>Ga0247841_10000042_pt1 | contig 304268 bp, 237 predicted proteins | sample LaCruzMarch2015__2_FD_192410 | JGI IMG/M metagenome (GOLD analysis project Ga0247841, IMG submission 192410) | Freshwater microbial communities from meromictic Lake La Cruz, Castile-La Mancha, Spain - LaCruzMarch2015_18m | ecosystem: Environmental > Aquatic > Freshwater > Lake | place: Spain... | reverse complement strand
GGCAACACCAAAGCCGAGCAGTACTAATTGCCCGTGACTTTGTTCATGACCGGGGCCACGTATCCCTGATACGGCCCCGCTATACAGGTCCGAAACAATGAAAGAAAGAATTTGCCCAAGGCTTCTTAATGATAGCACGACATGTCAACCTTATTTTGAAGGTGACTATAGCGTCGGGGTCCCACCTCTTCCCATTCCGAACAGAGAAGTTAAGCCCGCCCACGCCGATGGTACTGCGCAAGTGGGAGAGTAGGTAGTCGCCGTTTTTTGAACCCCCGTAAGCAATTGCTTGCGGGGGTTCTTTCATTATACACGGTTTGTATCTGAACCGTAGGGACAGACCCCCCGTCAACGTAAGTTGGTGGGGTATTCGTCATTATAGACGGTCTGAATTTGAAGCAAAAAGCGGATTATTTTTATGCTTTTCATGCTGATTATAAGGATAAATTTCTTTATCTTTGCGGGGTTTTAAAAAACATGCACCTTGGGCAAATTTGACAGTTATAAAATTCCTTTGAAAACACTTTCCATCGGTGATCATACGTTTGATTACACCTTGGATACCGAGTATTTCAAGGATATAGACAGTCAAGAAGTCCAGAAAGGAAACGTCAAGGCCAAAGTGTTGGTTCGAAACAATGGAAGTAATTATGAATTGACTTTTACGCTGGAAGGAATCGTAAAGGTTCCATGTGACCGATGTCTCGATGACATGGAATTACCAATTGCACACTCCGGAAAGCTGATTGTCAAATTTGGAACGACCTACGCCGAAGAAGGAGATGACATTATCATTATTCCTGAGGTGGAAGGTGAGATCAATATCGCATGGTTTCTGTATGAGTTTGTAGCTTTGAGCATTCCGATCAAGCACATACACGCTCCTGGGAAATGCAACCGAATGATGTCCGGCAAATTGAAAAAGCATTTAGCCAAGAATCCGGATGATGAGGATGACGATATGGATCAAGAAATAGATATCGAAGACACCGAACCTGTGATCGATTTTGAAGAATCCGATTCACAGCCGACCGATCCGAGATGGGACGAACTTAAAAAAATAATCGATAACAATTAATTGTAAAAAAGAAAATGGCACATCCTAAACACAAACATTCAAAGACCAGAACGGCCAAGAGAAGAACTCACTACAAGGCAGAGGCCCCAACACTGGCTGTTTGCCCGAATTGTGGTGCACATTACATTTATCATACCGTATGTGGTGAATGTGGTTATTACAGAGGCAAAATCGCCATCGAACAGGCTGCTGCCGTATAAGTTAAGTGGATACTCGTATCTAATGAAATTCAAAAGGCTTCGAATCTTGTTCGGAGCCTTTTTGGGTTATAAATTCAGCAACTTTGACCTGCTTTTGGCTGAAATATCAGGCTTTTTGCTTATTTTTGCACAAAATATATGAAAATGAGAAATTTTAATGCGGTAATTACTGGAGTTGGTGGCTATGTCCCAGAAACAATCATTACGAACGAAGATATATGCAAATTAGTGGATACATCCGATGAATGGATCACTTCACGGACAGGCATCAAGGAACGCCGAAAGTTGGACATCCCCGGTGTAGGCGCATCGTATATGGGAACCAAAGCCGTTCAAGAATTACTTGATAAGACAGGAACGAACCCACTGGACATCGAAGTGGTCATTTGTTCAACCAATACACCAGATTATATATTGCCGGCTGCAGCAACCATGATTGTTGAAAATTGTGGTTTGAAGAATGCTTATGGATGGGATTTGGGAGCAGCTTGCAGTGGTTTTATATTCGCTTTGACCACCGGAGCTGCGCTCATTGAGGCCGGTCGTTATAAAAAGGTAATTGTCGTAGCTTCTGAGGCAATGACCACTGTTACCAATTACAACGACAGAACTACTTGTGCTTTGTTTGGAGACGGTGCTGCTGCCGTTTTACTGGAACCTACCGAAGAGCCTTATGGCGTGATCGATAGTGTTCATTATACCGATGGTACCGGACTTTCCAACCTACATATAAAAGCTGGTGGTTCTGCTAAACCTGCCAGCCACGAAAGCACAGATCATGAAGAACACTTCATCTACCAAGAAGGTCAGGTTGTATTCAAGACCGCTGTTACTAGACTTGTTGAAGCAAGTGAAGAAATTCAGAAGCGTAACAATCTAAAACCAGAAGACGTAACTTGGGTTGTACCACATCAGGCCAATATGCGTATTATTGACGCAGTGGTTCGTTACATGAAGGTTCCCATGGAAAACGTCATGGTCAATATTCAGAAATACGGAAATACCTCGTCAGCAACTATACCTATTTGTCTTTGGGAATGGGAAAGCAAGCTCCGGAAGGGCGATGTTCTTATCCTATCTGCCTTTGGCGCTGGTTTCTCATGGGGTAGCGTTTATCTGAAATGGGGGTACGATCCCAAATAAGGCTTCCCTACTTCCTTGCTTTAACCCTCTGAATTTCGTATCTTTGCACCGTTGTTTGAAACGGAGGTGAGTACGTATGCTTCCCTATGAACATACTAATTACGAAGTTAAGCGAAAAAAATGCATAAAGCAGGATTTGTAAATATTGTCGGAAATCCCAACGTCGGTAAGTCAACTTTGATGAATACGCTGGTAGGTGAACGCATCTCCATCATCACTTCCAAAGCACAGACGACCAGACATCGGATCATGGGTATTGTTAACGGGGAAGATTTTCAGATTGTCTACTCCGATACCCCTGGCGTATTGGCTCCGAATTACAAGTTGCAAGAATCCATGCTTAACTTTTCCAATTCAGCTCTATTGGATGCAGACATACTTCTTTACGTAACGGATACGGTAGAGAAAATGGACAAGAACGAAAGTTTCCTCCAAAAAGTTCAGCAAGTAACCATTCCTGTATTGGTGATCATCAATAAGATTGACCTGAGTGATCAGGCAAAATTGGAACAACAGGTCCTAGAGTTGGGTAAGCTATTGCCGAATGCTGAAATTATTCCACTTTCTGCTCTTCGGAAGTTCAATGTAGACTATTTGCTCCGCCGGATTTCCGAAATGCTACCTGAATCCCCTCCCTATTTTGATAAAGATGCACTGACCGACAAACCTGCACGGTTTTTCATAACGGAGATCATCAGGGAAAAGATTTTACGATTCTATCAAAAAGAAATACCTTATTCCACCGAAGTGGTTGTTGAAAAATACGAGGATACCCCCAATTTGGTACGAATCAATGCCGTCATTTACGTGGAACGCGATACTCAGAAAGGTATTGTAATCGGTCATGGCGGGCAAGCTTTAAAAAAGGTGGCAACCGAAGCCCGTAGAGACATCGAATCCTTTCTGGGAAAGAAAGTGTATATGGAAATGTTCGTTAAAGTTGAAAAAGACTGGAGAAATCGGGATAATAAGCTGAAAGCCTTTGGTTATCAACTTGATTAAATAAAAAAGATGAGTAATATTGTAGCTATTGTAGGTCGTCCGAATGTCGGCAAATCGACCCTTTTCAACCGTTTGACCAAATCCAAACAAGCCATTGTCAATGAGGAGTCTGGTACGACCCGCGACCGACAGTATGGGTTGTCCGAATGGAACGGTCGTGAATTTTCTGTGATCGATACAGGTGGTTGGGTTGATAAATCCGGCGATGTCTTTGAAACTGAAATCAAGAAACAAGTTAATATGGCGATTGAAGAATCGGATATTATTCTGTTCGTCGTTGATGTGATGAATGGTTTGACAGACTTGGATGTGGCCGTAGGAAAATGGTTGCGCGGGGTTAAGAACAAACCCGTTTTGTTGATAGCAAATAAAGCCGATACGAATGAACTTGGATACAACTCCTCCGAGTTTTACGCTCTTGGTCTAGGCGATCCTATTGTTCTCTCAGCCATTAACGGATCTGGTACAGGTGACTTCATGGATATGTTGGTAGATATGTTCAAACCCGATGCAGACAAAGAAGAAGGCTTGGAAGCATTGCCTCGTTTTGCAGTAGTGGGACGTCCTAATGCAGGTAAGTCATCTATCATCAATGCCTTTGTCGGCGAAGAACGGACCATTGTCACTGAAATTGCAGGTACGACCAGAGACTCCATCTATACCCGATATTCAAAATTCGGTTTTGATTTTTATCTTGTTGACACGGCAGGTATCCGTAAGAAGGGCAAAGTGAACGAAGATCTCGAATACTACTCGGTTATTCGCTCCATTCGTGCCATCGAAAATGCAGACATCTGTATTTTGATGATTGATGCGACACGTGGTATCGAAAGTCAGGATATGAACATTTTTTCATTGATCCAAAAGAACCGGAAGGGATTGGTAGTGTGTGTCAATAAATGGGATTTGGTCGAAAAGAAAGAAAACAGCGACATCAAGGAATTTGAACGTGCCATTCGCGACCACTTTGCACCCTTTGTGGATTTCCCCATCCTTTTTACCTCTGCAACGACCAAACAACGAATTTTCAAAGTGTTGGAAACAGCAAAGGAAGTCTATGAAACCCGAAAGTTTCATGTCTCCACCGCCAAGTTGAACGACTTCTTTTTGCCCCTTATCGAGAATTATCCGCCGCCAGCTATTAAAGGTAAGTATGTAAAAATCAAGTATGTAACTCAGTTGAAAGGCCCAGATACACCTACGTTCATCTTCTTCTGCAATTTGCCGCAATACCTCAAGGATCCATACAAACGCTTTCTAGAAAATAAATTGAGGTCTGAATGGCATTTTACAGGGACCCCTGTTCAACTTTTTTTCCGATTAAAGTAGAAAGCGATTGATTTACGCTGTACAATTTGTTAATAATTGTATTCAAGCTTTAGGATTTACGGTTTTCTTGATGGTTTATTAAGTCAGGGTCTGGAATGTAATGTAAAGTGTCCATTTTAATTTGTTAAAAATCTGATAGATAGTATTTAATAAATTAAATGCCTAGGTTGTAACCTTCTTTAACGTATGTTGTTTGAAATCGCCTGTCAATTTTGTTATATTTGTTGATATAGGAGTTAAAACATTAAACTATAAAAAAAGGGGACATTTTTTTGATTTTTTGAAATCAAGCATTATTGGACAAATTAAAACACACTAACTTTGTTTCAACCGGACTCTTTCCAAACCCGCGAGGATTAGGAAAGAGTCTTTTTTTATACCTTTGTCGTCAACTTAAATTTCAACCGAATTGGAACGTATTGTACTTGGATTATCCGGAGGTGTTGATTCCAGTGTTGCTGCATATTTGCTGAAAAAGCAAGGCTATGAAGTGGTTGGACTATACATGATTAACTGGAAAGAAACGGTTGGTACTCTTTCTGGTGAGTGCCCGTATGAAGATGACTTGCTCATCGCAGAACTGGTTGCCAGAAAGCTGGAAATTGAATTCCATTCTGTCGATTTGAGTGAACGTTATCGTGAGCGGGTCGTGGATTATATGTTTTCGGAATACGAAAAAGGCAGAACACCCAATCCGGATGTGCTTTGCAATCGAGAAATTAAATTTGACGCCTTTTTGGAAGCGGCTTCCCTGTATGGAGCTGACAAAGTGGCAACAGGTCATTATTGCCGAAAAGAAGTTACAGCAGATGCCGAGGGCAAACCAATATATCGATTGCTTGCAGGCAGCGATCCAAACAAGGATCAGTCTTATTTTTTGTGTCAACTTTCCCAAGAGCAACTGTCAAAAGCACTTTTTCCTGTTGGAGACATCGAAAAACCGGAAGTTCGTCGCATTGCCGAAGAACTAAGCTTGGCAACTGCCTTCAAAAAGGATTCTCAAGGTATTTGTTTTGTAGGAAAGGTGGATTTGCCGGTTTTTTTACAACAAAAGTTGGAAAAGAAAAAAGGGGAGGTCGTTGAGATTCCTGCTGATTTGAAAGCCTATTCACGCATGATGCCGGAAGATCCTTCCGATCGACTTCGCAAGCAAGCCAACCCCTATTTCTACCGAAAAAAAGACGGTCATGTTGTTGGAACCCATCAGGGTGCTCATTTCTATACGGTCGGACAACGAAAAGGGTTGGGAATCGGTGGATTTGAGAAACCACTTTTTGTGTTGGCAACGGATGTTCTTGAGAACCTCATCTTTGTAGGAGAAGGGGTTGATCATCCTGGTTTGTATCGCAAAGCGTTGAAAATAAATGCGGAAGATATTCATTGGATTCGTACGGACAAGGTGCTTCAAGTGGGAGAGTCAGCGGCTTATAAAGTCCGGATACGTTACCGGCAACCGTTGCAAAATGCACGATTGCATCGATTGGAAGAGGGACTTTTCATCGAGTTTGACAAGCCCCAACAAAGCATCACCCCAGGTCAATTTGCGGCGTGGTATCTGAAGGATGAAGTGGTCGGTTCCGGTGTTATTTCTGAATGAAAACATCGGAAATCCAAATTTTATCATCAACTTTGAAGACGTAATGAAATTCAATAGTTAACTTTATCCTGCAATAATTCTAATTAGAATGACTAATGCCCAAGTAAATGAACATGAGTCATACTAGTGAATTTGGGTCCTTGAAAAAAAATATATTCATAAGAAACGAGCATGATGCTATAACGTTCAAATATTTGAATTGTAGACATGCTTGTTCCTTAACCATAGATTAAATGAATTGGAGAATTATGAAAACCGATTTTAGAAAAATACTTGTATTGCTTGTCATTTTGGCACTTGTCTTGAATACTGTGAATGCCGAGGTATGGACGGTGGCGACTCTTCCCAATACTCGATTGAGTGATGCTAAAGTTTGCACATCCGATCCAGACGATTTGATCGATCCGGCCAGTCAATCAGAAATTGATCGACTGTTGTATAATGCTCAACAGCAATTGTCTGCAGAAGTTTTTGTAGTAGCCCTGCAATCTACTGGGGATGTCGATTTGAAGTCTTTTGCAACCGATCTTTTTAAAAATTGGGGTATAGGAAAGAAAGGAAAGGACAATGGTTTGTTGATCCTATTCGTTTTGGATCAGAAAAAGGTGACGATGGAAACTGGCTATGGCATGGAAGGTGTACTGCCGGATATCATTTGTTCAAGAATCATTTATGATGACATGATCCCCTTGATGAAAGAAGGGCAATATGGACCTGGTATGTTGGCGGGTGTACAAGCAGTTTTAAAGGTTTTGTCTGATCCGGTTGCAGCTGCCGAAATTTATGCGGATCCTGCAACACAGCAGAAAGCACAATGGGAACAAAAGAAGGCGATGCTTTTCAACTTATTGATCGGTTATTTGATACTGACTATAATTGTACTCTTCTTTAGCATTAGCAGTACTTCCAAAAAAATTAGATCAGTAGCGGGTTTGGAACCCTATGAGGCCTATAAAGTGCTGAATACGTCAGTGACAAATTATCAGATTCTTGCTTTTTTGTTCCCATTGACCATGGTTGCTTTTCTGATGTTCTACAAAAAGAAAGCCAGCAGTTTTCGTAAGAAACCCAGGACTTGCCCTCAATGCAGCAAACCTTTGACACTGATGACTGAGAAGCAGGAAGACGCCTATCTGAATGTAGGACAGCAAAATGAGGAAAGAGTCGGTTCTGTGGATTACGATGCATGGGTTTGCATGGATTGCGGCCACCGTTCCTTTTTATCTTATACTAAAGCCTTCACCAGGTATCAGCCTTGTCCAAAGTGTCGGTTCAAGACTTACGCACAAACATCGGACCGCATTGTATCTTCGCCCACCCCGATTTCGGCAGGTCAGGGTGTGCATGTGTTCACTTGTGCGAATTGTGGCTATGAAGCCCTTAAATACTACGTCATACCGATGATCATCATTCTCCCTTCATCTCGTGGAGGCGGTGGTGGTGGTTTTGGCGGAGGAGGCGGAGGCTTTGGCGGTGGTTCCAGTGGTGGTGGCGGTGCTACCGGCGGTTGGTAACTGACAAATCGGCCAAATCGTCGGTTTCAGCCACAAAAAAGGATTTGGCATGGATTTTGAAATGTTTGTATATCATTTAAATTAAATTGTAATCAATGAAAAAAGGTACCATCATCGGTCTGTCCATTGCAGGCCTTTTCGTAATCATTATCTTATGGGGCTTCGGTCGTTATAACAGCTTGGTCACTTCTGATGAATTAGTTTCACAGGGTTGGTCAAATGTTCAAAGCCAGTATCAGCGTCGAGCCGATTTGATTCCAAATCTGGTTGAAACTGTAAAAGGTTATGCAACCCATGAAAGCAAAACATTGACCGATGTGGTGGAAGCCCGTGCCAAAGCAACGCAGGTTACGGTTGATCCTACCAACATCACACCGGAGAAATTGGCTGAATTTCAGTCTGCCCAATCCAATGTCGGTTCTGCCATTGGTCGTCTGTTGGTTAGTGTGGAAGCATATCCAGACCTGAAGGCCAATCAGAATTTTAGAGATTTGCAAGTTCAACTGGAAAGTACCGAAAATAGAATATCCGTGGCACGTGATCGATTTAATGAAGCGGTTACAGGATACAATATGAAGATTCGATATTTTCCTGGCAACATCATAGCCAGCATGACTGGTTTTGAAAAGAAAGAAAAATTCAATGCGGATGCTGGCGCTCAAAAAGCTCCTCAGGTGAAATTCTAATACAGAAGTGCACCGGATGGTGTACTCTCCTCCAAAGGGAATCCGTCAAAAGGGAAAATTCCGAGTATAAAGTTTTTCCTCTTTTGACGGATTTTTGCGATATTTGCAAACAGATATAAAAAATGAAGCCATGTTTTCAGGAATAGTCGAAGAAGCTGCCGTTGTAACCGGTTTGGAAAGGGATGGCGGAAACCTGCATCTTAAAATGAAATGCAGTTTTACGGACGAACTGAAGATCGACCAAAGTGTGGCGCACAACGGCGTGTGTCTCACCGTCGTTCGTTTGGAAGGCGATGAATACACCGTTACGGCCATTCAGGAAACATTGGACAAATCAAATTTGGGTTTGCTGAACGTTGGTGACCAGGTGAATCTGGAACGCAGCATGATGATGAATGGAAGGTTGGATGGGCATATCGTACAAGGGCATGTGGATCAGACCGCTACTTGTACCCGTGTGGATGAAACCGACGGGAGTTGGCGTTACCGGTTCGAATATCCGCTTAACTCAAAGAAGGCAGTGGAAGGCTATATGACCGTTGAGAAGGGTTCAGTCACTGTCAACGGCGTCAGCTTGACCGTCTGCAACGCAGGCGACAACAGCTTTGAGGTATCGATTATTCCTTACACGCACGAACATACGAATTTCCATCAAATCCAAGCGGGTTCGGTGGTTAATTTGGAGTTTGACATCATCGGCAAATACTTGAGTCGCATGATGCATTTCTCCCAACTGTAGCATGAGTAGAATTCTTTCCATCGACTATGGTAGAAAACGCACCGGATTGGCTGTGACCGACACCTTGCAATTAATTCCTGGAGGATTGGCCACCGTGCCCAGTCACGAATTGATGAAGTTTCTGGAAGTCTATTTCGGTAAGGAACCGGTGGAACGTGTTGTGGTCGGTTTGCCCAAACAAATGAACAATCAACCTTCGGAATCGATGAAATACATTGAACCGTTTGTTCGGTTGTTTAAAAAGAAATGGCCGGAAATGCCGGTTGAATATTACGATGAACGCTTTACTTCTGTCTTGGCACATCAGGCCATGCTGGAGGGGGGACTCAAAAAGAAGGACAGACAGAACAAAGCCTTGGTTGATCAAATCAGTGCCGTCATTATTCTGCAATCCTATTTGGAATCAAAACGCTAGATTATGCAATTGCCTATTTACCTGTATGGCCAACAAGCTCTCCGTAAGGAAACGACCGAGATTTCAGCAGATTATCCCGGTTTGTCGGATCTGATCGCCAATATGTATGAAACCATGACCAAAGCCGATGGTGTCGGATTGGCCGCTCCACAAATCGGATTGTCCATCCGTTTGTTTGTCATTGATTTGTCTGCACTCGGTGAAGAGGAGGAACAATACAAAGAATATAAGAAAACGTTCATCAATCCTGAGATCATCGATTTCTCAGAAGAAACCTGTTCGTATGAGGAAGGGTGCCTGAGCTTACCAGATATCCATGAAAACGTTATTCGCAGTACGGACATCAAAATCCGCTACAGGGATGAACAATTTGTGGAACATGTGGAAGTCTTCAACGAATTTGCAGCCAGGGTGATCCAACATGAATACGACCACCTGGAAGGCAAGGTTTTCACAGACAGGATCACAGCTATCCGACGTCAATTGATTAAATCCAAACTGACCGGCATACTCAAGGGTAAGTCCAAGCCGTTTTATAAAGTGAAAAGTCTTTAAAAACAGCTCTATTCACCGAATTTACTTGCTACTTTACGGAAAGCCCGTATCTTTGAATTTCGAGCACATTTCCAACTGCATCCACACATTCATTTAATTCCAAATCGGAATCGAAGTGTACATGCTGCATGTGGAAATGAGCTTCAATTGATAAAAAATTTGGGTTATGGGCTTTTTAGGTGAAGTGAAACGACCGTTGTTCTCACTAATTCTATTTCTTATACCGTTGTTGTCCGTGCAGGCGCAAATCAATACCGACCACATGATGACGATTGGGAGGAATGCACTCTATTTTGAGGATTATGTGCTATCTATTCAATATTTCAACCAAGTCATCAAGTCAAAGCCATATCTGGCCGAACCCTATTTCTTTAGAGCTGTAGCCAAGTTGTACCTGGAAGATTATGCCGGTGCCGAAGAGGATTGCTCCAAAACCTTGGAGCGGAATGAATTCATGGTCAAAGCCTATATCTGTCGAAGCTATGCCAGAATGAAACTGGGTAACAACGATGGAGCCATCATGGATTGTGAAAGGGGGCTGGAATTTGATATCGAAAATAAGCCCTTGCTTTATCACAAAGGTTTTGCGTTGGTTTCAGCCAAGCGTTTTACAGAGGCAGAAGTCTGTCTGAATGAGATGATTCGTCGATATCCAACCGATGTGGACGCTTACATGGCAAAAGGTCAGATGAATGTGGAACGTGGCGACACACTGGCCGCCATTGAAGATTTCAGCCGAACTATTTCCGTTGATAAATACTATGCACCGGGTTGGGGTGCGCGCGGTTGGGTTTCACTGATGAAAGATCGGTTTAGCAATGCGCTGGCGGATTTAAACGAAGCCATACGTCTCAAATCGGACGATCCCACCTATTACATGAACCGTGCCATGGCACGTTACAGTTTGAACGATTTGCGAGGCACGATGGAAGATTTCGACCGGAGCATCAGTTTGGATCCGAATTCAAAACTTAGTTACCTGAATAGGGCCATTATGCGGACTACGGTGGGTGACTTAAACCGTGCGCTGGAAGATTTCGACAAAGTATTGTACCTGGATCCGGAAGATTACCAGGCCATTTATAACCGTGGACTGGTTCGTAAAGATTTGGGAAACTACAAGGAGGCTATTGAGGACTTCACCGCCATACTAACGAAGTATCCGAAATTCACACCCGCCTATTACCAGCGTTCCGATTTGAAAAAGCGAATTGGTGACGCCAAAGGCGCCGATAAAGATTATTTTGCGGCCTGGAACATTGAGGAAAAGGCAAAAGCCGATAAAGCTACTGGAAAGAAAAGCAAAAAAACGACAGAACCTGCTGATTCCACAGATGAATCGTTTAATATCAACAAGTATAAGCGAATGATCGCAGGGGTTAGCCTCGATACTGATAAAGATAAATATCAGAACCCCATGCGTGGTCGTGTTCAGGACAAGACTGCTGAGATTGAATTGGAGCCCTTGTTCAGCCTGACTTATTATGAAAAAACGAAGCCTGGACCGGTTCGACGAATTCTGGATTTAAGTAAATTCTTGCCAGAAGGTTCGGCTACTAACTCAAAAAGCTTGGCCCATTTATTGATATCCAACAGTGAACAAGCCCTGACCTCGGAGCAGGCTGACCTTCATTTTACTTCCCGGGATGATTACTCTCAACGCATCAGTATTGCCCCGGAAGACGCTTCACTCTTTTTTGCACGAAGTCTCGATTATTCACTCGTGCAGGACATCAACAATGCGCTGTTGGATTTGGATCGCGCCATTCAACTGAATTCTAAAATGGTGCTTGCTTACTTTGAGCGGGCAATTCTTCGATACCGAAAGATGAATGTGGATTATGCCAATAAGCAAGTGGAAGAGGATTTGTCAGCAACGAATGCGCTTCAACGCAAAGACCCTACAAAACCTGCTATAACCGAAATTTCTTCAAAATCTGGAAGTTTCACCTTGGGAGAAAAGGCGTTCGGTAACGATTTTGAGTTTGTGCTTCGTGATCTGGATAAAGTGCTTGCCCTTGAACCAACATTCCTCTACGCCTATTACAACAGAGGAAACATCCGCTGTTTGCAGCGTGATTATCGCAATGCGCTCATTGACTATACAAAAGCCCTAGATATTAATCCGGATTTCGCAGAAGCTTGGTTTAACAGGGGTATTACTCAAATTTATTTGGGCGATCGTGAACATGGATTGGCCGACCTCCGAATGGCTGGTCAGCTAGGATTGTACAAGGCGTACAGCATCATCAAACGTTTGGGTGAGTGATTATTTCAGTTGCCTGGTGTAGCAAAAAAGGGTTTGACCTTTGGAATAGCTGTCCGTCAGGTGCATGCCTTTGGCAAGCAATGCTTTTTTAACGATTTCTACTTCGACTTCCGTTTCCAGCGTATAAATAAGGTATTGCTTATTTTTTAGTTCTGCAGGGAAAAGGCTTTCCATCAATTGTTTTGCGTTGTTTGATTGTCCAAAATAGCAGTCACCCATGCTTTTACTATAGAATTCCATGGATTGGCCGATGCGATTGATCACCTCCCACGATTTATACAGAGGGTTAATTTTGCTTGCAAGAAGCTTTTCGCTTGCTAAGCCGTTTTTTTGGGAAGTATTCAAGGCACCCAGCAGAAGATATTGGTAGTTACGATTTGCCGGTGTAGGGCAGGTTTTATTCCAGATCTTACGGGAAAAGCCATCCGGCCAAAGCTGCCCAACCAATCCATAGACTTTGAAACGAAAGTCAATGCCTAACTGATTCAAGTACTCGATGGTTGGGTCTGAAATGGGTTCCAGATTCGGAAGTGCCCACATACCGGTGTTTTTAGTTCCGTTATTGAAGATGACTTGTTTGAATCCAGGATGAACCAGCATCGTAAAGTAAACTGTAAAGTCTTTCCGATTAAAGAAAAGGTGTTTCGCTTCGGAAACGTTTATCGGTACCCGGATGGTTGCCAGGTAATAATCGTCGAGCGAGAGATGGGCATCCAATACCTCCGTATCCATATTGTATTCGTTCTGTATGAAACGACATTTGCCTACCAATTGAAACTGTAATTTTTCATACAGGAGACTGGCCGATTGATATTTTTCCCAAATCTGCAACAGTTTGTAAATCACAGTCTCTTGTGCTTTGGCTATTTGCAGTAGGCTCTTATTTTTTAACTCCAAAACCATTTGTTCCAACTCCGGATCACACTTCCAATGAATGCCAGAGGGAAGGTTTTCAGTTAGATAGACAACTTCGCTTTGTATGCCTTTCAAGAACGCTTTGGGAGAAATGTTTGTAAAATCGGGTTCGTCGTATTTGAAGAACGCGTTTGCATCCCGTGTGTCAAAGCGTGCCAAGCCTGAGGCAGCGCACAAATATTGATTGACGTTTTCAGGCACGCTCAAATAGATAACATTTTGACCCTCCTCTTGCGAATGTTTGAGTTGGATCGGGAAAAGGGTGGATTCTATGGTCTGAGGATTTAGTAACTGCTTATTCAGTGAATTGTATTCAGAAAACAAGATTGTCGGGTAGTTAAGTGCTTTTCGAATGCGAGGAAATACCCGCATTTGATAATTGAAAAGAGAATCCATACGGATGGTTTCTTCTGAAGTCAAGATCCTTTCATCAATGGATTCAAAAGGATCGGGTTCAACTTCATTCTTATTGAAGTCGTAGATTTCATCGCCATCTTTCCCATTATTCTCATATTGATTGCTTTTGAGAACGATGTTCTTGTTTCCTTCCTGAAAAAGAAAAGCAGATGAAGTGTTGTTTCGAATTTGACAATGAACCATTTCTAGACCGTTGACAGACTGAGCAATAACACCTCTGATCCCATTGTTTTCGATATCCGAGTTATGGAAACGGATGTTTTTGGATTGTGATAGATAAAAGCCGGAGCCGAAATTGTTCGTTTCTTCCGATAGAAGGTGTTGGAAGGTTCCGTTGTAAAATTGGATGTCAATGCAATTCTGAATGACGATTATATCTTGAAAACGAGAAGAACAGGTGACCGTTGCACCTTTTTCAAAAATGAGGGTTAGTTTTTTTCTTCCTGTCAGTGTGATGCTATTGTCAGAAATATAGTCGTTTTTTTCAATATATAGTGTATCGCCATCATTGGTTTGGTCCAACAGTTCTTGTAAGTTGGTCTGGGCGAAGGAAGCAAGCGGGAAGAGGCAGCATACTACCAGAATTGGAAATAATCTAGCAGAATAGTGGCTCATTGCTTTTTTAACTGGCATTACATAAAATATATGGTGTAGCTTCTTATTTTCCAAATCTACAAAAATTATGAAATCGAAAAGCAATGATGCACTATTATTTACAAATGCGGTATAATCACCGTTAACTTGATGTTTATCAGAAGGTGGCTTACGAGTGTATGCAACAACCCAAATACGAAACTACTTCACTCCAAAAATAAATGGGAATGCAAAAACCACGATTATCGTCCATGCTGCATAGATTGGCAAATACTTGGAGATGGCATCTTCCACCAGCACAATGTCTTTCTTATTGAAAGTCACCTTGAATAAACCGATGGTGATCCATATTAGATGTCCGAACAACAACAGATTGGAAACCAATACTGCTGTCCGATTTGGTGTGAAACCGTATTCTCCCAAACGGTATATGATGGCTGATAAAGCTATCGTATTAATAATCAATGCTGCTATTGCCATCAAGGTTAGAACTACTTTGTTAAATTGCTGTTTTCGGATTTTGGAAGACTCCGAAACTGCAAAGACGATGAGAGCCATAACACCTAAAAGCAGGATGTTGAAAACCAATAAAAATTCCCTGTCTTTGTATGGGTCTTTCTCTGAGAAAGGAAAACTGATCAGAAAAATTGCCAACATGATGAGAACCAGAGGGCTGAAAATATTGGCAATAATTGGTGCAATCCTGTTGGCGATGATTCCATGATTCTTGATGATGTAGGTCGCCACGATCGGTGCGGAAACGAGTCCCCAAACCCCAATGATCTTAAAGTAAAAATCATGTATTTCCATTCCCAACAGACCAAACAAGCCGATCGTAATCATGGAAAAAATAGAACCGGCCGCGAGGATGATGCTTGTAAGAACAATCAGGTCGCCATTGTAACGAATATAAGCCATTCGTTTCTCTGTTTTCGTATCCATACCAATGTAGATCATGCCATAAATGCACCACATCAAAAGTGCCAAATGCATACAGGAAAGCATTACCGTATCGTTTTTATCGGTAACGGGAAGGAGGTTTATAAAGACGGCTGGAATTGCAAAAGCCAGTAAGGTCCAAAGCCAATGGATTTTCTTGAGTTTCCCTTTCGTTAGCAAAAGATAGATGGACATGCCAAAAAAGACGATCATCGGAGCGTTTTTCAGATAAAAATCGTATTCGAGTTCCTTCAAAGGTATTGCAGCGGGGATTTTGATTAAAACCAAACTGGTTAGGCAAGCAATTAAAAGCATGATGACTTCAACGACAGGAGCGGCTTTTTTCGTTTTCATTGCAGGTTGGTTTTACATTTTATGGTATAGATAGTTCGGTATTATTCGGAGCATCCAGGCGATCAACCCCCATCGTTTGGTTACATATTGGAGACGCTTTTTTTTAATTATGGCTTTGAGTATTTGTCCGGATGCTTTTTCAACCGATGCTACCCAAAAAAGTCCTTCTCCTTTGGCCATGTCGGTGTTTACAAAACCAGGGCGAATGTCTGTAATGGTTATTGGAAGTTGCAAATTGCCAACTTTTTGTCTCAAAGCTTGTAAGTAATTGATTTGAAAGGCCTTGGAGGAACTGTACGAAGGTGATTGTCGCATGCCGCGCATGCCGGCTATGGAACTAATGGCTGCCAAATGACCAAATCCTTGATTTCTGAAATAATTGAATCCCCAGTCGGCAATAGCTGTGAATCCGATTACATTGGTGTCGATGGTACGTTCTTCGATCTCAAAATCTAAGTTCTCGTTCAATTCCCCAATTCCTGAACTAATAATCAACAAATCCAATCCACCCAATTCTGCTACTAACTCATTCAATTTCAGAATGGAAAGTTTAGTATCTGTGACGTCGAATCGTTTGGTAAAAAAGATTTCGGGTTGTTCATGCTTCAATGCGACCAATAAGGCATTACGACGACCAGTGATACCGACCAAGAAACCGTTTTTTGACAGCAGGCGGGCAAGTTCTTTACCAATGCCGGACGTGGCACCGACGATGATGGCTTTCTTCATGGAATAAAAACGTACAAAGTTAAATTCAATTGTTTCATTAACAAACTTTTATATATTTTAGTACCTACATCGCTGATATTAGAAACAGTATAAACTGAAACAGGCTCCGCATTCAGCAGAACCTGTTTAGTTTGGGAAGAAGCCGCATCAATGAGATGTGTGAAAACTCCGGTCGACAAGATTTGAGTGCCAGGTTTCCTTTTGTAATCCGTTGCGCCTACGCGACCTTTACAGGTTTACGGCCCGCCATTGGAAGATCTGAGCGTGTCTCGGTGTTCGTTATGTAATTGATGAGTCTACCAATCAATGTTGATACGACTTCTATAAAACAAATATAATGAAACATCCCTCAAATAGCAATTTTTAGAGGGGTTAAGTTTAAAAAAGAAAGCCCCGGAATGTTCCGAGGCTTCTATGCTGTTAGTGAGCTTTTTATGCGTTCTTTTTGGCTTGTTGAACGATGGCTTTGAAAGCCTGGGGCTCATTCATGGCCAAATCGGCCAACACTTTGCGGTTGATTTCGATGCCAGCTTTGTGCAGGGCACCCATCAGGCGGCTGTAAGACATTCCTTCCAAACGAGCACCAGCGTTGATGCGTTGAATCCACAAAGCGCGAAATTCGCGTTTTTTGGTCTTGCGGTCACGGTATGCATATTGTTGACCTTTTTCCCAAGTGTTCTTGGCAACAGTCCAGACATTCTTTCTGGAACCGAAGTATCCTCTGGTCAGGGATAAAACTTTTTTTCTACGTGCTCTGGAGGCAACGTGGTTGACTGATCTAGGCATTTTGTTTCTTTTTTTTGAATGTTAGCGCCATGCTTCTCAGATGAACTTTTGAGCTAAGGCATTCGGTTAAAAATGATGGATAAATTCTTTTGTTAGACTACTTCATAGCCAACAACAACTTGACGTTGTTCAGGTCGGTTTTGTCAACCATTCCCATGTGTGTCAGGTTTCGTTTTTGCTTCGTCGTCTTTTTGGTCAAAATATGACTTTTGAACGCGTGTTTACGCTTGATTTTACCTGTTCCGGTAAGGGTGAACCTCTTTTTAGAACCGGAATTAGTTTTCATCTTTGGCATCTTGCTCAGTTTTTAAATTTATAATCGGTGTATTCGTAATTGGTGCATTTGAAATCTGTTTGTTCGCAGCGGGTTTCGGTTCAGCTTTCTTCTTGGGCGCCAGCATGATAATCATGCGTTTTCCTTCGAGAACCGGCATGCTTTCCACTTTTCCATGATCTTCCAAGTCGTTGGCAAAACGGAGCAGCAATACTTCGCCTTGTTCCTTAAACAGGATGGAACGACCTTTGAAAAAGACGTAAGCCTTCACCTTGCAACCTTCTTCAAGGAAGGACTTGGCGTGTTTCAGCTTGAAGTTGTAATCGTGATCGTCCGTTTGCGGTCCGAAACGAATTTCCTTCAGCGTGATCTTGGTCGCTTTCGCCTTTTGTTCCTTTACCTTCTTCTTTTGTTGGTATAGGAACTTTTGATAGTCAATGACACGGCAGACGGGGGGGGCAGCGTTCGGGGAGATTTCCACCAGGTCCAATTGTTTAGAATCGGCTATTGCCAACGCTTGTTGGATGCTGTAAACACCCTGTTCTACGTTTTCACCGACTAAGCGAACCTCTTTGACACGGATCCTGTCATTGATCCGGTACTGCATTTTCAAATCATCGTTCTTCATTCAGATGTTTTAAAACCTCGTTTTTGTTATGTTTAAATGTATGACTATCAAGTTGTTGGTTACCATGATGTAACCATCTTTTCGACTTCTTGGGTCAAAAGTTCGGCAAAGGTAATAAAATTCATTGAACCTTTATCGCCTTCACCCTGTTTTCTTACTGAAACTTCTTGTTTTTCTGCCTCTTGTTCCCCCACGATAAGCATGTATGGAATGCGTTTCAATTCGTTGTCTCGGATTTTGCGGCCGATCTTCTCGTTTCGGTCATCCAAAATGGTGCGGATGTCGCGGTCGTTCAGGTAGTCGCACACCTTTTTTGCATAGTCGTTGAACTTCTCACTAATGGGTAGAATGACTACTTGGTCTGGGGTTAACCATAAGGGGAACTTTCCGGCGGTATGTTCGATCAAAACGGCTACAAAGCGTTCCATAGAGCCGAAAGGAGCACGGTGGATCATGATGGGGCGGTGTTTTTGGTTGTCGCTGCCCACGTACTCCAGTTCGAAACGTTCCGGCAGGTTGTAATCCACCTGGATGGTACCCAATTGCCAACGGCGACCGAGTGCGTCCTTGACCATGAAGTCAAGTTTTGGACCGTAAAATGCGGCTTCTCCAAGTTCGACTTTGGCGTTCAAACCCTTTTCCTGGCAAGCCTCTATGATGGCGCGTTCCGATTTTTCCCAGTTCTCATCGCTGCCGATGTATTTGGTTTTGTTTTCAGGGTCGCGCAGGGAAATTTGAGCTTCAAAGTTTTCGAAGTCCAATGCCTTGAAAATAATGAAGATGATGTCCATTACTTTGAGGAATTCGTCCTTCAATTGATCGGCACGGCAGAAAATGTGTGCGTCGTCTTGCGTAAAGCTGCGGACACGCGTCAGGCCGTGTAGTTCACCACTCTGTTCGTAGCGATAGACAGTGCCGAATTCGGCAAAACGTAGGGGCAGGTCTTTGTAGGAGCGGGGTGCGAACTTGTAAATCTCGCAGTGGTGCGGGCAGTTCATGGGTTTTAGCAGGTATTCTTCGCCTTCTTCCGGAGTATGGATGGGTTGGAAGGAATCCTTGCCGTATTTGGCATAGTGCCCGGAGGTGATGTACAATTGCTTGTTACCAATGTGCGGTGTCATCACCTGTTGGTAACCAAATTTCTTTTGAATGCGTTTCAGGAAATCTTCGAGGCGCAGGCGCAGGGCAGTACCACGGGGAAGCCATAAGGGCAGGCCCTTACCAACCATTTCACTGAACATGAAAAGCTCCAGCTCCTTGCCGATTTTTCGGTGGTCACGTTTTTTTGCCTCTTCCAACAAAAAGAGGTAGTCGTCCAATAATTTTTTCTTGGGAAAGGTGATGCCATAGATGCGGGTAAGCTGTTTGCGCTTTTCGTCGCCTCTCCAATAAGCACCAGCTACCGATAGCAATTTGATGGCTTTGATGCTTTCCGTATTCACTAGGTGCGGTCCGCGACAAAGGTCGGTAAAGCAACCTTGAGAATACGTCGTGATGGTTCCGTCTTCCAACTCGGAAATGAGTTCGCATTTGTAGCCTTCGTTTTTTTGGCCGAAAAACTTTAAGGCTTCTGCTTTGGAAATGTTGCGTCGAACAATAGATTCCTTTCGGTAAACGAGTTCCGCCATCTTGGCTTCGATTTCAGCCAAGTCAGATTCTTTAATGACGTTTTCACCGGGATCCACATCGTAATAAAAACCATTTTCGATGGCTGGCCCAATGCCGAACTGAATACCTGGGTACAACTCCTGAAGGGCTTCTGCCATGAGGTGGGCAGAAGAATGCCAGAATGCGTGTTTGGCTTCAGCATCCTCCCATTTGAGCAACTTGATGGTTGCATCGGTGAGGATGGGACGGTTCATTTCAATCGTTTGACCATCGATGGAAGCTGCGATGCAGTCTTGTGCGAGCCTAGGACTGATGCCTTCTGCCACGTGAAATGCGGTGGTGCCCTTGGGGTAATTGCGGACGGTGCCGTCCGGGAAAGTCAGTTTGATCATATCTGATTTATTGTATGTTAGCCGAACTACAAATTTACTGCATTAATTTCAGTTGAACAAGAGCAGTTGCGATGTTTTCCACGTTTTCAGCCACGAGGGAACGCTTGTTGTTTTGCTCCCGCAATCGAGTGGTTTTTAGGTGGCTCTGTGTATAATTCAAAATGCCGTCGAAGGCTTTGGATTGGTAAAAAGTGGAGTTGGGGTTGCTAACAAAAAAGCAGGTCATTTTGCCTGTCTTAAGCACGACTTTCTCCATGCCCAACGTTTTGGCAATGCGGCGCAGACGAACCATGTCGATGAGGTCGGAACCTACTTTTGGTATGGGCCCGAAGCGGTCGGTGAGGCGATTTCGGAAGGCGTCGATCTCGGATTCTGCCTCCAAATTATCCATTTCTCGGTAAAGGCTCATGCGTTCGGAGGAACCGGGGACGTAAGAATCTGGGAAAAGGAGTTCCATGTCCGATTCCACGAGACAATCGGATACATACGTTGGAGAACCTTCGCTATCCGTCGTATGCTTTTCGTCGGCATAGAGTTCCGAAAATTCTTCGTCCTTGAGTTCTTGGACGGCTTCGTTCAAAATTTTCTGATAGGTTTCAAAGCCCAGGTCGGCAATGAAGCCGCTTTGTTCGGCTCCAAGCATGTTGCCGGCGCCCCGGATGTCAAGATCCTGCATGGCAATGTTGAATCCGCTGCCCAGGTCGGCAAAGTTCTCGATCGCTTGCAAGCGGCGTCTGGCTTCGGGCGTCAACGACTGAACCGGTGGGGCGAGGAGATAGCAGAATGCCTTACGGTTGCTTCTGCCTACTCGGCCTCGAAGTTGGTGCAAATCGCTAAGTCCAAACTGATGGGCATTGTTGATGATGATGGTGTTGGCATTGGGAATGTCAATGCCAGATTCGATGATGGTAGTACAAATCAATACGTCATAGGCATAATCCATGAAATCCATGATGATCTTTTCCAGTTTCTCACCATCCATCTGCCCATGGGCGATAACAGTTCGGGCACCTGGGACGCAGCGTTTAACCATCTTTTCGATGTCGGGCAAGTTTTGAACCCTGTTATTCAGCAGAAACACCTGACCGTTACGGCCCAGCTCGAATTCGATGGATTCCTTCAACAAGTCATCCGACAAGGAGTTCACTTCAGTTTGGATGGGATGGCGGTTGGGCGGGGGTGTGGAGATGATGCTCAAATCACGAGCGCCCATGAGTGAAAACTGGAGGGTCCTGGGAATGGGGGTAGCGGTCATGGTCAGGGTATCGACATTGACTTTGAGTTGTTTGAGCTTTTCTTTGATGGCTACCCCGAATTTTTGTTCTTCGTCGATGATGAGCAGTCCCAAATCCTTGAATTGCACATTCTTACCGATCAGTTTATGGGTGCCGATCACAATGTTGGTGCCACCTTCCTTCAAGTCTTTCAATAAATCCGTCACTGCCCCGGGTTTTCGGGTACGGCTGAGATAGTCCACTTTACACGGAAAGTCTGCCAACCGTTTTTGGAACGTATTGTAATGTTGCATCGCAAGTACCGTCGTTGGTACCAAAATAGCAACTTGCTTGTTGTCGGCAACAGCCTTGAATGCTGCTCGGATGGCCACTTCGGTCTTACCAAAACCCACGTCACCACAAATCAGTCGGTCCATAGGCAGGAGGCTTTCCATATCGCTTTTCACGTCGTTGGTGGCTTTCGTTTGATCCGGGGTGTCCTCGTATGCAAAGGAGGCTTCAAGCTCTTGTTGCATATAGCTGTCCGGGCTGTATTGAAAACCCTGTTCTTCTTTGCGTTTGGCATACAGCAGGATCAAATCTCTGGCTATGTCCTTCACCTTCTTTTTCGTCCGCTCTTTCATGGCTGACCAGGCGGTTCCTCCCAGTTTGTGAATGTGCGGTTCTTCCCCTTCCTTGCCGCGGTATTTGGAAATGCGGTGCAGGTTGTGGATGCTCACGAAAATGGTATCGTCGTCCTTATAGACTATTTTGATGATTTCCTGCATCTTACCGTTTATTTCCGTGCGGAAAAGACCAGCAAAACGCCCAACGCCATGATCGATGTGCACCACATAGTCGCCGAATTGAAACTGAACAATTTCCTTCAAACTGAGTGCCAGTTTGCCGTTTCTAGCCTTATCGGATCGAAGATTGTATTTATGGTATCGTTCAAACAATTGATGGTCGGTGAAACAGGCAATCTTTAGGTCGTGGTCCACAAAACCCTCGTGCAATGTTTTCCCAATAGGGTTGAAATGTTGATGCTCCGCTCGGTCCTCAAAGATGGTTTGAAGCCGCTCAATCTGTTTTGGGCTGTCACTCAGCACATAAAGTTGATAGCCCAAATCCGTGTAGCGCTGAAAGGCTTGACTCACAAAGTCAAAGTTTTTGCCGAACTGATCCTGTGGCGAGGTCTGAAAAGTGCACGTGGTATGTTTTTTACTTTGTGCCTTACGGCCGAATTCCACCCAAGAAAAGCGTAGCGCCGCTTCCATGAAATCGGTTTCTGTGAGCAAACGATCGAGTGGTGTATCACCCGGTTCTTCGGCCAAGAAACGAAGCTTTCCGCAAGTAAATTCGAAATCGGAGAAACCAAGGATGGTGCCCTTGCTCAGATAATCCGTAAAGGATACCAAATTCAGGCTTCCTTGATCTGTGAAATGTACAATCTTGATGCTTTCCACATGTTCGTTGGAAAGCTGATTCTCAATGTCAAAGCTACGGATGCTTTCCACTTCGTCTCCAAAAAAGTCGATACGGTAGGGGAGCTCGTGGCTCCAGGAATAAACGTCGATCAAACTACCGCGAACAGCGAACTGACCAGGCTCATATACATAATCAACCCGTTCAAAACCGTATGTTTGCAACAGTTCAATGACGAAGGCGTTGTCGAGCAATTCCCCTTTGTGCAGGGTTAAGGTGTTTTGTTGAAGATTTTCCGTGGAAACGACTTTTTCGACCAAGGCATCCGGATAGGTGACCACCACGATGCCAGAATGCTGGCGCAATGCAGTGAGGGCTTCAGTCCTTAAAATGGTATTTCCAGGGTCGTTCCTGCCAAACTTGAGGGCTCGTTTGAAACTGGCCGGGTAATAGAACACCTTTTCTGAACCAAGCAGTTGAACCAAATCATGATACATATAGCCAGCCAATTCGGCATCCTCGTGTACCACCACAAAATCACGCTTGCCTTCTTCAAAAAGTGCAGCAATTCCAAGACTGACGGATGAACCGATCAATCCGTCCAAATATAGGCTTTCACTCGTTTTAGACAATACCAACTTGCCCGCAAGCAGTTGCGGGTGGTTTTGGTAGAGTTCACGTAAAAATCCAATTTCCAAACTCTGTTTTCCTAAAGATGTTTAAATCCCTGCAAAATTAGAAAATATATGGGCATATTAATCGGGACAGAAAAAAATAAAACCTTATATTTGGAATAAATTATACTCAAAACCCAATGAGCATGCCTTCCGATTCCATCGTCATTATTCCTACCTACAACGAAAAAGAAAACATTGAAGGGATCATCAAGGCTGTATTTGCATTACCAAAAGCTTTTGAAATTCTCATTGTGGACGATGGTTCACCCGATGGGACGGGAGCTATTGTAAAGACGTTGCAAAAGCAATTTCCAGACTCGCTTCATTTGCTCGAACGTAAAGGTAAACTTGGATTGGGTACAGCTTACATTGCCGGCTTCCATTGGGCTATAAAAAACGGTTACGACTTTATTTTTGAAATGGATGCAGACTTTTCGCACAATCCTAAAGATTTGATGCATCTCTACAATGCCTGCGCCGTGGAAGGTGGTGACGTGGCCATTGGCTCCCGATATGTGAATAATGTGGTGAATGTGGTCAATTGGCCAATTGGCAGAGTGATGATGTCTTATTTCGCCTCGTATTATGTCCGAATGGTCACCGGAATGAAAATATTTGATACCACTGCCGGCTTTAAATGCTACCGTCGAGAAGTCTTGGAAACGATAGAGATGGATCGTATTCGTTTCAAAGGGTATGCCTTTCAGATTGAAATGAAGTTTACGGCGTGGAAATGTGGCTTCACCATCAAAGAAGTGCCCATCGTGTTCTCAAACAGAGAGTTGGGCGTTTCCAAAATGAACGGTGGTATTTTCAACGAAGCGGTTTTCGGAGTCGTTAAGATGACCATGAGAAGCTGGTCTCGCAAGTATCCTCAGAAAAAATCGTCTGCTGCATGACAAAAACGCTTATTCATCAGGCACTGATTATCAATGAAGGTCGTTCCTTCATCGGATCTGTGCTCTTGGAAGGTACCATACTATCCCATATTTTTGAAGGTCCTGTTCCGCAGGAAGTTCTTAATGATTGTAACGTACTTGACGCCTCCGGAAAATGGTTGATTCCAGGAGCGATTGACGATCACGTCCATTTCCGGGAACCTGGTTTGACACACAAGGCCGACTTGCTGACTGAAACCCGCGCTGCATTGGCTGGTGGTGTCACCTCCTTTATGGAAATGCCCAACACCCTGCCTCAGACTACAACCGTACAGGTTTGGGAAGATAAGATGGCATTGGCCGCTTCCAAATCACGGACCAATTATTCTTTTTACTTGGGCGCAACCAACGATAATCTTTCTGAACTGGTGAGGGCAGATTACCATAGGGTTTGCGGTGTCAAGGTTTTTATGGGTGCATCTACGGGCAACATGCTGGTTGGACAGCTAAAGGCGTTGGAAGGAATTTTCAGTTCGGTGCCATGCATTGTTGGTATTCATGCTGAATCCGAAGCCGTCATTCAAGCCAATAAAGCGCATTATCTAGAATCAGTCGGCAGCGACTTGCCGGTACGATATCATCCAATGATACGTACTGCTGAAGCCTGTTACGCGAGTTCGGCCACTGCTGTTGAGCTTGCCACCCGTTTTGGAACTCGCTTACACATTCTTCACCTCACCACCGCAAAAGAAATTGATCTTCTTGAGTCCAAACCTCTGAAAGATAAGAAAATAACTGCTGAAGTCTGCGTTCCGCACCTCTGGTTCGACGACCGTGATTACGAGCGTTGCGGAAACAGCATCAAATGCAATCCGGCCATCAAGACGGAGCATGACAAACTGGCTTTACGGGAAGGACTGATTTCAGGCAAACTGGATGTCATTGCAACAGACCATGCACCGCATTTGTGGGCAGAAAAGCAAGGCAATTGCCTGACGGCTGCTTCTGGTTCCCCAAGTATTCAGTTTTCAGTACCCTTGATGATGGAACTCGTTAAAGACAACGTCTTTACAAAAGAACTGATGGTCGAAAAGATGTGTCATGCTCCAGCCAGTCTGTATCATATCGAAAGACGTGGCTTCATTCGAGAAGGTTATTTTGCGGATTTGGTTTTGATCGATCCGAACCATTCCTGGATTTTGACTGGTGACCTTATTCTTTCAAAATGCGGTTGGTCTCCTTACGAGGGGCAGTTATTTAGAACCAACGTGTTGAAAACATGGGTTAATGGAGCATTGGCTTATGATGAAGGGCAATTTGCCGAATGCCCTACTGCTGCTGAACTCCGTTTTAAAATCTGAGAAATTGACCATGAATAACCGACGAAGCCTTTTATTGCTTTTAATTCTATTTCTATCCGTCAGTGCTCAAGCACAACTTCTGTGGAAAATTTCAGGTAACGGACTGATAAAGAATAGCTTTCTTTTCGGTACCCATCATTTGATTGATAAAGATTTAGTACCCCAATTTGATTCCATTTTGGCTGTTTGCGGTCAAGCCGATGCGGTAGTGGGTGAAATGGATTTGAAGACACCGGGCATGATGAAGAAAATGATGCAGGGTTCGGTCATGAAAGGTACGAAAATGAAGGATTTGGTTTCAGCATCCGATTATCAACTTTTGGATACGGAATTCAAATCGTTGATGGGCATGGGAATGAGTTTGTTGGGTTCCTACAAGCCCATGATGCTGATGTCAATGCATCAGGTGATGTTGTACATGAAAAGTGCAGGCCTAAAAAAACAACCAGTGGCTGTTGATGCACTTTTTCAAAAACAGGCTCGTGCTTCAAAAAAGAAGGTGATTGGTCTGGAAACTCTTGATTTTCAGATGAATATGTTGTTTGACTCCTTCACCTTAGATAGACAGGTGGAAATCCTTTTGTATGAAGTCCGTGAAAAGGGTCAATTGATGAAGGAGTTAAGCCAGCTAAACGACGTGTATCTTTCAGGAAATCTTGAAAAAATGAAACAGATGGATGTCGATGATAAAAGTATGACACCGGAAGAACGAAGTAGATTGATCGATGATCGCAATAGAAACTGGATGAAACAGTTGCCTGGTTTTTTTAAAGAACAATCCTGCTTTGTGGCAGTGGGTTGTATGCATCTGGTTGGTGAAACCGGACTGATCAATCAGCTCCGTTTGAACGGATTTACAGTCGAACCCGTCCGATTTCAATGATTTTGTATAGCTTTTAGGTAATCCTTTTGTTTTTGCCTTGGCTAATAATTTTTAGGTCATTCAACCAGGCTTTCAATGTCGTAATTTCCTTCTCACAAACGATATTTTCAGCATACAACGATAAATAGGCATTCTCAAGATTTGTTTCCATACTATCAGACTTTGAAATTGATTTTTTTACAATCTCAATGATTCTCTCACTATGTTGGTACATTGGGATTTCCGAAATAAAATCTTTCAAATAGTCATGAGGGTTTCTTTTTTGAGTCACGGTAGCATTAATAAAACCGAGTTGATAACCATACAACCACATAATCGGTTGAGCAACTAAGCCTCGTAAAATATCCGTAAATCTAAAAGTTACAAAGGTTGGCAAGTACAATAATGGAAATAACTCTTTTCTAATCATTGTATTTTGTGAATTAAACGGGCTGATGGTACCTTTGCTTAAAACAACTGGATCACGTTCTTCAAAATAGCATGGAGCATCATTTGTTAAGCGATAGATCGCATCTACATCAGGGTCCTCATCTGCTAATCCCTGCCAAATACCAACCTTGCATTTTTTTTTCAATAAATCCGATTCCAGTCTAAATTGCCTATTAATTAAATCTAATGGTAAACCACGTGCCCAGATTTTTTGATTTGAATAAAGTTGATAAATATTGATAAATCCTTTGTTCTTAGAAATGCAATCATAGTGCTGTTCGAATTCAGGAAAACACCATGTATCTTTTGGAATATTATCATCATCCGTATCAACAATAGATTCGGCACCATTTTCAATTGCTTTTAAATAGCCTAACATTTTTCTACAATAGTGATTGAATGGAAGAACGTTGGCTAATTTAAATTCACCTGTTTCTTGTTGTTTCAAAGAAATATAATCAACATTGTTGCAAGACCAATCTTTTGGGGTTTTCTTATCTGCTACAACAATTAGTTGGTAATCTTCCATTTTTGAAAATGAAAAAACGGATTCGGTAGGATTGAAGATTGACGTAATTACTATGAATTTTTTCATCATTCTGAACTCCATTTTGATAGCTTAATGGGATGTAGGTATAGATAATTTTCAGTTACGATTTCCTTTGCTGATAATACTAAAGATGTTGGCAAAGCAACCTCCACAAATAATCTGGTTGCTGCAAATACACCACAATAATGGCAAAATTGCTTTATGGTGTCAGCGCTTATTACAAAAATATCAGAATAACTCCCAATAATTGGATAGGATAATGGATAGGTTTTTTGTGTCAACTTACTTGTAAAATACCGAAGAATTAAAGTGCAATGCTTAAAGAAACGCCGACTAGCAAAAGGTCGAACCCATTTTTTAAATGTTGTTGGCAGTTTCCAGATTTGATTAAAATGAAGAGGTTTTATTGTAAAACCAAATTGCTTGAATTTCTGTAAGGCTTCTTCATAATTAGGAAGTTGATTTTGAGCTTCAACCTTAGGAAATTTAATAGTCCAATGATAAGCGTCTCCAACTCTTGACCACCATTCGTCTAATTCATGCAACGTAAAAAAGTCAGGAATAAAACAGGTATTGGAGGTTAACTGAAGTTCTTCAAAATAGTTATGCTCATTAATTATTGGATTTAAGATTAAATCATCGGCCACAAAAAAATAATGAGTATACGATTCTTTAAAGTAAGATTTGAATCCCTGAGCGATATATCCCTGAAAAAAATGGGAGTTTTCGTAAACAGGAATGACGTTTTGTTTATCCCCATTGTAAAAAGGAACCAAGTGGTAAATGTTACTAAATCGATCTTTATATAATTGCTCCAAAACATCAATATTCTTATTGTATTGATGGTTATAAATGATAATAAATGCTACTTTTCCCATTTAGTTGTCTTGAATATTATTTTAGAACAATAATGCGCGCAAAATTAGAAATAACATTTATGTTGTAAAGCAAACTCTTAACTTGAAAATACGGCTTAACAAAAGACCACGAAGATAATCTGAATTGTTTCCATAAACGATTAGGGTGTGATTTCCTCCGTCTTGGTATCGCCTTCCTCCAGTTTCAGCTCTTCCACTTCCTGATTCAGAATTTCAGTTTCCACAAGGCCTTCTTGGGCAGTGCCCAAGCTGTCTGTAAGGGTAGAGTCTGCTATCGGTGTATATACTGTGTGGCATTCATAGGAGACGGTAATCTCTTCTTTTGGTTTAGGGAATTTTCCGCGGTATTGAACAAGATTCGCATCTTTTAGAACCTTCTCCATAAAGTAGCCGAAAATGGGAAGTGCGGTTTTACTGCCCTCACCCAACGCTCCGGTTCGGAAGTGTATGCAACGATGTTCACCACCAACCCAGGCGCCACCGACCAAATTTGGAGATACACCAACAAACCAAGCATCTGAATGGTTGGAGGAAGTACCGGTCTTACCACCGAACTCTGTACCGTAATTATGGATGTCATACCCCCAAAGGTCCCAGGTCGAAAGTGGTTCAGTCAGACCTGCCCTTAACATTTGAGTCATTAGGAAGGCCGTTTGATATGGAAGGACTTGTTTTTGTTCCTCATTGTATTCGAAAATCACTTTACCATCCCGGTCTTCTACACGGGTCACCAACACAGGGTCGTGTGTCATTCCGTCGTTGATGACAGTTGAATACGCATTGACGAGTTCCAGAAGTGAAACATCGGAAGAACCCAGACTGACAGACGGAATCTCGTGCAGTGGTGTTTTGATTCCCATGGCCTTAGCCGTGGTGACGATGTCGTGGATGCCGACCTCTTTTGCCACAGCCACCGCAATGCTGTTGATGGAACGTGCAAACGCTGCTTTAAGCGTTAGAATTTGTCCCGAGAAATTCCCATTGGCATTGTGGGGGGTCCAAACCTTTGGTTGTCCCTTTTCCATGACATCCCAGGTAATGTATTTGTCTTCGCGGAGATCACAAGGGCTCAAACCCTTATTCATGGCTTCCGTATAGACGAACAACTTGAACGTGGAGCCAGGCTGTCTTTGGGACAAAACTTTATCGTATTTCCAAAAATTAAAGTTGATGTCACCAACCCATGCCTTGACAAAACCGGTCTGAGGCTCCATGGCTACAAAGCCGCAATGCATGAACTTTTCCATGTAACGAATGGAGTCCATGGTGCTCATGATGATGACCTTCTTGCCCTCCTTGTAATCGAAAACCGTAATGGGGTGTGGTTTGTTCATGTAATACTCCACCGAGTCCGGATCATCTGGAAACCTTCTGGACAAGCCTTTCCAAGAGGAAGAACGTTTAGCCAGGTCCTCAATAAAACCAACGATTTCCTGATGATTTTCGTCCTGCCAAGGGTTCTGCGTGCCCCAATGGTTGTTGAAATTGTTTTGGACGATGCGCATTTGTTTGTCAACAGACTCTTCGGCATATTTCTGCATCCGGGTGTCGATGGTCGTATAAATTTTCAATCCATCGGAGTACAAGTCAACATCATTATCCTTGCACCATTGTTCCAAATGGGCTGCCACCGCTTCTCGGAAATAAAGGGCATTTCCGTCGTAACTCCGTTCAATCTTGTATTGAAGTCTAATAGGTATTCGTTTTAGTGAATCCAACTGCTTTTTGCTGATCATTCGATGCTCCAAAAGGTTTTCAAGCACCACATTACGCCTTTTCAGACTGTTCTTGGGGTTAACTCTGGGATTGTAGGTGGTTGTTGCTTTGAGCAGGCCAACTAAGGTGGCGGCCTGCTCCATGGTCAGGTCGGCAGGTTTGTTGTTGAAATAGGTTTTGCAGGCGGTCTTGATACCATATGCATTGCTTCCGAAATCCACCGTATTGAGGTACATGGTCAGTATTTCTTCTTTGGAATAGAATAGCTCGATTTTTACGGCGGTGATCCATTCCTTGGATTTCATGATGACCATCTTTAGTCCCGGCAGTCTTCCCAATAATCCCCTGGAATATTGGGACCTGGTTTTGAACATGTTCTTGACCAATTGCTGAGAAATGGTGCTGGCTCCCCGTGCACCGCGACCGTTGGCCACATCGTTGGCTACTGCAAAAAGACCTTGGATATCGATGCCGAAATGCTGGTAGAATCGTTCATCTTCGGTAAATATCAACGTCTTGACCATAATCGGTGCGATTTCACCGAATGTCACGGGCGTTCGGTTTTCTTTGAAAAATTTACCGATTATTTTTCCATCAGCGCTGTAAATTTCGGAAGCAACACTTTGTTGTGGGTTGCTAATGCTCAAAAGGCTTGGTGATTTCCCAAAAAGCCATAGTACATTGACATCCACACAAAAAAGATAGAGGAAAACAAACAGAAAGAATTCTACTACGACAATGCCCAACTTCCTATACCAACTGGCTTTTTTCCAGGTTGCTTTGCGCTCCAGCCACAATGCTTTGAAAAAGCGGCCGATCATCCTAAGATAAGGGGCTATCCATTGTATGAAAGTCGTCAGATGTTTCCTGATGAATGCAATCCATGCTTGAACTTTTGGCGGTTTCATAAGGCTGATTATTAGGGTATTGTAAAATGGTAGATTGAATTCCGAAAACCTGAACGAAAAAGCGTCCTGGATGTTCTACATGAATTTCAATTTCTTGTAAAAATACAAAAAAGGTAAACAAAAACGCCTCCAATTTAGGAGGCGTTTTTATAAAAATTGTTATTTGCGTTTTTTGTTCTGATTTTCTTTCAACATCTTTTGCTGGTCTTTTTGCATTTGCTCCAGTCGCGCTGCAAATCCAGATTTCTTGACCGGCTTTTTCTTGTTCTCATTGAGCTGTACCAGTAGTTTATCTTCATCGGTAAACCAACGGAAGGCGTAAGTTTGTAGGATGGTAATAAGGGTGGAAACGAAGAAATAAAGACTTAAACCGGCAGAATATTGATTGAACATGAAAAGGAACATGACCGGCATCAGATAAGACATGGTTTTCATTCCAGGCATCTGTGTGGTTGATGCTTGTGTCTGCATATTGATGTGCGTGTAGACTAAATTGGTGATGGTCATCAACAAACAGAAAAGGCTTACATGGTTACCAAAATACTTCGTTACCAATGGAATGTCTCCTGACCACTGGAACAGTACATCATACGTGGACAAATCGTGCGCCCAAAGGAAACTCTGATGCCTCAGTTCAATGGAGGAGGGGAAAAACGAAAACATGGCAAACAGGATGGGCATTTGGAAAAGCATGGGCAAGCAACCACCCATCGGACTCACACCGACCCGTTTATAAAAGTCCATGGTGGCCTGAGAGCGTGCAGCAGCATTTTCCTGTCCTGGGAATTTGGCATTAATTTCCTGAATCTGCGGTTGAAGTACACGCATTTTTGTAGTGGAAACACTGGATTTCCAAGTAAAGGGGAAAATGATGATTTTGGTGACCAATGTCAACAACAAAATGATGACCCCATAATTGGTGATGAATTTCCCAAAGAAACTGAACAAAGGAAGAATCAAAAGGGTATTGACCCAGCGGAACAGGCTTCCACCCAAGGGAATGATTTTTTCCAGTTCCATTTTCTGATCGGAAGGAACCCCTTTGTCGTAGTGAGCCAACGTGGCGTATTTGATTGGACCGAAGTAAAATTTCAAATCGGCTGTCTGATTGCCACGCATGTCAAAATCGATGGCAGATTTCTGGTTGAACGATTTCAGATAGGGAGAGGTCTTATCTTCTGGCTTTGAACTTAACTCATTGGTTGTAAATCCCTTATCACAAATGGCGATGCTTGTAAAAAACTGATCTTTAAAAGAAACCCACTGTACCTTGGTGTCCACCGTTTTCTTATCTGCTTTGGCAGCACTCAGATTCTCCTTGCTATCTCCCAGAAACTTGTAATCCAATTGGGAATAACGTTCCTCAAAGGTACGTCCCTGTTCTTGTTGAGGAGCCTTGATGGACCAATTGAAATCTAAAGAGTTGGTATTTGCTGGTAATACAGCTTGCAGGTTGTTTCCTTTGATCCGGAAGTTCAACATGTAATCATCCTTTTTCAAGGTATAGATGAAATCCAAACTGGAAGATTCGGTAATGGCAAGTCTATAGATGAACTCTAATGGATTGTCGCTCACTAAACGTTTGAAGACGAGGTCACTGGTGTTTATCAACCTGCTGTCGGCAGTGAAAAAGGAAAAGTTGAACGACGATTCATTTTCATGGAAAAGAATTAGGGGGAGTGAATCCTTGTTCTCAAAATCCTTTAGTCGAACCGAAGCGATGCGTCCCCCTTTGGAAGAGAGCGTCAACTCCATCACCTTGTTTTCGATTTTGTCGGTTGTTACATCACCTTTGGTTAAAGCGGCGAACGTCCCATATTTCAATTGACTGATGGAGTCTTGATTCATAGGCACTTGAGCCTTCGTATTTGCAACACCAGTCAATGAATCCGACAATTGTATAGCCCTGGCTTGAATTTGCTCGGCCATGGAGATGGAATCGATCCGCTGTTGTTCCTTTTGGGCTGCGAGTTGCTTTTCTGAGGGTTTATTGAGCAAACTGAACCCAACTAAGATCACGATGATCAGCAAAAGCCCGGTGATGGTATTTTTATCCATTTTTTTTAAAGGGGAAAGTGATTAATCTTCAATACATGCTTTGATGAAATCAACAAATAAGGGATTGGGATTCAATACCGTACTATTGTATTCTGGATGAAACTGAGAGCCTATGTACCATTTCATGCCAGGTATTTCAACCACTTCAACCAGTTTGGTATCTGGATTGATTCCTACACATTTCATGCCATTTTGTTCAAACTCCGTCCGATATTTGTCGTTGAACTCAAATCGGTGGCGGTGACGTTCCTGAATCTTTTCTTTCCCGTAGGCTTGATAGGCTCTGGAAGTCTTGTCCAGAACGCAGTCATAGTTGCCCAGTCGCATGGTACCGCCGTATTCGGTGATGCCTTTTTGGTCCTCCATCATGTCGATGACATTGTTGGTGGTGTTCGGGTCGAGTTCCGTGGAGTTGGCATCTTCATATCCAAGTACATTTCGGGCGAATTCGATCACCATGCATTGCATACCAAGGCAGATACCAAAGGTCGGCAGGTTCCTTTCACGTGCATATTTGAGCGAAATGAATTTTCCTTCAATGCCGCGTTGTCCGAAACCAGGCGCTACCACGATACCATCAAAGCTTTTGAGTTTCTCAACGACATTGCCCTCTGTTATGTGCTGGGAATGGATGAGGGTCAACTTTAGTTTGCGATCGTTGTAGGCAGCTGCGTGGCAAAGCGATTCTGAAATGGATTTGTAGGCGTCGGGTAATTCGGCATATTTGCCAACCAAAGCGATGCGTACTTCTTTAGTGGCACCGTTCATCTTAGCTAGAAAGGCTTTCCAAGGTTCCAGATCGATGGGTGAGTCGGTAGGCAAATTAAATTTGGACAAGACGATTTTGTCGAGACCTTCCTTCTGCATGAGCAGGGGTACATCATAAATGCTGGGTGCGTCAATGCATTCGATGACTGAATCTTCAGCCACATTGCAAAAAAGAGCTACTTTACGGCGAATGGTCAAATTTAAAGGGTGTTCCGTACGCAAGACCAGTGCATCCGGTTGTACGCCCAATTCCTGAAGTTGTTTGACGGAATGTTGTACCGGTTTTGTTTTCAGCTCTTTGGCTGCTGCAAGATAAGGTACATAAGCCAAATGCACGCAAAAACAATTTTTACCGAGTTCCCAACGCATCTGACGTACACTTTCAATATAAGGTAAGGATTCAATGTCACCCACTGTTCCGCCAATTTCAGTGATGATGAAGTCAAATTGATTTTTGGCACCCAACAGACGGATGCAGCGTTTGATTTCATCGGTGATGTGTGGTACGACCTGAACGGTTTTTCCCAGATAATCGCCACGGCGTTCCTTAGAAATAACGTTCTGATAGATCCTGCCGGTTGTGATGTTGTTGGCACGGGTAGTTGGTACATTCAGAAAACGTTCATAATGACCTAGGTCAAGGTCGGTTTCACGACCATCGAATGTGACATAACATTCTCCGTGTTCATAAGGATTCAGCGTACCTGGGTCGATGTTGATGTACGGGTCGAATTTTTGAATCGTAACCCTGTACCCCCGAGCTTGCAATAATTTCCCCAACGAAGAGGAGAGGATGCCTTTTCCGAGTGAGGAGACAACGCCACCTGTCACGAAAATATATTTGGTCTCTGCCACAATAAACAAATTTTGGTTGTTAAAAAAGATTGTGATGATTAATTTTATTTAAAGGGTCAAAAGTACGAAAAAACTTTTGGAATTATTGTTTTACCTTTGCGCGAAAATCGGTGTACATGAAAAAAAGCTGTTCCGTCTTGATGCTGTTTATCGCTGTCGTTTTGCCAGTGTTTTCATCAGTACAGGATACCTTGGTCCAATCCATATCAATGAAGACCGTTGCACCACAGCAAGCGAATGCCGAAGACAATCCGGAGGAGTTTCCGCTCATGCCCATCAGCATGCCTGAACATGATTCTACGTTAACCATCCATATTTTGCCTAAAGATTCGATTGTCGCTGTTCCGGATACCAATTTTTTGCTTCTTTACATCAATAATTACGATGTTGACAAGCATCTGGTTCACCCACGGCCCCCACGCGTCTTCAAACCTAAAGAAGTACTGGATTATCCAAGAATGAGCACGTTGTTCATGCCTTTGGTTTTTAATGCTCAACGTCGTAGCTACCATATTGATCAACAATACGATACTGATCAAAACTGGTACTTGAAAGCTAAATCCATGGATTCCCTACGAGTGGTATTTCAATCAAACAGATACATCCGTAGGTTGGCACAAGAAATACTTCAAAATGCTGAAATAGAACAGATAGGGCAGATTCAATACGATCAGAAGACCTTGCCACAACCCGAAAGGTTGGTTTATCAGTTGGACAGTAAAAGGCCTCCGACGTGGGTAAAACCTTCCATACCGGGCACTATTGCCAAACCGGATACTAGAACCTTACCAAAAACTCCGTTCGATCCCTGGAGAAAATTCGGCTATACGAAATTTCAGCTGACCCAGACGTACGTTTCGGCAAACTGGTCCAAAGGTGGTGAAAGCAACATGGCTGGTCTTGCGCAGTTGTATTTGGAAGCTAATTATCGAGATTCTAAAAATATTGCCTTCGATAACTCACTGGATATCAGGATAGGTTTGAATACTGTTGCGAATGATACGCTCCGTAACCTAAATGTAAGCGCAGACCAACTCAGAATGTTGTCCAAGTTGGGTGTCCGTATGTACAACGATTGGTATTATACCATTTCTGGGGAATTCACCACCCAGTTCTTGAACAATTACAAGACCAATACCTGGACCATGATGTCTTCTTTGTTGTCACCGGCTAAACTTTTTATCGGACTTGGTATTGACTACAAGAAAGCGAATCGGAAGAAGGGCTATGATTTATCCGTCTTGGTTTCTCCCTTAACTGTCAAGATGAATTATTTGTACGATATTGACAATTTCAAACCTTCAAATTACGGTATTGAGGAGGGTAAACACTTTGGAAAAGAGCTGGGTAGCAAGATTGCCGCAAACCTGACCTGGGCGTTTTCCGAACAAGTGAAATGGACTTCTAAATTTTACTACTATACCGACTTTACCTATGTGGATGCCGATTGGGAAAATACCCTGGACTTGTCACTGAACAACAATTTTACGACGTCCATTTACGTTCATCTCAAAGCCGATGATCGATTGGACCGAGCACCAGGTGAACCCCTTGTCCAAATGCAGGAACTGTTTAGTTTTGGGATGATGTACCGTTGGTAGTCAGTTCGAGATGTATTTTTTAATAAGCCTGGAAAACTCCGGGCTTTTTTTGTAATCGGTGAGGAACACATTCAAGCTGTCCAACAAAGCCTTTCTTCCAGGTTTGACGCCCCAAGCCTGCATCTGATTGAAACCGACTGGCGTTTCCACGTCAATGGAAGGATACTTTTCGCGATAGGCTTTGGCGACCTGCTTGTCACATACGGCATAATCAATCAGCCCGGCTGCAACTTGGGCAATCATCCGTTCGCTGTCATAACCCATCAAAATACGGACGTAAATGGTGTCGCTGATTTCTGCAGCCAAATGGTTCAGACGTTGCCTATAGGCCTCGTTCTCACAAATATAGATTTGTTTTCCACTGAAGTCGACCTGGTTGCGTACAACGTTGTTGGAATTGTTCTTGTTGCTTTTCAATTGAATCAGAACCAATTTGCTTTCCAAGATACTTTTGGTGAAATCCACTTGTTTTCGCAAATCGGAAACAACAGGAAGCGGCCCGGAAAGGACATCGCATTGATTTTCCTCGAGCATTTTGAGACGTCTGCTCAGGTTGGATACACCGATATAGATTAATTGGAGGTGATGCTTGTCTGCAAACGCCTTCGACATCTCATAGTAAAATCCGAAGGTGCTGTCCTTTTGATGGTAGAAACTGAACAGATCCTTTTCACCACAAACTCTGAGGACACCTTCTTTCTTGATTTTTGGAAAGTCACCTGCAACTTTGTTGGCTTCCCGTACGGCAAGCCAAATGGCAAAGACCATCCAGAACGCAAGAAATGCATACAACAACAGTAGCGAGGGATGCAGGTATTTCTTAATCATAGAAATTCCATGAAAGCCCAATTTTAATCATTGCCGGATTGAGTGGGTAGTGGGGGGCCGAGAAATAGTTCGGAGTAGCAAAGAATCGGCTTAGATGGGAATATAGAATGAAAAAGCGCATCCTTTTGAGATGAAAATTGGCGTATGCATTCATCAACGGATAATTCCCTATTTTGAGTTCTTTCTGATTGTAAAACTGACCGATGGCAGGCATGTAGGCCTGTGCATAATAGGCTGTATTGTAACGGCAATCCACACCCAAATGTGTTTGAAGCACTTTGGAAAGGGTGAATTTGAGGTATAGGTCCGATAAAACAGAGAAAACGGGGAGGGGCAACACATTCTGATTGCTCGACAACTGATAGACTACATCGTTGTCCCAGTTCAAAATACCAGCTCCTAGATGCTGTTTCAGGTTGAGTGAAACTACTTGGATGTTACCGGTGTACTGATCGGGCACGGCAGTGGTGTTGAAATAAACAAAGTTGCTGAGGTTTTCTATGCCTGCGTGTGCTTCGAAACCAAGAGCTGGAATGCTCAAGTTACCGCGTACCAAGGTCTTGTATTCATGCTTGAAGTGGTTGCCCCAACTGAAATGATTGGAGACATAGTTTTCTAGAAAATAATCGGGTTGTTCATTTTTGATGGATCCATTGGCAGATAGGCTCACGGGATGACCCCAAAGTTTGAAGGTGGTGTTCAGGTCCCCGTTCAATTCAAAATCGCCCAAGGCTTCCCCTAAAATACAAATCTTGGCAAGCGCAGAGAAGGTGAAGAGTTCTCCACTTCGTTTGGAAAGTCCACCTCCAGCCCAAACCATGCTTTCGTAGTGGTTTGCAACGTTTCTTAGGTATGGTGCTGAATAAGAAGCGTTTCCAAGAACGGAGGGGTTGGGCGCCAACCGCACGTATTTTCTGAAATCATGTTCAATGAACGCAGTAAGCCCGAACTTGGCCCATTTGTGAAACCCCTCAACCAAGGCTAAGGCCAACGTGTTTCGGACTTCCAGCAGAGCTGAAGTGTCGGCTGTGTAGCCATTATCCAGAAAGGCCTTGTCGTAAAAATCCAGGTTGGCCGTGGTGGAGCTGTAGCTTTTTTGACCAAGATCCACATACAAACTATGGATGAAACTCGATACCGGAACAAAGGTGATGATGGTATCCGGTTTAGCAGAATCAATGGCTTTCTTATTGGTGACACTATCCTTTTTAACAATTTCCATCCGCTCAAAACCAAGATGGTATTTGTGATTCAAATAGAAATTGGTGTTGCGGTACAGGCTTTTGGCATCGGTCATCCAAACGGGAATGTTCAAACTTTCATACTGGCTGAGGCCACCGCTCATCAGCATCGGTTGTGTAATGTATCGATCATCCTTGATTCCCCCGTTTTCAAAATTTTCCATGTAATTGAAAGATAGTTTCCAGAAAGCTTCGTAACGCGGGCTTTGATAGTTCCCAAAAATGTTCGCCAGTTTGTTCCTGTTTGAATTATGATTGTATAATCCTCTGGCATAGAGAATTTCATAATCCACCCCGATGTTTAGGTATTTGTTCACGTTCACGGTAAAAAGGAACTTGAAGTTTTCTTCCGTAGTGGCTTCGTTGCCCAACGTGGTCAGGTAGCGGAGGTTGGTATAAGGCGTTGTGGTGTTGTAGTAAACTTGATCTTCGGGTGCCGTCAACCAGTTTTCATAGACATTTCCAAACAGAAACGGTGTTTTTTCAGTCCGATCCAAAAAGATGTTCGATTGAAAGGGTGAACCAAGGTTGGCCAAGTATTGAGAACCCACGGTATTGCTTCTTTCAGGAAATGTAATGTTTTGAAAATGAAGGGGAACGGTATCCATTTGTGCGACCGATGTACCACCCAGAAACGGCTCTAGTTTCAAGGTCCTCATTCGGGTGATGTAGACCTTCTCGGGCTTTTTAGCTGTTTCATCCGCACCCTCCTGATTGCCTGTTTCAAGGCCTGTGTTCATGACGGGCTGATCCTCTGCACCTTGATCTTCCTGGCCTTTGGAAATTGGTCCGAAGCCGAGCATAAGCAGAAACAAGAACAATTTCAGAAATTTTTGCATGTGAATCAGGCGCTTTTGCTTGCAAATATACAATCTTTGGGCAGATAAACCGGAAAGGGACTTGTGAAAAGATGCAAAACAGATGGTCCATTGGAACACATCGATGCGGGGTCTCCTTTTTTTTTGTAATTTTGACAATTAAACCCTGCTTCATGGCACCGGAAACAGAAATTCAGCAATTGCGACTTGAACTCAATCGTGCCAACCACGATTATTATGTACTTTCAGCTCCCACGATGACGGATTTTGATTTTGATGTCAAATTACATCGGTTGCAGGAACTGGAAAAACAATTTCCTGAGTTTTGGGATGAACATTCTCCTTCCCAACGAGTTGGCAGCGATAGCAGCAAAGGTTTTTTACAGGAAGCCCACAAATACCCCATGCTTTCACTTGGAAATACCTATTCCGAGGCTGAAGTGAACGATTTCTACGATCGGACTTTAAAGGCGTTGAATGAACCGTTTCAGTTGGTTTGTGAACTTAAATTCGATGGCGTATCCATCTCGCTCACTTACGTCAATGGTCGACTTTACAAGGCTTTAACCCGTGGAGACGGTGTTGTGGGCGACAATGTGACAGAAAACGTCAAAACCATCCGCAGCATCCCTTTGACACTTTTCGGTACCGATCACCCTGTTGAATTCGAAATCAGAGGTGAAATACTAATGCCTTGGGATGTATTTGACGGGCTGAATCGGGAACGGGAAGCCCAGGAGGAAGCTCTGTTTGCCAACCCTAGAAATGCCGCCTCCGGTACCCTGAAATTGCAAAATTCATCGATGGTTTCGGCTCGTAAACTGGACGCCTACTTTTACCACCTTCTTGGAGAGGGCCTTCCCACAGACGGGCATTATGAAAATTTGCAGAATGCTTCGTCCTGGGGTTTTCGTATTGCCAATTCCATCCGACTATGTGACAGCCTTGAAGAAGTGTTCGATTTCATCCGTCATTGGGACAAGGAACGCAAGAACCTTCCAGTTGCGACCGATGGCATTGTCATCAAGGTAAATTCACTCAATCAACAGAAAAACCTTGGTTTCACCGCGAAATCCCCTCGCTGGGCCATCGCCTACAAATTTAAGGCGGAGCAGGCTTGTACGCGCCTGAATTCCGTATCCTTTCAGGTCGGTCGTACGGGAGCGGTCACCCCGGTAGCCAATCTGGATTCGGTGCAACTTTCGGGTACTGTCGTTAAACGCGCTTCCTTGCACAATGACGATGTGATTCAATCGTTGGATCTGCACGTCGGAGACATGGTGTATGTGGAAAAGGGAGGCGAAATTATCCCCAAAATCACGGGAGTGGATTTGAATGCCCGAACCTTTATGCTTGGAGACAAAGTTCGTTTTATCCGTCGATGCCCCGAATGTGGTACCGAATTGAAACGTTTTGAAGGCGAAGCGGCTCATTATTGCCCCAATCAGGACGATTGTCCACCGCAAATCAAAGCCAGGTTGGAGCATTTTATTCATAGAAAGGCCATGAACATAGACGGTTTGGGTACGGAAACCGTGGATGCGCTCTATGAGGCTGGCAAAGTACGTCGACCCTCGGATCTGTATGCGCTGGACGGTCACACCCTGGCCAATATGGAGCGGATGGGCGAAAAATCGGCTCGGAACATCTTGCAAAGCCTTCGTGCATCCAAGAACGTGCCCTTTGAACGGGTGCTTTTCGCACTTGGCATTCGGTTTGTCGGTGAAACGGTAGCCAAAAAACTGGCGCGTTCCCTCCATTCGATGGAAGTGATTGAAAAAGCTACGAAAGAGGAATTAATTCAAGTAGAGGAAGTTGGCATCAAGATTGCCGAAAGCGTCGTTGCCTTCTTTTCCTCGGAAAAAAATCGATTGGAAGTGGACACTTTGAAAGCTGCAGGTCTGCAAATGACCCTTTCAGCTGATCAAATCGCCGAAAAGGGAAGCAAACTAGAGGGTCTGACTATGGTTATTAGCGGCACTTTTGCCAAACATTCCCGCGACGAGTACAAGGAAATGATAGAAAACAATGGAGGAAAGAACGCAGGCTCGGTTTCAGCCAAAACCAGTTACATACTGGCCGGTGAAAACATGGGTCCAGCGAAACTGGAAAAGGCTTCGGCACTTGGTGTCAAACTCCTTTCAGAAGATGAATTTCTAGAAATGCTAAACACTTGAAAGACATGAAGATTCTGTATTTTTTAATGAACAAGATCCGGAAAATAACGAAAGAGTTCACCCGGAAGAAGTGTTTTAGGGAGTATGCCGATATTCGTCGGGTGGTTATCCTTTTCGATCTGGAACATGCTGAAGACGTGAAAGATCTGGCCAAATCGTTGAAATTTGCCGGAAAAGAGGTTTTTGCCTATTCTTTCAATCCAAACGCCAAAGACGAAGTTCCTGTTTTCCCTGAAAGTTTTACAGTTATTAATCGTAAACATTTGAATTATAAAGGATTCCCTCAACATCAGGCAATGGAAGACTACAAAGCTTTGTGTCCGGATACCCTAATGGACCTAACCGTACAACCGCATCCGGTTCTGCAATACCTGTCCCTGAAATCCGATGCAAGTTATCGGGTTGGTTTCCAAAGGGAAGAAAAAACAAGAGACGACCTGTTGCTGGAATACGATCCCGGTCAAAGTTTTGTTTTTTTGACCAGCCAGTTGCATTTTTACATGAAGAGTATTCGCTCGAAGTAGTATTTTTAGTACTTTTGCATGCGCTTCGAAACGACGTAAAAACCCGCCTAATCGCGAGATCTCATGATTAATAACAAATTGACTGGCATGGGAGTGGCTTTGATCACTCCCTTTAAGGAAGACGAAAGTGTCGATTTTACCGCTCTTGGACGTCTGGTGGACTACCAGATCAAGAACGGCATCGATTACCTTGTCGTGTTGGGAACCACGGCCGAAACGGCCACCCTGACCGAAGAGGAAAAGAAACAGGTCACCGCCTTCATCATCAACCGAGTCAAAGGCCGAGTGCCCATCGTTTTGGGTGTCGGTGGCAACTGCACGCGAGCCGTAGTCGAAGAGCTCAAAACCAAAGATTTTACTGGTGTCGAGGCTATACTATCGGTGACACCTTTTTATAATAAACCTTCTCAGGAAGGCATTTATCAGCATTACAAGGCCATAGCGGAAGCTACAGAACTGCCGATCGTGTTGTACAATGTACCCGGACGGACTGGAATTAACATGACTTCAGATACCACCTTGCGTCTTGCTAGGGATTTCGACAACATCGTGGCCGTGAAGGAAGCTTCCGGAAACATTGCTCAGATGGATGAAATCATCAAGAACAAGCCCAAGGATTTCATGGTCATTTCGGGCGATGACGGCATCACATTTCCTTTGATTACCTTGGGAGCTGTGGGTGTTATCTCCGTGATTGGCAATGCCTTCCCTAAGGAATTCAGCCGTATGGTCCGTCTGGCTTTAAAAGGTGATTACAAGAATGCCTTGGAAATCCACCACAGCTTTACGGAACTTTTCAACTTGCTGTTCGTGGACGGAAATCCGGCTGGCGTCAAATGCATGTTGAATGCCATGGGTTTTATTGAAAACAAATTGCGGTTGCCGCTTGTGCCCACCCGCATCACCACCTACGAAAAGATTCGCAGTGTATTGACGGATCTCAATGTAAAGTATTAAAGACTAGTATAATGAACATTTCCTACAATTGGCTTAAGGAATTCCTGAATTTTAATCTGACACCCGAAGAAACCGCGAAGGCACTCACTTCCATCGGTTTGGAAAATGGACCTTTCCAGGAGGTGGAAACGGTGAAAGGAGGACTGGAAGGTTTGTTTATCGGCGAAGTGCTCACCTGCACCGAACATCCTGATTCCGACCATTTGCACCTGACGACGGTGAATGTAGGGCAGGAGGAGCCGCTGAAAATTGTTTGTGGCGCTCCGAATGTTGCTGCCGGGCAAAAGGTGGTGGTCGCTGTTGTGGGAGCCAAACTGTACGACGGGGAGGAAAGCTTCACCATTAAGAAATCCAAAATTCGTGGACAGGAGTCGTTCGGCATGATTTGCGCTGAAGATGAAATTGGTATCGGCACCAGCCATGAGGGCATCATCGTATTGCCTTTGGACGCTCCTGTTGGAATGGCCGCCAAGGAATATTACGGCATTTCCAGCGAATATGTTTTGGAAGTGGACATCACACCCAACCGAGTGGACGCCTCTTCACATTACGGCGTAGCACGCGATTTGGCGGCTTTCTTGAAACAGACCGACGCCAACATTGAATTAAAAAAACCAAGCGTAAACGGTTTTAAATCAGATAATAACGACTTTAAAGTTGAAGTGATTGTTGAGAGTTCGGAAGCTTGCCCAAGGTATGCCGGTGTCACAGTATCGGGCATCACGGTGGCTGAATCTCCCAAATGGTTGCAAGACCGTTTGCGCCTGATTGGCGTGCGCCCCATCAACAATGTGGTGGACATCACCAATTATTTGCTGCATGAAACAGGACAACCCTTGCACGCATTTGACGGTGACAAGATTAAAGGAAATACGGTTCGTGTACGCACCACTCCGGAAGGAACTCCCTTCAAAACCCTGGATGAAGTGGAACGCAAGCTTTCAGTCAACGATTTGATGATTTGTGATGCTGAAGGACCCATGTGCATCGGCGGTGTTTTCGGCGGTATGGATTCGGGCGTTTCAGAAAAAACAACGCGCATATTTATTGAAAGTGCCTATTTTCACCCCGTTTGGATCCGTAAGACGGCTCGTCGTCACGGTTTGAACACCGATGCCTCCTTCCGTTTCGAACGTGGTGCAGACCCCAACAACACAGTGTATGTGCTCAAGCGCGCTGCCCTGATGGTCAAGGAGTTGTGCGGCGGGAGCATTTCCAGCGAAATCGTGGACGTTTACCCGAAACCCATCGAGGATTTCCGAGTATCGCTGAGTCTTCTAAAAACGAATGCATTGATTGGTAAAGTCTTGGCTCCTGAACAAGTCAAATCCATTTTGAAGGGGCTGGACATCGAACTCATTTCCGAAAACGACGACCTGCTGGAATTGAAAGTTCCAGCCTACCGCGTTGATGTACAGCGTGATGTGGACGTTATCGAAGACATTCTCCGCATTTACGGATACAACAATGTGGAAATCAGCGATTCACTGAAATCCAACATTTCCTACTCCAACAAACCGGACAGCCACAAACTTCAAAACCTGATTGCTGAACAACTCACGGCTTCCGGTTTCAACGAAATACTGAACAACTCCTTGACTTCTTCCGCTTACTATGCGGATTTGAAGAGTTTCCCATCCGAAGAAACCGTGCTGATGCTCAATCCGTTGAGCTCCGATTTGAACGGTATGCGCCAGACCTTGCTGTTCGGAGGACTGGAAAGCATCGCTTACAACCGCAACCGCCGCAAGCAAGACCTCAAGTTTTACGAATACGGTAACTGCTACCATTTTAACGCTGCCAACCGTACCGAAGAGAACCGCTTGTCGCCCTACACCGAAGAATACCACTTGGGTCTTTGGCTCACCGGTAACAAAACGGCCCAGACCTGGATTCACGCGGAAGAAAAGACTTCGTTTTTCGAACTGAAAGCGTATGTGGAAAACATCTTGGCACGCCTTGGAGTTGAACGCAATGCCGTTATAGTCGAAGAAAGCGCCGATGATGTTTTCGCTAAGAGCTTACTATTCAGTACGCGCGGAGGGAAACAGATTGCAAAACTTGGTAGCATTCAAGCCGGTTTGCTCCAAAAATTTGACATCGACACCGATGTGTTTTATGCTGACATTCTTTGGAAAAGCTTGCTGGATCAAACCAAGAAAGTCAAGGTCAGCTACACGGAGCTTTCCAAGTATCCCGAAGTGCGCCGAGACCTGGCGCTTCTCGTCGACAAGACCGTCCGATTCGCCGATATTGAAAAGATTGCCCTGGCCACCGAAAAGAAACTTTTAAAAAACGTATCGCTGTTTGACGTCTACGAGGGTAAAAACCTGCCACAAGGCAAGAAATCATACGCAGTGAGCTTCATTTTGATGGACGAAACACAAACCCTTCATGAAAAACTCATTGAGGGCATCATGAATAAACTGATCAAAAACTTTGAAACGCAGCTGGGAGCCAGCCTGCGTTAACTTGAAATTTTAATTATAAGATTTGCTATGGGAAGAGCGTTTGAATATCGCAAAGCACGTAAAATGAAGCGTTGGGGCAACATGGCCCGCACTTTTACAAAAATTGGTAAAGAAATATCCATCAGTGTAAAAGCCTCGGGCCCGGATCCAGATTCGAACCCACGTCTTCGTGTTTTGATGCAGAATGCCAAGGCTGCCAACATGCCTAAGGATAATGTGGACAGAGCCATCAAAAAGGCCGTTTCTAAGGATTTCGGCGATTACAAAGACATGGTGTACGAAGGCTATGGTCCCTTTGGTATTGCTATTTTAATTGAGACGATGACAGATAACACCACCCGCACCGTTGCCAACGTGCGAAGCTATCTGAACCGTCACGGCGGCTCTTTGGGTACATCAGGCAGCCTTTCCTTCATCTTCGACCGCAAATCCGTGTTCAAAGTCGTTCCCAAAGAAGGCATTGACGTGGAAGAACTGGAACTCGACATCATCGATTACGGTGCCGAGGAGCTCGAAATGGATGAAAATGAAATCGTGATTTATGGCCAACCGGAGGATTTTTCCCGCATTCAGAATTATTTGGAAGAAAACGGCTATGAAATCGTATCCGCCGATTTCGAACGTTTCCCGAACGATATCAAGGATGTAACCGAAGAGCAACGGGCCACTTTAGACAAACTCATTGAAAAGCTGGAAGATGACGAAGACGTTTCCAATGTCTATCACAACATGACGCCAGCGCCGGAAGTCGAAGAATAGGCTTTAAAGCGCTTCTGCTACTACGAAAGTACTGCCGCCCACGAACACCAGATCGTTCGGGCGGCATTCTTTTTTGGCGGCTGCCAGAGCTTCGGCCACGGTAGGGTAGGTCGAGCCTTTCAGGCCATACTGTTCAGCCAGCTTGGCCAGTTCGTTTTCAGGCAAGGCTCTGGGTATGCTGGCTTTCGTAAAGTAGTAGATGGCATCTTTGGGTAGGAGTTTCAGCACGCCGCTCACATCCTTATCATTGACCATGCCTAAGACGAAATGCAGTTTGTCATGTGGGGTTTGACGCAATTGTTCGGTGACGAAGTTTATGCCTGCAACGTTGTGCCCAGTATCGCACAAAACCTGCGGTTGCTTGCTCAATGTTTCCCAACGGCCCCGCAAGCCTGTATTCAAAAGTACATTGCTGAAACCTTTATAGACCGCTTCATCCTTGATGCTGTAGTTTTTTTCACGGAGTCGTTCCACCAACGAAAGCGTGGTCGCTGCATTCTCCATCTGATACATGCCACTTAATGCACAGGGGATGTCATTGTATAAATGAATACCCCCTTCGCAATTAATCAACGTGTTGTTATGTTGATCTTTACCTAGTTTTGTGGGAAATTCTTCAAAGGCCCAAAAGAGCGGTGCTTGTACAGCCATGGATTGCTTTTCAAAAACGTCCCTGACCACCCCATCTGCCTTTCCGATCACCGTAGGAACTCCGTTCTTCAGGATGCCAGCCTTTTCAAAAGCGATTTTTTCCAAGGTGTCTCCCAGTAAAGCCACGTGATCGAAACTGATGTTTGTAATCACAGAAACCTCCGGGTGAATGATGTTGGTACTGTCCAATCGGCCACCCAATCCAACCTCAATGACGGCCACATCCACTTGCTGCTCCGCAAACCAAAGGAATGCCAGCTCCGTGGTGAGTTCAAAAAAGGAGGGTTCCACCACGGTGCATTCATTTCGGAAATGTTCCACAAAATCAACTACGCGTTGTTGAGGTATCATACGTCCGTTCACCCGAATCCGTTCTCTAAAATCCTTCAAGTGGGGCGATGTATAAAGCCCTGTTTTGTAACCGGCTTCCTGCAATATGGAAGCAATCAGGTTCGAAACCGAGCCCTTGCCGTTGGTTCCACCCACGTGAATGGTCGCATACTGTTTATGTGGGGAACCACACCAAGCATCCAGTGCCTCAATGTTTTGCAACCCTGGTTTATACGCAGCTGAACCGTTTTGTTGAAAAAACGGAATCTGATTGAACAAAAAATCCAAGGTCTCGGTGTAGGTCATAAAAAGGATTGCGGTTTAACACCTTACAAAGATACGTTAAAACAGAAAAAATCTGTACTTTTGTGGCTTCTAAAAACCGTCATGCAAGTACCCTTTTTGGGCGAAGCCGTCGCCCTTTCCGTTTCTGTCTGCTGGGCCGCCAGTTCCTCCTCGTTCGAGGCTGCCAGCCGAAAGGTCGGCTCGTTGGAAGTCAACATCATTCGATTGATGATCGCTTTCGGCATGCTGGGTCTCTATGGTTTGGTTGCACGAGGTTCCTTTTTCCCAACTGGAGCAGGCGCTCAGCAGTGGATTTGGCTCTCGGTTTCCGGCCTGATCGGCTTCTTCTTGGGCGATTTGATGTTGTTCAAATCTCTGACGGTCATTGGTGCTCGACTTTCCATGTTGGTCATGACTTTTTCTCCGGCATTGACGGCAATGATCGGTTTTGCGATCTTGGGGGAGAAACTCAAGTTTACCCATGTTTTGGGAATTATGCTCATTATCAGTGGCATTTTAATGGCATTTCTGAGCCATAACCGGGAAAAGACTGGAATGAAGGTTAGCCTCAAGGGCCTTTTGCTTGCTTTGGGCGGTGCCTTGGGACAAGCCTGCGGTTTGGTGTTCAGCAAAAAAGGAGTAGGGGATTACGACCCATTCGCCGCCACTCAAATCCGCATCATCACGGGCTTTGTTTTTTTTGCCCTGCTCATTACCGTTCTAAAGCGTTGGCCTTCCCTGATTAAAGCCACCAAGGACGGTAGTTCCATGAAATACATCACGGTCGGTTCTTTTTTCGGACCCGGTTTGGGTGTTGGACTTTCCATGATGGCCATTACCTTGACAGAAACGGGAACAGCCTCGGCACTCATGTCTTTGACACCCATCGTATTGATCGTTCCGGCGCTGATAAAGGGACGCAAACTTGCCTTGTTGGAGTTGATGGGTGCATTTGTGTCGGTTGGTGGTGTTCTAATGTTGTTTTTGCTCTAAAACTTGTCCGCATTTTGTATATTTGCAAGAAGTAAAACCAGCATGATGAAAAAGTACGTCATTTTTATTCTTTTGGGGCTGATCGTACTCCCAGCCTGCAAATCCAATCTGGAAGCATACAACATGGCCTATCAGAAGTTGAAGGACAAGGAAGAAGTTCAAGTGAATTCAAGGGCAAAAACCACCATGTCCGTTCATCTGGACAGTCTTGCCACCTCCACCGATTCGACAGCCGTGTACCGGACCGAAAACCTGACCCTTTTATTGGGAAATGAGAAGAAGTTTCTGGATTACAATGTGGTGGCTAAAACGTTCATCAACAGAACCAATGCTCGCGGATATTACGAACAGATGAAAGAAGACGGCTACCCCGCGTTGCTGGTTCAAAACCAAGATCAGCTGTACCGCATCATTGTGGCCTCTTTTCCAACACCTGAACTGGCTGAAGGCAAAAAAACGGAATTGATGGGACTATTCCCAGAAATGAGTATCGTGTTCAGGAAGAACTGACCACCTCGCCGAACGCTTCCAAATGCTCATCAACGTAACGAGCAATCGTTGCAGTGCATGCTTCCTCGATTTCAAAAAAGCGTTCCTCGAGTTCGTCAAAGACTTCAAACTCTTCGTACATGGCCGTGAATTCCTCCTCGGTGGTCTCGCGTTCCAGTTCCTCTTGGTGCCGGTCGTACACTTCCCTGGCTTTGTAAACCATTTTAGAAAGTTCCTCCGCGCCAAATGTTTTTAGTGCTTTGGCAAATGGATTCCGAAAAATGTAGCTTCCGTAGCCGTTTTGGATTAGCGAGATAAAACCACCTTGCATCACTTCTTCCCGAAAGAAATGGTAGGCCAGCAGGCTGTGTTGCATTCCATTGAGCAGGGGCATGGTTTGTTCATTCAATTGGCCTCCGATGGCTTCGAGGTAAGCGTCTGTGAAAACGGCCAAGTAGGCATCCATATCTTCACCGGCTGCCTGTTGGAGTTTCTTTTCCTGAATTTTGATGCTCATGATGCTGGGTTTTAGGTCAAAGGTATAAAAACCCGTTCATTGGGCAAGCGGGTGACGCGAAAAAGACTACCTTTGCAGGCATAATTCATTTCATGGACAGATTACGTTTTTTAAGCCTTGGCAGCGGAAGCAGTGGCAACTGTTATTACTTCGGTAACACCATGCAGGGCATACTCATTGATGCCGGCATCGGTTCGAGGATCATTCGAAGGCAACTGCGGCAAGAGGGTATTGATTTCAGCCAGATTTTGGGCATTTTCATCACACACGATCACCACGATCATATCAAATCCGTGGGAACGCTGGGCGAAAAGTACAACATACCTGTATACGCCACCGAAAAAACCCACAACGGAATGGATCGAAGCTACGGCATGACTCAGAAGCTGATAGGAAGCCGAAAATACCTGGAGAACAACGTGGAATTTTCAATTGGAGAATTTCGAATTGTCTCCTTCCCAGTTTCGCATGATGGCAGCGACAATGCCGGTTTTTTTATCCGTTACAAGGAACATGGCATTTTGGTTGCAACCGATCTGGGCAATGTGAACGATTCCCTTCGGCACTACATCGCAGAAGCCAATATTGCCATCGTGGAGGCCAATTACGATCATGAAATGTTGAAGGGAGGCCGCTATCCGTTTTACCTGAAAGAACGTATTCTCAGCGAAACCGGTCATCTGAGCAACCACGACGCAGGGGCATTCCTGGCCGAACACTGGCATCCAAAATTGAAACACATTTACCTTTGTCACCTCAGCAACGACAACAACCATCCTACTTTGGCCCAAAAAACGGTGGAAGCATTCTTTGAGAGCAAAGGCATTCAATATGGCGTCGACGTACACATCATTCCATTGAAGCGCAGCCTCTCGGAAATGGTCGTATTTGAGCACTAAAAAAGTGCCGGACGTGCTTGCCCAACTGGAAAATATCCCTATCTTTGCACCCGCAAAACATCAAAAAGGGTACCTTGGCCGAGTGGCTAGGCACCGGTCTGCAAAACCGATTACGGCGGTTCGAATCCGCCAGGTACCTCTGAACACTAATTCCCAACAGATACAAGTCTGTTGGGAATTCGTCATTTATATGATAATCAAGTGATTGTTTCGCCCGAAGGACATTGTCAGGATTAAAAAATGTAGCACGTTTGTAGAACGGCAGTATATTTTAGATACGATTGTAGACCGCCACAAGTACCATTAAAACTTAGTACCTTTGCAACACAAAAACAGTTTTTCCATGAAAAAATTAAGATACGGAGTCATCGGTACTGGTGCCATCGGTGGTTTTTACGGCGGCATGCTTGCCCACTCGGGGCAGGAAGTTCATTTTTTGTTTAACACCGATTTTGAGTATGTACGTGAACATGGCCTGAGAGTCGATTCCGTGTTTGGTGATTTCCATCTGAAGAACGTTCATGCCTACCAAAACACCAAGGAAATGCCCGTCTGTGATGTCGTTTTGGTCGGGCTGAAAACCACGTCCAACGACTTGCTGAAAACTTTACTTCCGCCACTTTTGTGTCAAAACACCATGGTAATCCTCATACAAAATGGGTTGGGCAACGAAGCGCACCTGGCTGCCGACTTTCCAGGCCTTTCCATTGCCGGTGGTCTTGGATTCATTTGTTCGGGAAAATTCGGACCCGGGCATATTGTTCATTCAGAACACGGAAAAATCAACTTTGGTTCGCATCAGGGTGACAACCAAACGATTCTCAAACAGGTTATTGCCGACTTGCAGGCTGCGCATGTTCCTGCTGAAATCGCTGAAGACTTGGTGACCTCCCGCTGGAAAAAGCTCGTTTGGAATGTTCCTTACAATGGCCTTACGGTAGTAATGAATGCCTTGACTTCTGAACTCATGGCACACCCGGCTACCTACCAGCTTTGCAAAGAATTGATGTTGGAAGTGATTGGTGCTGCCAATGCTTGCGGCGTTCAGGTCAGCGAACATTTCGCACAGGTCATGCTGGAATACACCCTCGACATGAAGCCCTACGCACCTAGCATGAAGCTGGATTTCGACTTCAAGCGCCCAATGGAAATCGATGCGATCTACTCAGCACCACTGGAAGCGGCTCAGAAGGCGGGTTTCAACATGCCAAAGGTCCGAATGCTCGAACAACAACTCCGCTTGATTCAAAGCCGATATTTATGAAAGGCATCAGCAAGAACATCTTAATTACGTAAAAAGTCTTATAATCTGTTTCTTGGCATTAATATCCCTCTATAAATCAATCACCTGTTGTCAAAAAAAAGGATGTATCAGTGTGTTGATACATCCCCTTTTCAAAGCGCGGAAGAAGGGGGATTCGAACCCCCGGTACCCTTACGAGTACGTCAGTTTAGCAAACTGGTGGTTTCAGCCACTCACCCATCCTTCCGGAGCGCAGCTAATTCGCGTTTTGCGGTGCAAAGATAGAAAAGTCTTTTTACTCACCAAACTTTCCCATACGATTTATTTGGAAAAAAACCGCTACTTTTGGAGTAGTAAAACAGTATATTCATGAAACTAAAAACAAAGGGTCCACTATTTTGGATCATTCTCTCCATCGGCCTGTTCATCGTTGGTTCGCTCTATGTAATGCTGCTCAAATCGCCTTGTGATTTGAAAAAAACGGCCTATTTGAATGTCTATCCGGGTGATACTCAGGAGAAGGTGATGGAACAGCTCCAAAAAGTAGGAAAGGTGCATTCGACTAAGCAACTGGAATTCCTGTTGAACCTGGTGGATTACAAGGATCATATTAATCCGGGACAGTACGCACTAAAACCGGGTGTGACCCCATTTCACATCGTTCGAGTATTGCGTTCCGGGTTACAGACCCCTGTCCATCTCACCTTCAACAACATGCGGACCGTCGAAGAATTGGCTGGACGTTTATCCACACAGTTGTGCAGCGATTCATTGACCTTGCTGAACTGTTTCCGCGAAACTGCTTGGCGAGATTCCCTCCAACTGACCGCAAACGATTATATGTGTGTGTTCATTCCCGACACCTACGAAGTTTGGTGGAACATCAGCCCCGAAAAGCTTCGTGGCAAGTTCGTCAAGGCCTGGAACTATTTCTGGGACGAAACCCGCTTGAAGGAAGCTTCCAAAATCGGTCTAACAAAAGCTCAGGTCAGTACCTTGGCTTCCATCGTGGAAGAAGAAACCAAACAAACGGATGAAATGCCCAAAGTAGCAGGACTTTACCTCAATCGGATGCGCATCGACATGCCCTTACAGGCCGACCCAACCGTTAAGTTTGCCGTGGGGGACTTCACCATCAAACGCATCCTGAGGGAACATACCTTGATTAATTCTCCTTACAATACCTATAAGATCATCGGTTTGCCACCGGGACCCATACGAATTCCGTCCATCAGGGCGCTTGATGCGACCTTGCAATCCAACCGTCATTCCTACCTGTACATGTGTGCCAAAGAAGATTTTTCAGGCTATCACGCATTCGCCACCACCTATGAGCAGCATCAAACCAATGCGGTGAAATACAGGCAAGCATTGAACAAGAACGGCATCATGCGATAATTGACTATATTTGCCTACACAACCGAATTTCTATATGGAGAAAATGCTTTTACTGGGGGACGAAGCCATTGCGCAAGCTGCAATGGATGCTGGTCTTTCAGGTGTTTATGCCTATCCTGGAACGCCTTCCACGGAGATTACCGAATACATTCAGTCGTCACCCAAATCCAGAACGGATAACATCCATTGCTTGTGGTCGGCCAATGAAAAAACGGCCATGGAAGCGGCGCTCGGCATGTCTTTTGCCGGAAAGCGCGCCTTGGTCTGTATGAAACATGTCGGCCTCAATGTGGCTGCCGATGCATTTATGAATGCAGCCATGACGGGCATTGTAGGCGGTCTGGTTTTTGTTGCTGCCGACGATCCCTCCATGCATTCCTCCCAAAACGAACAGGATTCCCGCTTTTTCGGGCAATTTGCACTGATTCCCATTTTGGAACCTTCCAATCAGCAGGAAGCTTACGACATGGTATATGAAGGATTTGAATTTTCGGAGCGTTGTGGCGTGCCAGTCATGCTTCGGATCACAACTAGATTGGCGCATTCCCGCTCGGGGGTGAAGCGTCGTGAGGAGTTGCCGCAAAATGAACTTCATTTTTCCGATAATCCCAGGCAATTTGTACTCCTGCCAGCCAATGCCAGGGTGCAATATCAAAAATTACTGGATTCCCAAGTATCCTTTTTAATGTATTCGGAAGCGTCTGTGTACAATAGCTATATAGACGGTAAAGACAAATCCAGAGGTGTCGTGGCCAGTGGCATCGCCTACAATTACCTGATGGAAAACTACCCGGAAGGTTGTCCGTTCCCCGTTTTAAAAATCGGCCAATATCCACTTCCAGAAAAACAGTTGCATCAAATGGCAGCCGAATGCAAGGAGCTGGTCGTGTTGGAAGAAGGCTATCCATTGATTGAGGATGCACTGAAAGGAGTACTCGGGATTGGCCTCAACGTACGTGGTCGCAAGGATGGATTTCTGCCTCGTGCAGGCGAATTCAACCCCGATATAGTGGGAAAGGCTTTTGGCTTCGAAATACCTGAAAATCGGCCTGTTCCGACGGTTGTTAAAATGCGTCCGCCCTCCCTTTGTGTGGGTTGTGGACACCGTGACCTGTTTGATGCACTGAATGAAGCCGTCGCCTACAACGCCCATGAATGCAAGGTTTTCAGCGATATCGGATGTTACACGTTGGGCTACCTGCCACCCTTTCGATCCATTGACACCTGTGTGGACATGGGTGCCTCCATCACCATGGCGAAGGGGGCTGCCGATGCTGGGCTTATATATCCCGTCGCAGTAATTGGAGACTCTACGTTCACCCATTCAGGCATGACTTCCTTACTGGACGCCATCAATGAAAATTCGCCCATCACGGTGATCATTTCCGACAATGAAACTACGGGAATGACTGGCGGTCAAAAATCCTCGGGTACCGGAAAACTCGAAGCCATCTGTCTAGGGCTTGGTGTTGACCCTGCGCATTTGCACGTGTTGGTTCCTTTAAAGAAAAACCACGACGAAATGGTACGTGTCATCCGTCAGGAATTGGAATTCCGCGGAACCTCCGTGATCATACCGCGTCGAGAATGCATTCAAACCGTAACCAAAAAAAATAAGTCGTGAAAACAGACATCATCGTTTCAGGTGTAGGCGGTCAGGGCATCCTTTCCATTGCCGCCGTAATTGGCGAAGCTGCCGTTCATCAAAATTTATATATGAAACAGGCTGAAGTTCATGGCATGAGTCAGCGTGGGGGAGACGTGCAGTCGAATCTACGTATTTCGGACAAACCCATTTTTTCAGACTTGATTTCGAAGGGGAAAGCCAATCTGATTCTTTCGCTCGAACCTATGGAAGCATTGCGTTACCTATCGTATTTGGCTCCAAACGGCTGGATTGTCACCAATTCCACACCGTTGATCAACATCACCGACTATCCCGATGCCGAAGCGCTTCAAAAAGCCTTCACGGTACTTCCCAACATCGTTGTCTTCGATGTGGAGAAAGTAGCCAAAGAAGTCGGTTCCACCAGAGTCTCCAACATGGTGATGCTTGGAGCAGCCACTCCATTCATCGGTATCGCTTATGAGGAAATTGAAAACGGAATAAAACGTATCTTTGAACGGAAAGGCCCGGACATCGTGGCCTTGAACCTGAAAGCCCTCGCAGCTGGCAAGAAAATCGCTGACGCAACGATTCACATCTGAAACCGAAATACCATCTAAACCGTACGACCATGAAGAAAAAAACGATCATTGATCTGTTCAACGAATGTGTGACGCGTTATTCCTCGAACCCGTATCTTTGGGAAAGAGATACCGAATTTAGACCCACCACCTTTCTGGAAACGCAAAAACTAGTGCATCGATTGGGTGGCGGTTTGTTAAACCTTGGCTTGAACAAAGGCGATAGAATGGCCTTATTGTCAGAAGGTTGCAATTCTTGGGTTATAGGTGAATTGGCCATCTTGCATGCGGGCGGTGTCAATGTTCCCATGTCGGTCAAACTCAACGAAGCCAATGACCTGATTTTCCGTCTGAACCATTCCGATGCTCGTTTCGTGATGACTTCATTAACCCAACTTCCCAAAATAAGGGCCATTCGCAAAGAGCTGAAAACGGTCGAGCAAATCATCGTGTTCGGAGCAGTAAAAGCCGATTTGGAAGTTGGTGAAATAACCCTCGATGAGGTTTATGAAGCTGGAGAAGCCTATAATGCAGCGCATCCGGGTGAACTTGTCAAAATTTCAGAAAGCATTCAAGGCGACGATTACGCCAATATTTCTTACACCTCCGGTACGACTGCCGATCCGAAAGGTATTCTGCTCACACATCGGAACTATACCGCCAATGTGGAGCAATCTTTGTCGTTGATGACCATTCCGGAATGGTATAAAACGCTTCTCATATTGCCTTTGGACCACTGTTTCGCCCACGTAGCCGGCATGTACAGCTTTATGGCCAGCGGTGCCAGCATCGCCACCGTTCCACTCGGCAAAACGCCCATCGAGAACCTCAAGAACATCCCGATGTCCATCCGCGAGATTCAGCCCAGTCTTTTGCTCAGTGTGCCAGCCTTAGCCAAGAGCTTCAAGGGTAATGTTGAAAAGGGCGTACGGGAGAAAGGCGCATTGACTGAAAAACTTTTCAATTTTGCCCTGAAAATTGCCATCGCCTACAATAAAGAAGGTTTCAACAAAGGCACGAAAGGGACTTGGGTGCTCAAACCCTTGGTCAACCTGTTCGACAAGATCATCTTTTCAAAGCTTCGCGGTGCCATGGGCGGCAAGTTGGATTTCTTCGTTGGCGGCGGCGCTTTGCTGGACATCGACATGCAGAAATTCTGGTACGCGCTCGGCATTCCCATGTATCAGGGTTACGGCCTGTCGGAGGCAACTCCGGTGATTTCAGCCAATGGCGCGGTACACCACAAGCTCGGCTCATCGGGCTATCTGGTCAGCAACATGGAAATGACCATCCGAGATGAAAAAGGGACCATCCTGCCTGTCGGCGAAAAGGGTGAAATCGTGATAAAAGGTGAAAATGTGATGGCCGGTTACTGGAAGAATCCCGATGCCACTGCCACCACCATCAAAGACGGTTGGTTGTATACTGGCGACCTTGGCAGCATGGATGCAGACGGCTTTCTGTACGTATTCGGTCGTTTCAAAAGCCTGCTGATAGGGAGTGACGGTGAAAAATACAGTCCGGAAGGCATCGAAGAATCCATGGTGACGCTTTCCCCGTACATCGACCAAATCATGCTTTACAACAACCAATGTCCTTATACGGTCGCGCTCATTGTGCCCAGCAAGGATGCGTTGAAACGTACACTTCCCAATTACGATTCTCCCGAAGGGAAAAAGGCGGCATTAGAGCTCATTCAACTGTCAGTCAATGCATTCCGTAAGGGCGGCGAGTATCAGGGCATGTTCCCAGAACGCTGGTTGCCCGCTGCTTTTGCCATTCTGCCAGAAGGCTTCAACGAACAGAATCTGATGATGAACAGCACCATGAAAATGGTTCGCGGCAAAATTGAAAAACATTACGCTGACCGTTTGGAAATACTGATGACGGCCGAAGGAAAAAACGTGTTCAGTGAATACAACATGAACTCGTTGCTCTGAACCAACTTTTTGTTCCCAATACGTAAAGATTTGGCAAAAGACAGATTCAACTATTAAAAATTTGTTGCATATTCGCAGATACTTTTCTACCAACACTCAAACCAACGCAAAATACAATGAAAAAACGTCTTAGTGCCCTCGTTTTTATGCTTACAGTTCTCTGTTCAAGCACATTAGTGAATGCTGTCAGTTTCGGCAGAGTCGATAATCTGTTCGAATACGTTCTGAAAGGACAGGCTGAGAAATACGATAAAGTACGCCTTGACCTCAAACCCAAGGAAATTGATGCTTTTAAGAATGAAATTGAGTATGCGGACAACTTGCGCAAAGTGATGCTCAACGGAACCATAGAGGATTTTTACGAATCCTATTACAAATCTTTTGTAACAATCAGTGTTCAACCCTATAAGAACAACATTGGTCTGATTTGCACCAGCTTCAAGATTTCCATCGATTCACTCAAGAAAATGGCAGATAACAAGATCATGTCTAAACTGAATGCTTCAGGCACCATACAAATACAGGGCAGGGGTATTCTAGCTGCCATCGACAAAATGGGTTATCCAGTGGATGCGAAATATCGGCAAACGGTTACGGATTTGATTTTCAATGCCCAGTACTCCGAACTCCTCACCACTCCAACACTGGAAAAATACCGTGCCTTCATCGTAGATTGGCCCAAAACGGATAAATTGCCTTCCGTCAAACTGAATTACGACGATGCCTTGTTTGCAGAATCGCAAAAGCTGAAGGACAAAGATATTTATTTGCTGGATGAGGTGCTGCCCAATGAAACCAAGAAGCACCTGTTGCCCGACGATTGGTCCATTTTAGGAGATAAGCAATCTGACAAAGCCGATTACAACCAAGCTGCCACTTTTTACAACAAAGCCATTTCGCTGGGTAGCAAAGAAGGTCTTTTTAAATTGACCGTCCTCAAATATGACGGTAAGATTAAATCGGATGAAGACGAACTTCCAACTTTCCAGAAGTTGGCAGCAACAGGTGACGCTCGTGCCAAGGAATACGTGTTCAACATCCAGAATCGTACCCTGAACATGGCTATTGAAGGCAATTTGGGAACCATGCTCAGCAAAAAAGACAAGGACAGGGTCGTTGCCATTACCGTGAGCGGTCTTATCAATACGGCAGACTTGAAGATTCTAAAGGAAATGGCTACCAAGGGCAAACTGACCACCATCAATCTGACGGAAGTTTCCATCACAAAAATTCCGGACCACTCCTTCCAGGGTTGCACCGTATTGACCAACCTTAAGTTGCCACAGTCTTTGAGAACAATAGGTAATGAAATGTTTGCAGATTGCAGTAATTTGGTTTCCATTACGTTACCCGATTCGTTGGTATCCTTATCAGGCAATGCTTTCAATAACTGCGCTTCTTTACCCGAAATCACCATCCCTGCTGGTGTTGTTGGTGGATTGGGTTACACGACCTTTGGTTCCGGTTGCAAAAAACTTACCAAAATGATCGTTGCCGAAGGAAATACCGTTTACAGTTCACTTGACGGTGTTCTGTACAGCAAAGACAAAACCATCATCTTACGCTATCCCTGCGGCAATCCTGCCAGTCTGTTTTCTTTCCCGAACACCATTGCTGAAGTAGGAGTAGGGGCTTTTGAAGGTTGCACTTTTCTGGCATCCATTACAATGACCGAAAACCTTCGTGTTCTGAAAAATGCTGCTTTTAAAGGCTGCACTGCCCTAACCAGCATCAACATACCTTCCATGGTCAATGAAATCGGCAGTTATGCTTTTGAAAATTGCAACCGGTTGAATTCTGTAACTTTACCCATGTTCATCCCTGAAATCGGTTACTGCGCCTTCAAGAACTGTACAAACCTGAACAATGTGGTCATCCCTTCCTCCGTTCGTGAAATCCGATCAGAAGCCTTTTCAGGATGCTCCAGTTTGATTACGATCACTTTGGGTGCCGACATCAAAGGTTTGGGCGATAAGCTTTTTGCCGGATGTACCGGTCTGAAAAGCATCACCATGGCGCATGCCCTTCCACTCAATGTTTCAACTATTTTCGAAGGCGTGGATATGAATGCCTGTGTTTTGCATGTGCCGGCTGGCAGCTTGACCATTTATCAACAGTACCCTGTATGGAACAGCTTTACGAACATCGTAGAGCAATAAGCAGTTACGGGTCTTAATACCAAGAAAGGCACTGGCGGAAACCAGTGCCTTTCTTTTTGAAATTGTTTAGAAAATTGCTTGAACCTGCCTGAAACCGATGAGCCTGTCGAAACGTTCGCCTGCAGGGTGATAGTATACAAAAATCTGGTATTCGTTTTCGGTTTCCCAATAGGTTCCTTCCATTGGTTCAGCAGTAGGTTTTCCACCTTTCGAAGGTCGGAAAACATATTGATAATTGTAGGCGCCCTGTTTGAGTAGTAGGGTCTTTTCGTAAGCTTTGGTCTCAAAGTTGTAAAGAAGCTTGCTGGCAGCATCTTGCCTGTTGTTTACAAAATCACCGTTCAGATAGAATCCGCCGTCCAGTACGGGATTCTCCATGGGCAGCGTAAAATGAACGAGAAAGTAATCCGAACCGGTCTTGTCTTCCAACGCTTCTTGGCTGTGTATCAGAAATCTGCCATTCTGGTCCTTATCGTAGGTATAGCCGGTGTTTCGTTTGCCGGAAGGCAGCAACTCGACATGGTAGAAAGGCTTGAAGTACTCCACTCGATTCACGTTCAATCCAGGATATTTGAACGTGGTCATTTCAAACCGCCTGTATTCATTTCCACCTTTGAAAATCAAATCTTTAATGTGCTCATATTGCAAGAGCTCACCATTTAGGATTGTCGGGCTGATGTTCCGGACTTCCGAATCCCTACGATGGTTCTGCTGAACCACGACTTTGAGTTCATTCAATGGCTGATTAATGGAAAGTCCTAAAGGGCGAAGGGTGAAGTTCAATTGTTGATGCTCTTGTTTAAAGTCGATGTCGGTGGTGGCTGTCAGAGCGGCATCGATGAGGGATTTGTTTTCAACCACCATGAAACAAGCCGTCAATAATGCTTCACCGTTTCCATCTTTGTCGAACACTTCAACGGCATAATTCCCTGAAATGAGCAGTTTGACGTTTTCGTTTGGAACCTTTAGCGCGATGTGGGTATACAAAGTCAGCGTGCTCACCGATTGTTCGCCGCTTTCCACATCGTTTTCAGGAAACCCTTCCATGTATTCAAGTACGCTCATTTCAGAACGTTTCCAGTCCGCATTGCAATGGATGATGCGGTAAGCATACCGCTTATAATCGTGCGAGAGTTCGTCAAAGGCAATTTCAACCGTATTTTCTGAACCCAATTTCAGAATTGGTAACTTCGTCCAGTCACCATCCGGGTAAACCGTCAGGGTTTTAAGCGTCTCCAGTCGTGTCCCAGTCTGGTAAACCTGAGCATCCAGAACGGGTGCAGCAAGTATGGAAAGAAGCATTAACGGAAAAAATCTCATGCGCATGATGGACTAGGTTGAATACGTTATTTTACAAACCTACGATTTTTTAACAGAATTCTTGTAAACAATTCATTCCATTATAAGTCTTACTTAAAAGTGAGATTTTTTTTTACAAATAAAAGCACTTTTCTTGCAAATGAAATTCTTTTAAGTATTTTTGCAATTGATAAAGTTTACATATATTAACCTCTAAGCCTCAGCATTACCATTTAACTGATAAAAAAACGAAACTTTTGTAATTGTTTTAAAAAGGAAAAGAAAATTATTAATTCCAAGTACGGTCTAAAAAATAAACCAAATGAAATCAAAACTCTTTATTAGCGCATTGCTCGTTGTATTTTCCATGCAGACGTTTGCTCAGGATGTGACCATCATTCAATCCAATGCAACGGACAATACTCAATCGTATTCCTCAACTCCAAAAGTGAAAAAAGCTAGATTTTGGATTGGTCCAAAATTCGGAACAGACATTGTCTCCGGCATTCCGAGTGATTTCACTGGCATAACGGATCGCTTGAAAGAACAATGGCAAGGTGGTATTATGATGCAGTTTGGCCGCACCTTGTATTTGCAACCTGAAGCTTATTATTCAGTTGTAAACACACTTGATGGTGCTGGTGCTGTTACTGCAACTAGTCAATCAATAAAAGTACCCCTAATGCTGGGCTTACGCTTTTTGAATTTAGGATTGTTTAGTCTTCACATCATGGGCGGTCCGAGTTGGACCATACCTATGGGAAGTGATAATTCCATCAACACAGATGCAAAACAGATGGAATGGTTGGTCGGTGCCGGTATTGACGTACTTGGTTTCATCACTGCTGACATTCGTTACAAATACCTTACCGATTCACCACTGAGTGATCAAATAGCTGGCTTTAATGTAACGGATGCAACCCTTCCGTATACTCCGCTAAACGTAACGGTAGGTTTGAAACTGAGATAAGCCTCCTTGAATAACTATTAAAATGACCCATATCGGATTCCGGTATGGGTCATTTCATTTTAATAAGCATGCTTTGGGTTTGTTTGAATTCCGGGCGAGCAGCCCGCGCTGTTTGCGGCGAGGAATCTTCAATTACGAGCGAGTAGCCCAGCTTTTTAGTGTGGGGCTACTCCAATAGACTGCGTTTATTAAGTTTAACGCTGTGCGTCTTCCTTTATCCAAGTGGCTGTTTTTCCAAGCCCCATCCAAGCGGCACCTATGAAACCACGAATCTTTAATTTGTTTCCGTCAAATTTCATGAAGCAATTGTACGTTTTACCACCCGTCGGGTTGTAGATGGTTCCATTATCCCATTCACCAGTCTTTTCGTTGAAGGAGAAACCCTTAAGAAGTTGCAGGCCAATGATGGGGCGGCTTTGCAAAGCTTTGTCAGGATTCTCTTCGTCCACTTTGGCTTTTCCGTTTTTGGTGGGTTCAGCCAACCAAACGATTTTGCCGTAATAGTTGCCGTTCGTAGCTTTGAAAATTTGGACCTGCGATTTTTCCTTGCCGGTTGCGTCATCGACGGTCAGGAAATAACCGATGACACGGTCTGCTTTGGATTGTGCGTTCGCACCGATTTGAAAGCACATCAGGAAGAGAACCAACGAAAAGAGTTTTGTCTTCATAATTCAAGATTTAGATTAGTACAAATAGTTGGTAGCTGTTGAGTTACAAACACTACTTGCGCAAATATACGATTTTGTGCAACATTGCAAACATTTAACTTCGGGCTACAGCCTGAAGGAGCACTTTTCTGAAAAAAGGAGGGGCCAGTTTGCCATAAACAAACAGCATAAAGCCAAGGGTTTGGCTGATATCATAGCCATACTCTTTAAGTAAACGGCTAAAATCCCGCTCATCATTTTTCTTGTGATAGGTGCACACCGCTAGTTTTCGAATCTGTTTTCGACTCAACAAATCGGCCGAACTCTTTAAGATGGACATTTCGGCTCCTTCCACATCCAGCTTTAGGAAATCGATGGGCGTTTCTCCTACGATGCTTTTAAGGGTGGCACAGCGCTCGTTGTCTGTGTCCGAAAGGTATTTGTGTATAATCTCGACTTTGTCCTTCCAGGGCTCAAAGGTGGCTTTCAAAGCCTCTATCCAATGGGCTTCTGCCTCAATGATCACAATTTTACCTGCCTTTTCAACGATATCCAGCGAAAAGTTACCTTCTGCCGCACCGATGTCAACCACAAAATCCCCATCATTCACCTGAAAGCCTTCTTTCAAATACAGATGCGGTGACGCTGGATCCTGTTCAATGAAGAGGCTGTTGTAGCTTTTCTGAACGGCTTCCACCGTACTGTAGTTGCGACTAAAGTACAGTCTTTTACCTTGTTGCATTACATAAAAAAGGCCATTTGCGGCGTCTTTAAACACCTCGATTTTTTTGGGATCATAGGCTTTCACAAAGGGGTAGAGCCAAACCAAGCTAACACTCTGGCTTTTTACAGAATGCTTGTTTAGAAAGTCTATTTCGGCCTTGAATTCCTGTTTCCTTTTTGGAAACAACGTGTAATACAAATTAATTTTACGTTTTAGATAGCTGAAGTCGCTGCTTCCCGCATATTCGTAACTGAACAGACCGAAGCGGTTTTTGAGTTGTCTGTAGATTTTTATTGGCTTAAGAGGAAAAAGATGCATGGACGACGGTATTTTTGAATTTTTAGTTCACAAAAATAGCATTTTTTTTTGGAGTGGTTTGCTGAGAATACCCGGAACCCTTAAGAATTGAATCTGCTGAATTCCGACGAGCGCCTTTCTCGCTGCTTACGGTGAGGAGTTTCAATGCAAAAAATGAAAAAAGCTACAATTGAAACGGATGGAAAATGGGTGGACAAATTAACAAACAAAAAAACTAACCAGCTCATTTAGAGTGGTTAGCCTTTTTAGTGAGTGACCCCGGACGGGCTCGAACCGTCGACCCATTGATTAAGAGTCAATTGCTCTACCAACTGAGCTACGGAGTCATTCGTGGTTTTTGGAGAACGGGTGCAAAAGTACGATAAATCGAAGAAACTCAAAAATTTAACCTGCCTTTTTTTCTTGAAGGACAAAAAAGAAATTCAAGAGGCTATGCATCAACGGATTTCATAGTGAGTTGAATGCGGTGTCTTTCCAAATCGACACTCACGACTTTGACGCGAACGTGCTGATGCAAACTGACCACTTGCGATGGATCCGTGATGTAGCGGTCTGCCATTTGCGAAAGATGCACCAACCCGTTTTCCTTGATGCCGAAATCGACGAAGCAGCCGAAAGCGGTGATGTTGGTGACAATCCCAGGCAGAACCATGCCTGCATGCACGTCCTCGATTTTTCGGATGGTTTTGTCGAATTCAAACACCTCGATTTTGCTGCGAGGGTCGCGACCGGGTTTGTCCAATTCCTGAATAATATCCTGCAGGGTAGGCATTCCGACGTTATCCGATACATATTTATCCAGTTGGATGGTGGCTCTGCGTTCCTTTTGTTTGACTAGGTCCAATACGGTGCATTTGGCATCCTTGGCCATTTTTTCCACCAGATCATAGCGTTCCGGATGCACGGCGGAATTGTCCAACGGATTCACCGCATCGGGTATCCTTAGAAAACCAGCAGCCTGCTCGTATGCTTTCGGACCTAATCTGGGCACTTTCAGCAATTCGTGACGACTTTTGAAAGCACCGTTCTCGTTTCGGTAATCCACAATGTTTTGTGCCATTGTCGCACTCAAGCCAGAAACGTAGGTTAGGAGGTATTTGCTGGCGGTATTCAAGTTGACGCCAACCTGATTCACGCAATTGATCACGGTTTGATCCAGTGATTTCTTGAGTTTGCCCTGATCTACATCGTGTTGGTATTGGCCTACGCCGATGGATTTGGGGTCGATCTTCACCAATTCGGCCAGCGGATCCATCAAGCGGCGACCGATGGATACCGATCCACGCACGGTCACATCGTATTCTGGAAACTCTTCCCTGGCTATTTTAGAGGCCGAATAGATGGAAGCCCCGTTTTCACTGACGACGAAGACCTGTATTTTGCGGTCGTAACGGATGTTTTGAATGAAATCTTCCGTTTCGCGCGAAGCGGTGCCGTTTCCGATGGCAATGGCTTGAATGTCGTAGCTTTCCACCAAATGGGCAATCTTTTTGCTAGCCAGCGCTGTTTCGTGTTGCGGTGCATGTGGATAAATGGTCTCGTTGTGCACCAACTTGCCTTGTGCATCGAGGCAAACGATCTTGCATCCTGTCCGGTAACCGGGGTCGACGCCCAATACCCGCTTTTGTCCTAGGGGAGGAGCGAGGAGCAATTGTTTCAGATTGTCAACGAATATTCGTATGGCTTCCTCGTCCGATTTTTCTTTGGTCAGGGCGGCGAATTCGGTTTCGATGGAAGGCTTCAACAGCCTTTTGTATCCGTCCTTGACGGCTTCGTCCACCTGCTTGGAAGAATCAAAGACACCCTTGACAAACAGTTTGTTGAGGTCCTCGCAGCAGACTTCGTCGTCGGGAGTGATGGCTACTCTCAGAAAGCCTTCGCTTTCCCCGCGCGTCACGGCCAAATAGCGATGCGAGGAGCATTTTCTGAGTGGTTCCGAGTAATCAAAGTAGTCCTTGTATTTCTCAGCTTCCTTTTCCTTGCCTTTAATAATTTTAGAACTGATGGTTGCTTCTCTTCGGAACCGGTTGCGGACCATCTGGCGGGCCCGTTCATGTTCATTGACCCATTCGGCAATAATGTCTCTTGCGCCTTTCAGGGCTTCCTCCACGTTTGCCACGCCATTTTTGATGAAACCCATTGCCGCCCGTTCCACACCGCTGAAATTCTGAGCCATCAGCATTCTGGCCAAGGGCTCCAGTCCCTTTTCACGGGCAACTTCAGCCTTGGTACGACGCTTGGGTTTGTAGGGCAGGTAAATGTCCTCCAGTTCGTTCATTACGAAGCATTCTTCAATGCGGCGTTTCAATTCGGGCGTCAGTTTGCCTTGTTCCTCGATGGAGGAAAGAACGACTTGCTTGCGCTTGTCCAAGTCCCGTAGTTTGTCGTACAAGTCCGAAATGGCACCGATCTGGACTTCATCCAGTCCGCCTGTCCGTTCCTTGCGATAACGGCTGATAAAGGGGATGGTGGCGTCTTCAGAAAATAATTGCAACGTGTTGCGGACACCGTTTTGCGGTAGTTGAAGATCGCCGGCGATGCGTATGATGTAGGTTTCCAGCATAGCGCAAAGGTAAAAATAAAAGCCTATCTTTGCAAGAAATTTACCACGATGCCCATACCCTCCACACCACGTAAAAAGCCTGCTTATACGGCTCAGAAACCCGCTGCAAGCACATCCGGGAAGCCCTTTCGCACGACTAAGGCTCCGCGTGGAGAGAAACCGGCAGTTCCGGCAGCCAATCCCGCCGAAAAAACGGGTCCCAAAAGGAAACCCATCACCAAGCTAACGGTAAGCGAACCCATGATTTTGATGGATTTTCTGGCGAAATACCTCAAGGATCAAAGCCGAACCACCATCAAGTCGTTGTTGCACAACCAACAGATCACCATTAAGAAACAAGTCATCCGGCAATTCGACCATCAGCTCAGTGCTGGCGACGAAGTGTTCGTCAGTTGGAGCAAAGGTTGGGTGACGTTGCAAGATCCGCAACTAAAGATCGTTTACGAAGACAAACACCTCATCGTGGTGGATAAAGCCGCTGGTTTGCTTTCCATTGCCACTTCGAAGGAAAAAATACGCACCGCCTACAGCATCTTGAGCGAATACGTCAAAAAGCAGAACGCCGCCAACAAAATTTTCGTCGTCCACCGTCTGGATCGCGAAACCTCTGGGCTGATGCTTTTTGCCAAGAATCAAGACATTCAGTACGCCATGCAGAACAACTGGAAATTTGCCGTGAACCAGCGCCGGTATGTGGCCGTGGTCGAAGGTAAGCTAGAAACGGGCGACGGCACGGGCATCGGCACCATCAAATCGTATTTGTGGGAGAGCAAAGCACTCATCGTTTATGCCAGCCAGAATCCCGAGGAAGGTCAGTTGGCCATCACCCATTACCGAGTGGTGAAACCTGGCGAAAACTACACGCTGGTCGAAATGGACCTTGAAACAGGTCGCAAGAACCAGATTCGTGTTCAGATGAACAGCATCGGCTTCCCGTTGGCTGGTGATATCAAATATGGTGGACATGCTTGCGCCATCAAACGCCTGGCCCTCCATGCCAATATCCTGTCGTTCACCCATCCCGCCACCGGCGAAAAACATTCGTTCGAAACACCGGTTCCTGCGAATTTCTTGAAGATGGTGAATTAACAAGGTGCAATTCTGAAAAAATCGGATTCTAATCCGTTCAATCAACTCATTGTCTCAAATCCTCCAAGGAGGATTGAAAATGTAAAATCGGGGCCGTCTTTATTGAGACAGTCCCGATTTCATATAAGATTGGTTTTTTAGAAACGTTTCAAAATCACCTCCCAATTGAGGATGTCCCAAATCTTGGTGACGTGTTCAGCTCTACGGTTCTGATAATCAATGTAATAAGCATGTTCCCAAACGTCAAAGCAAAGAATGGGCTTCAAGCCTTTGGTCATGGGGTTTCCAGCATTGCTTTCGGCTACAATTTGAAGTTTGCCGGCGGCGTCTTTAACAAGCCAGAGCCAACCAGCTCCAAATAATGCGACAGCGGCTTTGCTGAATTCATCCTTAAAAGCATCGAAGCTGCCATACTGCGCTTCAATTTCGGGAAGTGCTGGAACAGCTTTACCAGCAGCAGTCAACGCTTCAAAATAGAAGGTGTGGTTCCAAATTTGAGCGGCGTTGTTAAAAATGGGGCCAGCAGGAGCGGTTTTAACGATTTCTTCCAAACTGGAGTTTTCAAAAGCGGTGCCTGGAACCATTTTGTTGAGGTTGTCCACGTAAGTCTGATGGTGCTTGCCATAATGGAAAGCAAGGGTCTTTTCGCTGATGATGGGTTCGAGCGCTGTAGGAGCGTAAGGAAGGGTAGGTAAACTGAAGCTCATTTTTTTTATTTTTTATAGGTGAATGATTTTTCTGTTGATGAAGCAAATATACAACGTTTTTTGCCGGATTGTTAACTTTGTATGCCTATCACTTCATCGATTTTGTTTATGAAATTTCTTAAAGGAAGTTCATTTTTCTTTTAAAGGCTGAAATTTGCGCTTTGGGCATTTGAAAATATGGACTACCTTTGAATCCATACCCTTTTCCCCATCGACGTGAATAAATTACTTGATAATCTGAACAATAGCCAACGTGAAGCGGTGCTTTACAATACAGGCCCCTCGCTGGTGATTGCCGGTGCTGGATCGGGTAAAACGCGTGTGCTGACGTATAAGGTCGCCTGCCTCCTACAAGAAGGCTTCAAACCTTGGAACATTCTTGCCCTCACGTTTACCAACAAAGCGGCGCGGGAAATGAAGGAGCGCATCGCCACACTGGTCGATCCAGAGGCTGCCTCCAGACTTTGGATGGGCACTTTCCATTCCCTGTTTTTTAAAATCTTGCGGGCAGAATGCGATGCCATCGGTTTCCCCAACGGCTTTACCATCTACGACACCGCCGACAGCAAGAGCTTGTTGAAAACCATTCTCAAGGAAATGGGTCTGGACGATAAGATTTACAAGGTCAATGGAGTCTATGGGCGGATTTCGGCAGCCAAGAACGATCTGATTTCACCCGAGGCCTACGCTGCCAACGGGGACCTGATCAAGCAGGATATTTTGAGCAAACGCCCCTTGATCAAGGAAATCTACCTAAGGTATGTCAACCGTTGCCGTTTGGCTTCAGCCATGGATTTCGACGACTTGCTTTTTCAAACAAACGTCTTATTCCGGGATTTTCCTGAAATCCTGGCACGTTACCAACACCAATTTCAGTTTATTCTGGTGGACGAATATCAGGATACCAACTTTTCCCAATACCTCATTGTCAAGAAATTGGCAGAAAAGCACCATCGGGTTTGTGTGGTCGGAGACGATTCGCAGAGCATCTATTCCTTTCGTGGAGCGAACATCGAAAACATCCTGAATTTCAAGACGACCTATCCGGAGGGCAAGCTTTTTAAGTTGGAGCAAAACTACCGTTCCACCAAGATCATAGTCAATGCAGCCAACAGCTTGATTTCCAAAAACAAGGGGCAAATACCGAAAACGGTTTTCTCCGAAAAGGAAATTGGCCATAAAATCCGCGTAATGACCGCCTATTCCGATTTGGAAGAAGGTTTTATGGTGGCCAACAAAATCAGTGAGATGCGGTTGAGCGCCTTCGACAGTTTTAACGACTTTGTCATTTTGTACCGCACCAACGCCCAGTCCCGCATTTTTGAAGAAGCGTTGCGCAAGCGAAACCTGCCTTACCGAGTTTACGGTGGCCTATCCTTTTATCAACGCAAGGAAATCAAGGATGTCATTGCTTACCTCCGGTTAATGTTGAACGAAGCCGACGAAGAAGCGTTCAAACGAATCATCAATTATCCCGTTCGTGGAATAGGGGATACCACCCTGCAAAAACTCATCCATGCCGCTTCCGAAAATGGGGTCAGCTTGTGGGCGGTTTTGAACCACATACCCTTGTATAAGGTGCAAATCAATTCAGGCACAGCTAAGAAACTGGAAGGTTTCCGCTCGCTTATGGAATCGTTTCATTTGTCGGTCGGTTCACAAAATGTTTTTGAGCTCACGCAAAAGCTATTGGTGGAATCCGGTATCAAACACGAGGTGGAAGAAGACCAATCTCCCGAAACACTGAGTCGTAAAGAAAATATTCAAGCATTGCTCGGAGGAATGAATGAATTTGTTTTATCCAGGACGGAAGAAGGCAATGAGGCCGTTTTCCTAACCGATTACCTTCAGGAAGTCTCTTTGCTGACCGATCAGGACGAGACCAAAAACAACGAAGGGGAGCGCATCACCTTAATGACCATTCATGCAGCTAAAGGCTTGGAGTTCAAGAATGTTTTTGTGGCCGGTTTGGAGGAAGAACTATTTCCTTCTTCCCACAGTTTGGAATCGGAGAAAGACCTGGAAGAGGAGCGACGCTTGCTCTACGTCGCCATTACCCGTGCCGAACAGGTTTGCGTGCTTAGCTTTGCGAAAAGCCGTTTTCGGAATGGTACCAGCAACTTCACCCGACCGAGCCGTTTCCTGAAAGATCTTGATCCTGATTTGTTGGATTATCCCTCAGAATCTGGCATGTTCGAGTCCACCGAGCGTTCCGAGTCCTACCAAAGTCGTACATTCCCTTCACGGCCCAAAATGTTTGAAGATAAGCCGACCCTGCCACGCGTCACTTCTTATGGTACACCAGTCTCTGCTTCAGGGAAACCCCTTCAAAAAGTAAAACCGCAATCCGTTCCACAAACACCTCAAGCTTCCAGTGCCGGTTTTGCATCCGATATCACCGGCTTGACCGTAGGAAGTCTCATCGCACACGAACGCTTCGGCAAAGGCTTGGTTCAATCGCTGGAAGGAACTGGTGACAATGCCAAAGTAGAGGTCGAATTCGAAACCTCCGGATATAAGAAATTATTGCTTAAATTTGCACGCTTTACCCTGTTGAGCTAAACAAATGATTGATTTTTCAGCTATTCCATCACCGGCTTTCGTTTTGGACGAAGCCCTGCTCCGAAAGAATCTTGCCCTGATCAAATCGGTGAAAGACGCTTCGGGTGCAGAAATCCTTTTAGCCTTCAAGGCTTTTGCTTTGTGGAAAGCGTTCCCCATTGTCAAGGAATACATTCCATCCTCTACCGCCAGCTCCGTTTTTGAAGCACAATTGGCCTTTGAAGAAATGGGTAGCCTGGCGCATACCTTTTCGCCGGCTTATACCGATTCCAATTTCCCCACTTTCCTCCAATACAGCAGCCACGTCAGTTTTAATTCACTCGGTCAGTTTGAATATTTTTATCCTGCTGCTAAAGCCTATACCGAACATCCCGTTTCCTGCGGTCTTCGCATCAATCCCGAATACTCCAGCGTTGAAACCGACTTGTACAATCCCTGTGCCCCAGGATCGAGAATGGGTGTCATCGCCGATTTGCTCGGAGAAACGCTTCCCGAAGGTATTGAAGGCTTCCACTGCCATACCCTTTGCGAATCCACTTCCTTCGAATTGGAGAAAACCCTGGATGTGATTCGTCATCGGTTTGCCCGTTATTTACCTTCCATCAAATGGCTCAACATGGGTGGGGGGCATCTGATGACCCGAAAAGGCTACAACACCGATCACTTGATCCAAGTACTGAAAGCATTTCGGGCTGAATTCCCGCACATCCAGCTGATTCTCGAGCCCGGAAGCGCTTTTGCATGGGAAACTGGCTGGCTAGTTTCTTCTGTAGTCGATGTAGTCGAAAACAAGGGCATTCAGACGGTCGTGCTTGATGTTTCTTTTGCCTGCCACATGCCGGATTGCCTGGAGATGCCCTACAAGCCCCGAATAATTGGTGCCACGGATGCCATCCCCGGAAAACCAACCTACCGAATGGGAGGAAATAGCTGTCTGGCAGGTGATTATATGGGTGACTGGAGTTTTGAAAAACCCCTCAAGGTTGGCGACCGGATCGTTTTTGAAGATATGATTCACTATACCATTGTCAAAACGACGATGTTCAACGGAATTTCCCATCCGGCACTAATCTTTCATACGCTGGATGGCAAAAATCTGATTTGGAGAACGTTCAGTTATGAGGACTACAAGAGCCGCATGGATTAAGGCTTTGGAATTGAGAAAATATCATCGTTTTGGTGAAAAATTTGGCCTAAACGCTTGGTAATTTCAAAATTTGCCTTACTTTTGTCCCCGCAAACAAACGCTACAAGCGGTAGCAAAATAGGTTTGTAATATGAATGCGAAAATAGCTCAGTTGGTAGAGCACGACCTTGCCCCAAGTCGAAAGACTCGGTTAGACCTTAGCAAGGAGGCAGCGAGATGCTGCTGATGTACCGACACATAATGAATGCGAAAATAGCTCAGTTGGTAGAGCACGACCTTGCCAAGGTCGGGGTCGCGGGTTCGAGTCCCGTTTTTCGCTCAACGAGCGACGGAGGTCGCTCTTTTGGTATAAAAGAAATGCTCAGGTGGTGAAATTGGTATACACGCCACTTTGAGGGGGTGGTGGGCGATAGCCCGTGTGAGTTCGAGTCTCATCCTGAGCACACCTTTTGTACAAAAAACTCCAACAAAATTTGCCCAGATGGTGAAATCGGTAGACACGCTAGTTTCAGGGACTAGTGACCGTAAGGTTGTGCAAGTTCGAGTCTTGTTCTGGGCACCAATCAAAACGCTAACATGCTTCTTAATGGCAGTTAGCGTTTATTTTTTTTCCATTAACTATCTAACCGGTGGAAAAGAAATTTCGTTCAGGGTTTATTAAAACCGAAGAGAGCGACCTTATTCAGATCGCCCTCTAACTCCGGTACTCAGGCTTGGCCCTATCCGTTTGCAAATCAACATCTTATAAACCAGGTGACACTTATCTTCTGAATGGACAAATTACTTTATCATTCTTATTCAGATAACACTCACCTCATTTAGGGAGACCCATTCACGATCGAGAGTCATGCATTTCCATCTTTCTCTTCCGGATGATTGCTCATCTTTCACTTTCCAGATTTCCAGCTTCTTCTCTTAGATCAATCGATCTTCTTTTCAGACATCATGTCATTGTCACGTAACAGAAAGCAAGGTTTCAACTTCCATCCACTATGGGATATCGCTCAAACTGTCTGGCAGCTCATAAGTTACTTTTTTAGATCCCAACTCTTCCAACAACCGACATAGTCAATCATTTTCTGAACTGTTTTCTTGTTGAAAAGGCATCAACGATTGTCTCCGTTTCGTTCTATTTCTCAATAAAAACTTCCGAAAACGTTGCTGAACCTTACCAGCCATACCTTAAATTAGCCTTGCAATACCACGCCTCGTATTGCTTCAAATATAGGTAACACTTTACTGAAAAACAATACGTTTTATATTATATTATCGTTATATTTTCACTAAATGTGCTATTTTTTTTAAATATCAATCAACCAATATCTTATCTAAAAAACAATCACATTTATTCAAATGGAATTATTCTTGGAAGCAAAAAAGTTGGATTCTTGGATTTTCTTCCATCGTTTTCAGAACCAATAAAGTCGAGATTTTTGATTTTTTTCTCAAAAGTACTGCTCCGGAATCAAAAAAATAAATAATCAATTTAGTACCAGAATCACTTTTTTTATATGAATTATTAAAAACTTCTCTATCTTTACTTAGAGAGATTAATAAAGAGTTCACTAACTAAATTGAAAACCATGGCTGTTCCATCAGTCTTGTTCAAGCTGTTGTATTGGTATATAAATACAGTTGACAAGAAAAAGGAAATTCTATTCATGAACTACGGATACCACGATATAGAAGAATCCATTGAATTACATACCAACGATGAAGTAAACCGATATTCCATACAATTGTATCATCGACTTGCAAAAATGGTCGAAATAAACGGGAAAGACATTGTTGAAGTCGGTTCCGGTAGGGGTGGAGGTATCGCCTACATTACAAAACGTTTTAATCCCGCAACGGCTCTGGGAATCGACTTGGATGCCAAAGCTGCAAAGTTCGGAAACAAACAGTACAACCTCAAAGGACTTCGTTTTTTGCAAGGTGATGCTCAATACCTTGACCTGAAAAAGGAGAGCGTCGACATCCTCTTCAATGTGGAATCATCCCACCGTTATCCTAAAATTGAACTTTTTCTGGATAGCGTTTATCGTGCACTTAAACCCGGAGGTCATTTCTTATACACCGATTTCCGTTTAAAAAGTGACATGGCGGTTTTGACACACCAGTTGGCCAAGTACGACTACATCAAATACGATGAACAATTCATCAACGACCAGGTCAAACTGGCACTCGAAATCGATTCAGCACGAAGGGTGGCTCTGGTGAAGAAATTTGTTCCTTTTTTTCTGCAGAAATACATCTATGATTTTGCCGGTAGTCAGGGTTCGCCAACCTATAAACACATTGAAAGCGGTGAGATGGTTTATTTTGTATTTTGTTTCCAGAAACCACTCTAAGGTTTACCTTCAGCTTCGATAACTATTTTCTTGTGCGGAAATGATTTTTTTCACCATTAATAAGGTGTGTCAATCGCCGATCAATTTTCGGATCTTTTCTTTTAGAAGGAAATAGTCGGCCTTACAGTCAGAAATTAACTTTTTTCGACGACCAAACGAATATCTTAATTTCCTCCATGGAAGTCTTAGGTATTGTCGTCCTTTTTCACTGACAATTCCCAGCGTGCTTATAAAAAGGAAAAGCATTAGAAGCTGAATGGTGGACGCACCAAGTAGGTTTCCTGCAACCATTGTTACCGCCACATACACCAAAAGGTTGAAGACCATTCCCAGCGTGAAAACAAAGGTGGCATGCATCTGTTTGTCTTCTACCTTGCTTGTTATCAAACGATTCAGAGCCCAAGCTGGAAAATTTAATGCAAATCCAGGAATCAGAATCAGTGCCAACAGTCCAAGAAGGAATTGATTGGACAATGTTGGCTTTTCCTCCATCCATTCCATTGTTTCTGCCGGATAGCCAGGCAATCGGTTCAGGTTAATAGTCAATTTATCCAACTTTTCCATGATTTCAGGATTTTCAGTTGCTAGCCTGTCAAACAGTTTGGCCAATGCAACGCGTGCATCGAAACGCAAGCCGGCCATCGTCATAGCGTTCATGGGGAGGCCCTTTTGAGCCTGGATTTCCAGAAAAGCGTGTACGCCGTAACAACATAAGCGATAAGTTCGGTCGAAATTTTGACTTCTTACATCGAGCATCAATTCCGAAAGGGCTGTGGCGAGTTCCGTCCGAAGTGTATTCAGACCCATTGCCGGATTATCCAGATAAATGGCTAGAAAATCCTTGATTTCGATGGGTTTACCGTATGTGAGAACCAAATCGGAACCGGCATGCTGGTAAAAGTTGTAATCGATGCCTACCGGAATAATCTTGACATGGGCTTTGTTCTCCAGCATTATTTCTGCCTGATACCCAATCCGAAACAAACCTTTGACGAGTGGGCGTAGTTTGTGCTGCTCGCCGTGGTTTCCTTCTGGCATCACCCCCAGTCGCTTGCAATCAAGCAGTACGTCGACAGCTTCCTTGATTTGCCGGTCATTTTTGGATAGATTTTCGAAGCCATCCCGAATCCGATAGACTGGAGTGACCTTGATAAAACGAAGCAACACCCTGTTCAGCTTGGTTTGAAAAATGTCGGCTCTGCCCATGTATACAATGGGTTCCTTCTGGTAAAGGATGATGGCAAGAGGATCCATCACCCCGTTTTGATGATTGCCGGCAAAGATGAGCGGTTCATTATCAGGGACGTTTACCAAGCCACGAACCTCGATTTGACGAAAAAATTTTGGGTAAAGGAATTGAATGATGCTCTTAACCAGTTCATAGCCAAAGCTTTTGTCCTGAATTTTTGTATTGCTCATAGTTACTCCTTTACAGGTCTGCGATGCCAGTAGGTTCCCAACGATAATCCGGCTAAAATGTGCCAGATGCCCCACCAAGCAGTTACGAGCAACATACCGCCAATAGCCATTTCAGGCGGGAAAATCTTTGGATTGAGCAGCAAGGCAAGCCCCAAACCGCTGTTTTGAATGCCCACTTCAATACTGATGGCTCTGCGTTCCCTTTCAGTTGCTCGGACCACTGTTCCCGTCAAATAGCCGGTTAAGAAGGCAGAAGCGTTGTGAAACAAGACAATGATGAAAATGAAAAAGATGTAATTGATAAAAATGTCGAAGTTGTTGGCAAAGGCCAAAACGATCATCGCCATAAAAAGTACGATGGAAAAACGTTGAAACCAGGGGGCCACTTTTTTTGATAGGATAGGTAAGTATCTAGCACATAACATTCCTAATATCAATGGAATACCCAATAAAATAAATACGGTTTGAAACATTTGCCATGGTTCGATGACGATGGGCTGCAGTAAGTGTCCGGCGTGTTTGGAAAGGTAGTGGATGTACAAGTCTCCCCAGAAAGCGAAGTTCAGGGGTGTGGTGATGATGGCAAGGATGGTCGTAATGGCTGTCATCGTAACTGAAAGTTCCACTTTACCTTTGGCCCAGTTGCAGATGAAGTTTGAAATGTTTCCACCGGGGCAGGCAGCTACCAGTATCATACCCATGGCCACCGTCGGAGACAAAAACTTATAAAAAAGCAAGACAAGTCCAAAAGTGACAGCAGGAAGCAGGAACATTTGCGCTACCAAGCCTCCAATCAAAACTTTGGGTTTTTTAAAAAGATGGGTGAACTCTTTTGGGCGGATGTCCAGCGCCACACCAAACATGATAAAGGCCAAAAGAATGTTGAGAACGTGTGAACCGGTGGCGGAAAAATTGATTTTGACTTGGTCCAAAGCCAGCAAGGATTCGTACATGGATTCGATTTAGGTTCGTATTATTTCCTTAATGAATGCTGGATTTCTGGCTGGTTGTCCGGCATGTTTACCATTGGATGGTTAGGCGAATTTAGCAATTTCCGCTTGCTATCCAATCATTTCTTGCTAAATTTGTGCCTTATTTGACTGAAAATTTAACAGCATAACGAAATGGCAAAAGAATTGAAGGAGCTAACCTCCAGAAGCGTCGATTATTCCCAATGGTATCAGGATTTGGTCATGAAGGCCGATTTGGCCGAGAATTCAGCCGTTCGCGGTTGCATGGTCATCAAACCCTACGGATACGCCATCTGGGAAAAGATACAACGTCAACTGGACGACATGTTCAAAGAAACTGGCCATGTAAATGCGTATTTCCCCCTTTTCATTCCGAAATCTTTTTTGAGTAAAGAGGCTGAACACGTCGAAGGTTTTGCCAAGGAATGTGCCGTTGTAACCCACCATCGCCTCATGAACGACCCAAACGGCAAAGGTCTGATTGTGGACCCGGCTGCCAAACTGGAGGAAGAGCTCATCGTTCGCCCCACTTCGGAAACCATTATCTGGAGCACCTATAAGAATTGGATTCAATCGTACCGTGACCTGCCTCTACTGATTAATCAATGGGCCAACGTGGTTCGTTGGGAGATGCGCACACGCTTATTTTTACGAACTGCCGAATTCCTATGGCAGGAGGGGCACACCGCGCATGCCACCGAAGAAGAAGCCGTCGCTGAAGCTCGACAAATGATCGATGTATATGCCACCTTTGCCGAAAAGTACATGGCCATGCCAGTCGTTAAAGGTTTGAAGTCTGCCAGCGAACGTTTTGCAGGTGCCCTTGATACCTATACCATCGAAGCCTTGATGCAAGACGGTAAAGCCTTGCAATCCGGCACTTCCCATTTTTTGGGTCAGAACTTTGCCAAAGCGTTCGATGTCACGTTCGTCAGTAAGGAAAATAAGCAGGAATACGTGTGGGCCACTTCTTGGGGCGTTTCCACAAGGCTGATGGGTGCACTCATCATGGCGCATTCAGACGATAACGGGCTGGTATTGCCACCGGCTCTGGCGCCTTTTCAGGTAGTCATCGTGCCCATCTACAAAAGTGAGGAACAATTGAACGTTCTTGACGAAAAAGTTGCTCAGATCGTGAAGAATCTCAAAGCTTTGGGTGTGAGTGTCAAGTACGACAACTCCGACAATAAGAAACCCGGCTGGAAATTTGCCGAATACGAACTCAAAGGAGTTCCCGTACGACTAGCCTTGGGCGCTCGTGATCTTGAAAACAATACGGTCGAAGTGGCCCGTCGCGATACGCTGACCAAAGAAACCCTGTCGTTGGACGGCATTGAATCGTACATCAAACGCTTGTTGGACGAAATCCAAACAAACATTTATCAGAAAGCCATTGATTTTAGAACGGAAAGCACTCGTGAGGTCAACAGTTACGACGAATTCAAGGTAGAAATTGAAAAGGGTGGATTCCTGATGTGTCATTGGGACGAAACCGCAGAAACCGAAGAAAAAATTAAGAACGAAACTAAGGCAACCATTCGATGCATTCCGTTGGATGGAGACAAAACACCTGGTAAATGCATGGTAACCGGCAATCCTTCTCTAGGTCGGGTCATTTTTGCTCGAGCTTATTGAGCGTTCTTTTTTTGCTTTTTTCTTGGCGGCTTGTTTTTTGGCATGGGCCGCTTTTTTTTCACTCTTGGTCGGTGTACTGATTAGGTCTTTCAAAGTATTGAAATCCTCCTTGTACAGGATACCAACTCCTTGGGTATTCAATGCCGACTTGAAATAACGGTTGTCGTTGGCTCGGTTGAAGAACTTCCAACTCCACTTTTCGGAATTCTTGAATTTCAGATTTCCATCGAATTCTCCAATAAACTGATTACCACCTGTCGAACTGTTCAGATTCTCCCTTGATCCAACATTACTATTGACGGACAAACGGTTGTTGAAGAAACTGCCGCTCATCATCACGCCCCATTCTCCAGCGGTAGTGGCGGGGTCAGCAGAGTTCTTATAATTAAAATTAAAATTCATGTTGTTGTTTCCTAAAACGCCGTTTACCATCCTGTTCAACTGCGAGGATAGGGTCGAAATACCGGTATTCCAAACGGTTGACATGTTATTGGCTGTGGTGGACTGAGCAGTCGAGGTCGTCGGAGTGCTGAAGCGACCAAACAACATCAGGAATACCAGTTGTTGGTTTTTCATATCATCCGTATTGATGACATTGCTGATCATCCGTTTCATTTCATCATCGGCAGAAGGGTAGGCCAAATCAAGGCTGATGCCAGGACGTTGCAATTCACCATCCAGCTTCAAGACACAATTTACCGGAATGTTGCTGCGGTTCAGATTCAGACTGCTTAGTTGGCTTGGTTCCAATAAATCAGTCAATTGAGCGTTCACAGTGTAATTCGCCGTTATGTCAACTTGTGCTTCAAACGGGTTTCCGGCAAAGGTGATGCTACCACCGTCTTGAATGTTAAAGTCTCTGCGTAAGATGTTCTGATAAATGAATTTGTATTTTCCAGATAGAATGTTGTAGCGACCATATAAGCTGATGTCGTCCGACTTATCAATGACACATCGCAACGCTCCACTGCCTTTAGCTTTGATGTCATCACCGGTCGTAGGGTCGGTAATAAGGGTCAGGTCTGCGTTGGGAGTAGCTTCCAGAAAAAGATTGACTGTCACATTGCTTGGAGTATTGATAACAGGAGCTGTCAACTTTTTTCTCTTGAAAAGCAATTCTTCATCATAATCATTTACTTTCTTTTTCTGAACAAATTGAATGAAACCGGCTTCGGTAACTTCCGTATCGTCCAGGAAGGATATGGTGACATTGGTCCTTTGTTCGGATTTGAGATTCACATCAATGACGATATCATTTTGCGGACCATTAATGGAAACCGTTCCTGTTCCATACGCTTTTCCATAAAAATAAGCATTCGGATTGGGTGGTATGTCCATCGCCAGGATGTTGCTTCCAGCAATCTCAATGGAGGTCTGTGAGTCCTTGAAATTGTTGTGGTGAATGATACCGTTTGCAATGGCGCTGTTCCCTTCTTTATCACGAATGCGAACGTTTCTGAAATAGATCAGCTTAGGTGTTAGCCAGATGGTGTCGGAGAACGTGTATCTGGTATTCAACATTTCAATACCAAAAGCACCGTTCTCAACGTAGGCTTTGGTGTACAATTCAAGTTGTTTCATGTGCCCCTGAATGACCACATTTCCGGTTGCCGTTCCTTCCATCCGATTTAAAATGGTACCCAGATAGGGTTCCAAGAAAGAAATGGGCAAGTGTTCGCCATCCAAGGAAAGATGCATGGAGTCTTTGGCAGGGAAGTAATAGCCTTTTCCCTGAGCGACCAAACTGCTTCCTTCTGTTGCAGTAGAGTCTTTTCTCACAAAAGCGTCCAAAATCAGGGCTTTCTTGTTGGTGTCCCAAATGGATTTTGCAGTCAGATTACCCAGCAAAACCTTGTTTAGTGTAAATTGCTTGACGTAAAGGTCGGCAACCAAACTGATATCGCTCAGTATTCCAGAACACTTCGCCTCACCGCTTACCAAACCACCCAACATGATGGAGCCACCGTTGTTTTTTGGAAAGAGATCAAATACATTGTCAAGGCTGAACGAATTCAAGGAAATATAGAGCGTATCACTTGCCCGATTGGATGCAACACCCTGAAGTTTGACGAACTGATCGGCGTGGGTCAACTGAAAATCGGATACATACAACGATTTGTTTTCCAATTTAAGGTTGGTCGGGTTAATAAGCCAAAGCGAGTCGTTAACGATAATACTGGACTTCTTAAGGTTTCCATCCAGATTCAGACTGCCGTCGGAAGCCCTTGAAAAGCGCACATCCCCCTGAATGTTTCCACTGTAGGTTTGTAGACCGACATTGCTCAGATTAAACTTGAAACTGGCAAAGTCGTTGAGCCCTCTAACATCCAGATTCATTTTAAAAGGCGTTTCTTCTGGGCCGAATTGCGCATAGACTAGAAATTTGGCCTCTTTCTGTGGGTTCTCCAGTAAAAAACCTGCCTCCTGCACCAACGTTTTTCCATACATTAGATTGGGCGCTGAACCTGTAAAACGGAATTTTCCGGTAGACTCGTTGTAAGAGCCCTGAATATCAACCTTCTCATTTAGATTAAAGGGCATTTTCAGGATAGAAAACAACGCTGGACAAGGTGCCAAACTGCCGTGAAAATCGTAATTGCTGCCAATAGGCATTTTGAAATCTGAAGACACCAGGGAGGGTAAGAACCGGTTCATAAGCCCTTTAAAACCATCGGAAAGACCGCTTAGCTCGAAATTACCCCACAATTCAGCATTCAGAATGGGAGAGGACACTGTGATGCGTTGGTTTCCTACCGTCCTTGCCACATCCAATTTCATGTTCCGAAGAAAAAACCGTTCTTTATTGCTGATTAAAAGAAGGCTGTCCAGCGAAATATCACCGGTCAAGTCGTTAAGGTCACGACCAGTCATATCCGAATGCAGATGAAAAGAAAAGCTGGCATCGCTCTGATAACCAAGCAGACCGAAAGCAAACGGATTGAATCCTTCCGCAAATAAGTCAAACCGATAAACAGGCATTTCTTTGGTCAGATTCACTAGACCGCTGAAGTTCAGCTTTCCATTGGCATCTCCAAGGGAAGCGTTTCCTTCAAAACCTGATCGATCAAATCGACCTTTGACAACAAGATTCTGAAAATCATAGCCCTGATAAACGATGTGCGAAGCCATACCGTCAACAACACCTTCCATGCCTGTTTTTGGATCGTAAATTCCTTTCATGCTGAAATCAAAACCAGTTTCTCCAACACGTGCATTTTCTGGTAAAAGTTCTCCCAAATGGATGGAGGAACTGGTCAAACGCCCCTCATAATGAAGCTTCTGACCGATTTTATTCAGTTGAATATCGGTTTGCAAATCCCCCACGGATGTTTTGAAGAATCCAGTCAACAGACCTTGTTGAGCTCCAAACTTGAATTTGCCTTGGTAATTGATTGCTCCTAATTTCTTTAAAAATCCCAAATCCGATTTTGTTTCTGAAAGCACTGTCGTCATAAAATCGATTCCTGCAGGACTGATGTTGAAGTTCTTGATGTTTCCGTTTATTTGAAAGTTTTTCCAGTCAAACAAATTCTTGGCGATGAATATACCATTGACTGTAAGCAAGTTGCTAATATCCAGATTCAAGTCCTTGCACACAAGTCCGGACAGTTTCCCTTCCAGGCAGACGTCCATTTTTAGTGGCTTGTCGAATTTTGCGATCGACTTTGACAAAAAGCTGAATTCTGAAGGTACTACATACAAGTGAATGATGACTGGACGAAATTGTACGGAATCCATGAAGTGTGCAAAGTCTTTTGAGCTTCTATAACTGGCTTCAAGCCCTTGTACGTTCATGTTTGAATGACCAGAAGTAATGTTGAAACCAGATAGCTTAAACGATTTTTCTGAAAATACCCCATTCAGCTGCATTTGGTCTATTTGGAGACCGCATTTTTCACGCGCTTGAAATTTGCTGACAGTGAATTTATAATGCATTCCAGCGGAGGCTTTGAAAGCCATTTTAGCTGAAAGATCCTGCAAATCAAGGTGATTCGGGTCGAAGAGGCCCTCTTTTACTGGCAGCGTAGTAATGTCATAATGCACTTTGCAATTTCTAAGTACAACCGTGTTGAACGTTAGATTCCAATTTTTTTGGATCCGTTTTTTTGTTTTGTAGGCATCCAAAATGAACTGAATGTTTAGTGGTCCGTCGGTTGTCTTTTTGGTGAGGTAAAGGTTTGCCCGGATCAAACGAAGGTTGATGAAACGGATTTCTTGCCTCAGCAATGGCAGCAACTGAATGGTTCCTTCTAGCCGCTCTGCGCTTAAAATGGGTTTGCTTTGACGATCCTTCAGGTGAATGACATTAAATTCCAGTCCATTTAGTAAACTGAAACGTACGTCGTCGATGGATAGGGTAGCACCAGTGCGACGTTGGAAATCCCGGATGACCGTATTGGTCAGCTTTTGATGAAACCAATTGGTATTCAACACGATTGCCATGCTGCCAAGGATTGACAGCAAAACAAGCGATGCGATTATTCCGGTTTTTTTCAAAATATTTGGTATTTTTGCGGGGCTTAAGGGTTCAGAACACGCAATTACAGACAAAAATAAGAAAAAACCCTTCACTTTTCATTGCTCATTAATAATTAGACTCAAATTTGATGGTATATGCACCCAATACTAATACTTGGCATCGAATCTTCGTGTGACGACACATCAGCAGCCGTTTTGAGGAATGGATACCTTTTGTCCAACGTCGTTGCTGGACAAAAGGTACATGAAGCGTATGGTGGCGTCGTGCCTGAACTGGCTTCAAGGGCCCATCAACAGAACATTATTCCTGTCGTGGATCAGGCTCTCAGGCAGGCTGGGGTCGACCTCAATGAGCTTTCTGCCGTCGCATTTACGCGTGGTCCAGGCCTGATGGGGTCCCTGCTTGTGGGTACCTCTTTTGCCAAGGGTTTTGCCAGAGCTTTGGAAATACCCTTGGTGGAAGTCAATCACTTGCAGGCACATATTTTGGCCCATTACATTCAAGTGGAAGGGGAGGAGCATATCCTGCCAGAATTGCCCTTTCTTTGTTTGTTGGTGAGCGGTGGCAACTCGCAGATCGTATTGGTTCGTTCCTACAACGATATGGAAATTATCGGACAAACCATTGATGATGCAGCAGGAGAGGCTTTTGACAAATGTGCCAAAGTGATGGGTCTGCCTTATCCGGGTGGTCCGGTGGTGGATCGTCTTGCCAAATTGGGTAATCCAAAAGCCTTTGTCTTCAGTAAGCCCCACATCCCAAGGTTTGACTACAGTTTCAGTGGTTTAAAAACGTCTTTCCTCTACAAACTGAGGGATGAACTGGCACTGAATCCCGATTTCATCGAGCAAAATAAGGAAGATTTGTGTGCTTCTCTGCAATATACGGTAGTGGAAATACTAATGGACAAACTTCGCAAAGCAGCTCAATTTTTAGGCATCAAAGAAGTGGCTTTGGCAGGTGGGGTTTCTGCAAATTCGGGTCTCAGAGCTGCTTTTGAAGATCACTCCAAACGATTTGGCTGGAAGATTCATATACCGAAATTTGCTTATACGACCGATAATGCAGCCATGATAGCCATGACTGGTCACTTCAAATATCAAGAAGGTATTTTTGCATCGCTCGATGCGACACCTTATTCAAGGGTTATACTCTAATTCTATACGCATGATTAAACAGATGCTGTTGATTTTTCTGGGTGGTGGTCTGGGGAGTGTTCTTCGTTCGTTGGCAGGGAAACTTTTTCCAGCAACCATCTATCCTCTTGGGACACTGTTGGTCAATGTACTGGGCAGTTTGTTGATTGGGTTTCTATACGCCTTATTTAGCCGACATGTCATCGGAGAAAATTACCGTTTACTCTTGGCGGTCGGTTTTTGCGGAGGTTTTACCACTTTTTCCACCTTCTCAAACGAAAATCTCCAACTGATGCGCCAAGGGAATTGGATGGCTTTTATCCTTTATTCCGTGGGGACATTGTTTCTTTGTCTGGTTTCTGTCTGGTTGGGCGATAAAATTGGGAATCAAATACCTTGATTTTATTCACCTTCGAATTGCGAGGTTAGCTTTCCATTCTGTCATGGAAAGGCCTGTTTTTGTATGAACAGCTCTTTTTAAAGAATCAACTGAACCAAAACCGCAGCCTTCAGCCAACAGCTGATTGGTTCGTTCAGGATGGTTTTTAATCAAATGCTCCAACTCCTCAATTCGACAATTGTTTACGAACGTACAAAAATTCACGCCGTAATGCTGATTGATAATGGATGAAACATACGTCCTGTTTGTGCCAACCGTTTGAGCCACATCCTGAATGGTCAATTTGGAGTTTAGGAAAATGCGATCGATTCTAAAAAGATTGGCAATTTTCTCCAGGAGCAGTTGCCTATGATCAACAGGGATAACTTCCATGAAACCAATAGGTTGAGTCTGCACTTCCTCAAAAGTTGGATTGACTGCATTCTGTAGGTAGCCCAGCCAGCCGATTGCAAACAACATGGTTGAGAAAACAATGGATGCCACTGCAATACCCATCATTTCACTAAAGAAATACTGCCTTCCAAGGATGCTCAATAGGATGGACGCAAACCCACAACCGATCAAAACGACATTTAAGATCACAACATTCAGGGTTCGTATTTCATATAAATCCGAATAATAATTCCTTGCTTTTTTTCGGTGAGCAATAATAAGGCGCAGATTTGCGATGACTGTAAATAGCACTTGTCCGATAAACACTACTGAAATGAAGACTTTCAATACATTCAGGAATTTCAAAGCAGTATTCTCGGGAGTTGTACCGACTTTATACAACCAGTTTATGAAAACCTCCGCAGGTAAAGCTAAGCCAGCCGACAGGTATAAGAGTGTAATAATGACAGGCAACAACAAATAAATGCCATGTTTTCGGAAAGAAAAAAACTTTTCAACGAATAAAAGCCGGAAATAGATGTAAAAAAGCGGATAGACCGATAGAGAGGCAAACTGGTAAAGTGGTTCGATGAGACAAACAAGTTTTGTAAAATGAGAATAAAACAGGAAATGAGTCAGATAGACAACTACGCAGGCAAGCATGAATTTTCCAAGGATACGCTTTGCAGCTTGGCTGGATCCTGATTTAAAGTTTAACAAGATACTCCAGAAAAGGGTGATGTATACTGGTGTTAGTAACAGTATGGTCTTTATCATGGCACTTGGTTTTGGTCGGTCGATTCGCACAAAGATACAAACCGTCTTTCAAATCGAAAACCTTTCAAAATAGTTTTCTGAACCAACGTTGTGCTTTCAGAAAATAAACTATTTTTGCAGTATTAACACCTTGATTCCATGAATATTGAAGATTTGAGATCTTTTTGCCTATCGGTCCCTGGTACCGAGGAATGCTTACCATTCGACGATGTCAACTTGGTTTATAAAGTGATGGGGAAGATGTATGCGCTTATTCCTCTAGGTACGGACATTTGCAGCATTTCTGTGAAATGTGACCCGGAAAAAGCCCTTGAACTTCGAGAACAGTATCTTGCTGTTGAGGAGGCATGGCATTTCAATAAAAAATACTGGAACACCCTGTTGCCCAACAAGGATATGGAGGATTCGGAAATTAAACGCTGGATAATGCACTCCGTGGATGAGGTCATCAAAAAACTACCTAAAAGCAAGCAGTTGGAATTCCGCGCGCTCCATCCCGGCAACTTGCAGCGGGAATAGCGGTTCTTTCGATTTCCTTTACGAAGTAGAAGTATCTACGCTGGTTGCAATAAGCCTTATCCTTTTTTCTTTTCAGCTTGCTTGTCCTTATTCAGGGTGAAACGCTTGATTTTCAAGGTGGCCGTTTTCTCAAATGGTTCTTCTGTCCGTTGCATTTCAGACAGTTGAGCATGTTTGCCAACCGATTGGTTCACTTTTTCCTTGAGTTCCTTCAGGTAAAGGTCCAACCGTTTCTTCATCTCTTCTTCATAATTGATGGCGGACTTGAGCAATTCGTGGTATTTTTTTGAAAACTCTTCAACGTTTAGGTAGACCTGAGCCACCAATTTGCCTTTGTGCTGATAGACCACCGATTCCACTACGCCATCCATCCCATTGATGATGGCCTCGATTTCTTCCGGATAAATGTTTTCACCGCTCGCACCCAAAATCATGTTTTTGCTCCGGCCTTTGAGCGACAGATTGCCCTTTTTGTCCATCACACCAAGGTCTCCGGTGCGAAACCAGCCTTCCTTATCCAAGACTTCAGCCGTAATTTCGGGTTCTTTGTAATAGCCTTTCATCACATTTTTTCCGCGAACCACCACTTCGCCCTCGCCAGTCAGGGGATTTACGTTGATGAGCTTCGCTTCCACGCCTTGCATGACGGGGCCTACGGAACGATACACCGTATTTCCAACCGAAGCGCCGAAAATCATGGGGGCGGTTTCTGTCAGTCCATAGCCACAGGAATAGGGGAAGTGGGCATCCCGTAGGAAGCGTTCCACTTCAGGAGCCACCGCTGCACCACCGATACCAAAAAACTGCATGTTTCCACCAAAAACCGCATACATTTTTCGGCCGGCGGCTTTGTGCAGCAGTTTCTGGATGGGACGAAAACCATACAAAAACCGCATCAGCGCTGACTTCGTAAGCTTTGGTTTGACACCTACACCAAAGAATTTCTCAATGATGAGCGGAACGGTGAGCATCATGGTCGGCTTGATTTCTTTCAACAAAGGCATCAGGACATTGGCCGTAGGTGGCTTGTCGATATAATGGGTTGTAGCGCCCTGCATGGTTCCCAGAATCAGACCAAGCGTACATTCGTAGGTATGTGCCAGTGGCAATACGGAAATTAGCACGTCTTTGTTGCTCACCGGATGAATGGTCGTGCATTGGTAGGCATCCCAAACTAAGTTCTCGTTGGTGAGCATCACACCTTTGGATCGACCAGTCGTGCCTGAAGTATAGATGATGCAAGCCAGATCCTTCGGTTGTACACGCTTTGGGGTGAATTTTTTGAATGTCTTTTCGTTCTCCGTGCAAAACTGATCAATGCTTTCTCCACCAGGCAGGCTGGTAAAGTCATTGATTTGTATGATAAATCCGTCGAATACCAAGTCCGCACCAATTTTCTGATACACTTTTTGGCTGACTATCAAGGCTTTGGCCTCTGAATGCTTCAGAATGTTGTTCATTTCAACCAGTGAGAAATCCACTAGGACCGGTACAACGACGGCCCCCAAGGAAGTTACTCCAAAATAGGAGACTCCCCAGTGTGGCATATTTTCACTGATCAGCGCTACTTTATCGGAAGGTTTGACGCCTTTCTCAGATAGAAAGAAACGGAGCTGTGAAGTCAGCTTTCCCAAGGAACGGTAGGTGACGATGCATTCGCTTCCCATGGTGGAAAGGATCTTATCGCCAAACAGGGAGACGCTTTGCTCCAAAACGGATTGCAAGGTGTTGACTGCTGGTATGACCATAATAAGATTGTTGGTGTATTACAAATGTAGGACGATTTTTTTAGATATGAAGGCAAAACCTTGTAATTCGTTATTTTTTTTTGTAGTTTTGTCACAAATTACAAAAAAGGAGATCAATCATGCATTTCATCCACCACCACCATCATTTTAATCGATAAACGGTTGGCCGGATAGTTGCGTATACATACAACATTGGAAAGGCTTACCGGTAACGGCTGAGCCTTTTTTCATTCAATAAACTCAAATATGCTTAGAATTGCAGTTCAATCCAAGGGTCGTCTCAATGAAGACACCATGACGTTGCTTCAGGAAGCTGGTATCAAACTGGAATCTGGGAAGCGGAGCCTATTGGTCCCTTCCAAAAATTTCCCCGTTGAAATCCTTTTTCTGAGGGATGACGATATTCCTCAGACAGTCGCGTCGGGAGTTGCCGACGTTGGTATCGTCGGTGAAAACGAATTTTGCGAGAAGAAGGAAAACGCCGAAATCATCAAGCGTCTGGGTTTCAGCAAGTGCCGTCTTTCCATTGCCATACCCAAAGCCATCGATTATCCGGGTGCCGCATGGCTGAACGGTAAAAAGGTGGCCACCTCGTATCCGATCATACTAGGCGATTTCCTACGAGAAAAAGGCGTGATAGCAGAAATCCACGTCATCACCGGTTCGGTAGAAATTGCTCCGGGTATTGGTCTGGCAGACTGTATTTTTGATATTGTCAGTTCAGGCAGTACCTTGATCAGCAATGCATTGAAGGAAGTGGAAGTGGTGATGCACTCAGAAGCATTATTAATTGGGCACACTGCACTGACCGAAGAAAAGCAAAATATCTTGGATGAACTTCTGTTTCGTATTCAGTCGGTACAAAATGCAGAAAACAAGAAATATGTCTTGATGAATGTTCCGAACGAACAGATTGATGCCATCGTAAACGAGATACCTGGCATGCGTAGCCCAACGGTGATGCCTCTGGCCAAGCCGGGTTGGAGCTCTTTGCACACGGTACTTGAAGAAAAACGCTTTTGGGAAATCATCGGCAAATTGAAAGCCCTTGGTGCTGAAGGTATTCTGGAACTACCCATCGAGAAAATGATTCCGTAAATGAAACGCGTCAATTATCCTTCCCGCAGTGAATGGCCGATGTTGTTGCAGCGACCTATTTTCGATTCAGCCAACCTTCATTCGCTGGTGGGTGAAATACTGAATACTGTCCAAAAAAGGGGGGATGAGGCCATTCGCGAATATGGATTGAAATTCGACAAAGTTTCCTTGATTGATCTAGAAGTTTCTACTGATGAAATTACTGAATCAGAGGATAATATATCACTTGACTTAAAGCAAGCCATTAAGCTTTCCTACGAAAACATCGCGGTTTTTCACCGAGCTCAAGATACGGTTTTGCCCATCGTTGAAACCATGCCCGGCGTTACCTGTTGGCAGAAAGCCATGCCTATTGAAAAGGTTGGTCTTTACATACCCGGTGGAACGGCACCCTTGTTTTCAACCGTTTTGATGTTGGCTCTTCCGGCTAAAATTGCTGGTTGCCGTGAAATCGTTTTATGCACGCCTCCGAATGCAGAAGGTAAGGTTCATCCCGCCGTTTTATACGCAGCCAAAATTTCCGGTGTAAGTAGGGTGTTTAAAATTGGTGGGGTGCAAGCCATCGCCGCCATGGCTTACGGAACCGTATCCGTGCCCAAAGTCTACAAGATTTTTGGTCCTGGAAACCAATATGTGACAGCCGCCAAACAATTGGTCAGCCTACGCGACGTAGCGATCGATATGCCTGCTGGCCCTTCCGAAGTCGAAGTTTTGGCAGATGAAACAGCTGTTCCAGCCTTTGTCGCTTCCGATTTGTTGTCACAAGCCGAACACGGCATAGACAGTCAAGCCATGCTCATCACCACTTCCACCGAGTTGGCCGATGCGGTAGAAAAAGAAGTGTTCAAACAATTGGAATTGCTACCGCGAAAGGAATTGGCATCCGTTTCAATGGGCAACAGCAAAATCATCGTGGTCAAAAATTTGGAGGAGGCCATCGAAGCCACCAATGAATATGCTCCGGAACACCTCATTATTGCAACAAAAGACTACAGGCAGATTTCAGAAAAGATTATCAATGCTGGATCTATCTTTTTGGGAAACTTGACCCCGGAAAGTGCAGGCGACTACGCCTCAGGCACCAACCATACGCTTCCCACCAACGGCTATGCCAAAATGTACAGTGGTGTGAACTTGGACAGTTTCAGAAAAAAAATCACCTATCAGGAGATTACTTCTGAAGGCCTTCGAAACATTGGTCCCGCCATCGAGATCATGGCTGAAACCGAATCTCTGACGGCACACAAACATGCAGTGACGCTGCGGATGAAGGAACTTTAATGGGATATGATCATGAAACTGAACGAACTCGTACGACCAAACATCGTTAAACTGAAGCCCTACTCTTGCGCACGCGATGAATTCCAGGGCGAAGCCTCGGCTTACCTCGATGCCAATGAAAACCCCCTGAATGCTCCATGGAACCGCTACCCAGATCCTTTGCAGAAAGAGCTCAAGGAAAAGGTGGCAACCCTGAAAGGTGTCCGCACCGATCAACTTTTTTTCGGCAACGGCAGTGACGAACCCATCGACCTGATCGTCCGTATTTTTTGTGAACCTGGGGTAGACAACATCGTGGCGATCGATCCGAGTTACGGCATGTATCAGGTTTGTGCGGATGTAAACAACGTTGAATACCGCAAAGTGCTTCTGAACGAAGACTTTACGCTGAATGCCGATAAACTGCTTGCTGCGACGGACCCTAAAACAAAAGTAATCTTCCTGTGTTCGCCAAATAACCCTACGGGTAATGATTTGAAAATCAGTGAAATGGTTCGAGTTATGGAATCCTTTCCCGGGATTGTCGTCGTAGACGAAGCATACATCGATTTTTCTTCGAGAGAGAGCTTTTTGACGATGTTGGACACCTTTCCGAAACTCGTTGTCCTACAAACGTTCTCCAAAGCATGGGGTATGGCCGCCGTCCGTTTGGGCATGGCTTTCGCATCACCCGAAATCATTCATTATCTGAACAAGGTGAAATATCCCTACAACATCAACCTGCTCACTCAAAATTTCGTTTCTGCCGAATTGGCTGAAGAGGAACGCAAAAAGAACTGGGTGGATCTACTTTTGCAACAACGGACAGACTTGATAGCCGCCCTAAAGAAACTGCCTTTGATCGAACATGTTTATCCCACCGATGCCAATTTCGTTTTGGTGAAGGTCAACGATGCCAATGCAGTCTATCGGTATTTGGTGGACGAAAAAATCATCGTCCGAAACCGCAACACCGTTTCTCACTGTTTGGGTTGCTTACGCATCACCGTTGGTGTACCCGAAGAAAATGAGCTTCTTATCAACGCTTTGAAAAAACTGAATTCATGAAAACTCCCAAACGCATTCTTTTTATAGACCGTGACGGTTCACTTGTGCTGGAACCACCTATAGACTTTCAATTGGACAGCTTGGAAAAACTGGAATTTTATCCCGGAGTTTTTCGAAACCTTTCCTTTATTCGCGAAAAGCTGGATTTTCTTTTTGTTATGGTCACCAATCAAGACGGGATGGGTACAGCGTCCTTCCCCGAAGAAACCTTTTGGCCGGCTCACAACAAGGTGCTGAAAGCTTTCGAAAACGAGGGTGTCACCTTCGATGCCATCCACATCGACCGTTCCATGCCTGCCGATAACGCTCCTACACGCAAGCCACGCACGGGCATGCTGGATAAGTATTTCTCAGAAGAATACGACATAGAAGCATCCTACGTGATCGGAGATCGTATGACAGATGTTGAATTGGCAAAGAACCTCGGATGCAAAGCCATTCTGCTTCAACAAGACAACGATGAAACAGCCATCAATCTAAGTGCCAAGGGCCTGAGCGGTATTTGTGCCTTGATTACGCCGAATTGGAACGAGGTTTCGACCTTCCTGTTTGCTGGAGAGCGTACTGCGGTAGTCGCTCGAAAAACCCATGAAACAGATATTTATGTAGCGCTGAATCTGGATGGAACCGGAAAAACAGACATTTCTACCGGATTGGGATTCTTTGACCACATGCTTGATCAGATTGGCAAACACGCTGGTATTGACCTGACTGTAAAAACGGTGGGAGATCTGCACGTTGATGAACACCATACCATCGAAGATACAGCCATTGCCTTGGGGGAAGCATTGTTAAAGGCATTGGGCGATAAGCGCGGTGTGGAACGCTACGGCTTCTACCTGCCCATGGACGATTGCCTGTGCAGTGTCGCACTTGATTTCGGTGGACGTTCCTGGATTTTTTGGGATTGTACGTTCAAGCGTGAAAGAGTAGGGGATGTGCCCACTGAACTCTTTTTCCATTTCTTCAAATCACTCAGCGACTCCGCTCGTATGAACCTGAATGTTAAAGCGGATGGGGAAAATGAACACCATAAGATCGAGGGAGTCTTCAAGGCCTTTGCACGTTCCATCAAAATGGCCATTAGACGCGATATTTATAATTTTGAGCTTCCTACAACCAAGGGCTTGTTATAGGTTTTAATACATTGCTATCGTGTTGTAAACGGGTTGATTGTAGCTTGAAATACTTTCAAAAGTAATTTCCAGCGTTGTGTTTACAGTTAGAAGTGGTAAATTCAACGTGTTGTATTCAAGTTGATTCGTTACATCCTCTCCATTTAAGATGATGGACGATACACGAATAACATCACCTGGTTTGAAGATGCACGTGATGGTTCCGTCTTCATTGACTCTTTGTTTGATACTACCGTTTTCAGCTTGTAGTGTCAAGCAAACCGGTGCATTTTCACATCGAACCTTGGTCTGCGTTTTTGCTTCAATGACGAAGTTGAGAACCAATAGGAGAACCAATAGTAATTTAAGCCTTTTCATTGCCTGTGAGAAAAACAAGAAGATCCAGAAATGAGTTTAGTAAGCTGAAAATCTGTAAGTTATAAATCCTGAGAAGCTGAGCGTGAGATGTAGTAAAACGACATTGTAATTCCTATACAAATGAAGTCTGCAAAGCATCTTTTGTTTGTAAGGATTGGATTTTTTACTTGTAAGGCAATCGGTAAATAGCTATAGGAATCTAAGAATGATTTGGTTTTTATGGAATTTGAATTTCGTAATTTGCTAAATGTACTAATAAAATACAAATGCTATCACATTAGTAGGAATATATTTTTAGCTTGTCATTTTGAGAAACGATTGCCTTTTTTTATTATATTTGAATTGCGGGTGCAAATTCCCGCAGCTAGTAAAATGTACATCATGAACGTAGACATCATCGGAGATATACATGGTCATGCCGATAAACTGGAGGCCTTACTTCAAAAGTTAGGATATTCACTTCAGAATGGAATTTATGCACATCCGGAAAGGAAAGTGTTGTTTCTTGGCGATTACATCGACCGCGGACCTCGTATTCGTGCGGTGCTTGAAATGGTCCGAAGCATGGTTGAATCAGGTTCAGCACTTGCATTAATGGGAAACCATGAGTACAACGCACTCTGTTTTCATTTTCAAGAATCGGAAGGAGGTCATTTACGCAAGCATCTGATTAAAAACATTGTACAACATTATGAAACGCTCAGGCAGTTTCAGAATGAACAGGCCGTTTATGAGGATTATCTGGAATGGTTCAAGACCTTACCATTAATGCTGGAAACGAAGGATTTCAGGGCCGTCCATGCCTGCTGGGATGTCAACCACATCCAATACTTAAAAGATCATTTGATTGACAACCGATTGACAGATGATTTGATTTATAAATCGGTATGCATGGGAACGCCTTTATACAAGGCCGTTAACAATTCACTAAAAGGCAGGGAAATTCATATTCCAAATGGGTTGACATTTACAGATAAAGATGGCACCCTACGAACTCAGATCCGGATTAAATGGTGGGAAAACCCGTTGACGACCACCTGCAAAGGATTGAGTGTGGAAACGTTGCCTTTTTTACCCGACATGCTGCTTGACCCTGTTCTGCTTCGAACGAAGAACTATTACAAACCAGATGAAAAGCCCGTTTTTTTCGGTCATTACTGGCTCAAGGGTGAGCCAACGCTCTATCGGGACAACGTCTGTTGCCTGGATTATAGCGTTGCCAAACACGGTCATTTGGCTGCCTACCGTTACGACGGAGAATCAACCTTAAATGTTGATAAACTGGTGTTTGTTTGATTAAAAATCAAAGGTGATTTTTGTCAACTGCTCTGAAGCTGTCCAAAGCTCCTTTGCCAATGCTTCGTTGTAAGACGTTGGAGTGGAACGGACATGGATGGGGTAGCCTCTAAGACCTCTAAGACCATTGGGTCCTACATATTCAGATCCTTGGAGATTGGGCTCAGTGGCTGCACGAAGAATGGGCAAGGCGCCCAATTCAACACGCTGTGTGACTAGTTTGGTGAAGAAGTCGAAGCCTGATGTCTTGAATAAATTGGTATTGGTCACTCCAGGATGAGCGGCATTGGCCATAACATTCAATCCGTGCTTCTTTAGCTGTCTATCCAATTCATACGTGAAAAGGAGGTTGGCCAGCTTGCTTTGAGAATACGCTTTGATACGGCTATACGTTTTTTCCCAGTTCAAGTCGTTCAAATCAATTTTTGAAAGCATCGTGTGGGCAATACTGCTTTGGGTCGTAATACGTGACCCCGGTGTGGCTTTCAGAATGTCCAGCAGCAAGGCGGTCAAAGCAAAATGTCCCAGGTGGTTGGTGCCAAACTGAAGTTCAAAATTTTGTCTCGTCACTTCTCTGGATGCAGGATACATTACGCCGGCGTTGTTAATCAGTAAGTCCAATCTGGAATACTTTGCATGAAAAGCGACCGAAAACGCACGAACAGAATCCAAGTCTGCCAAATCGAGAACCATCCAGCTTACTTTTGCGCTAGGGTTTTGGCTTTTAATTAACTGCACAGCGGCTGTCCCTTTTTCTGCAGAGCGTGCAGTTAAAATGACATCGGCATTTTTCAGGCTTAACACCCTGGCTGCTTCCAGCCCAATACCGCTGTTTCCTCCGGTGATCAAAATCGTTTTGCCGGATTGGTCGGCTATTGAATCAATGGTCCAGTTTTTTACAGACATGGCATTTAATTTAAAATTATTAATCACGATTAAAATACACGTCAAGAACAGTGTATCTTTTACGGGTCTTTATGGCTAGAGGCAATAGGTCGAAGAATTCCAACTCCGTGAAACGGATATTTTCCTCAAAAGCCTTCAAAAGCCCAATCTTATCAAAATAGGTATGCAATTTTTCATAGTCCCCCTGATCTTTACGAACGTGTTTTTCCACCATCAGTTGCGCCCATGAAACCTGAAGTCCGTGCAGGGTGGATTTTTCAGGAAAAAATTCGTCAATAGCGTGACTGATGAGGTGTTCGGAGCCGCTGGCTGGTCTGGAAGATTGGGAAAGGTTCATGGACAATCCCGATAGAATCAGCCCGATGGAGAGTTTTTCAATGAATTCGTCCGTGAAAATATCCTTACGTTCAAACTGCAGGATACCGTCCACGCAGGATTTTGACAAATACATGGAGAAATTATCAATTTTTTCACCAAGCACTTCGATGCCCAATTTGCAATCCTTAACGGCGCTTAGGTTGGAAATAAGGTCACCTACACCGGCAATCAGAAATAACTCAGGTGATTGTTTGACAATGTCCGTATCTACGATGATCCCGATGGGCGATTTAACACCATGACTTTTTTTCACACCGTTTATGGTCAATCGGGCAATGGGGGAATAAATGGCATCATTGGTCAGTGTTGAAGGCATGCTGATGAACTGATTCTGATGCTTGGTGGCGTACATCTTGACAAAGTCAATGACACTACCGCCTCCGAATGCTATGAACAAGGCGTCGTTAAAGCATTCTTCGTAAACCACTTCATCAATTTCCTCAAATTTTCCACCTTCGATGATGACCACCCGATAGAAGGATTGCTCATTGATAAAATCATGAAAAAGCACCGTCAACTCTTTCTGCGTGAATAAAATCAATTTTTCAAAATACAAATGATTTTTGTTCAACAGGGCACCAAGGTCTTGAGCCTTGTTTTTGCCGATCTCAACGATCGCAGGCAAGCTAACATCTCTATAAAACATGTTCAAGTATGTTTAATGCGGTTGATCAAGTCAGAGGTGCTGATTCCATTTGTATAGGGGAGAAATTTAAGCTCAATAGCATGTTCTTTCACAAATTCGGGGGTAACCCTGATTTGCTGCAGATAGGAGTCTCCTTTCCAATCGTCTCCATGAACAATGACGTTGATTCCATGCTTGATGATATACTCTTTATTGTCAAATTCGCGGATAATGAACGCGTCATCTACATACCGACAAGATTGAACGACTTCCAGCCGTTCTTCTTCGTTCAAATAAGGTCTGCGCTTGTATTGAGCCACCATGTCGTCACCGTTAATGGCTACAATCAACTTGTCGCCCAATGCTTTAGCTCTTTTCAGAAGGCGGACGTGTCCGGAATGGAACAAGTCGAACACGCCAATAACATATACAATTTTCTGCATAAACAACAACAATCGATTTGGAGGTACAAAAGAACAGTTTTCTACTGTAATTCGCAAGAACGTTTAGACTTTCTTCACACTTACTGCTGTCATGCCTTTGGGACCGCGTTCCACCTCAAAAGTGACCGCATCGCCTTCCACGACGGTTTGAAGAATACCGCTCACATGAACGAAGTAACGTTCGTCGCTACCGATTTCACGAATAAAACCAAATCCTTTGGAACTGTTGAAGAAATCAACCTTGCCGTTGTGTATGGGATCGACATAGACATCTTCGCGTTTCTGAACGGAAACTTCAATATTCTCAGCCACGACTTTGAGTTTTCGGCTCGGATCCGGAGGTGTGCTGGTGATGTTGCCGTATTCATCGACATAAGCAATCATACTGTCGAAGTCGCTTGCACCGGGGTTGGATTTGCGTTCTTCAGTCTTTGCTGCTTTTTCCTGACGTTTTTGCAAACGTTTCTTTTCTTTCTCTTTCTTGTTGTAAGTTTCCTGCGATTTCGCCATTAATGAAGGGTGGGTTAGTTATAATTGTTAAAGATAGGCAGAATTGTTTAGAAATCGGTTTTTGAAACGGCAATTTTTTTACCGATTAGTTTTTCGATGTCTTTGATGTAATTTTTTTCCTCCTTATCGCAGAAGGAATAGGCAACTCCTTTGGCACCTGCACGTCCGGTACGTCCGATGCGATGCACGTATGTTTCGGGAATGTTGGGAATTTCATAATTGATGACACAGTCCAGGTTGCTGATGTCGATGCCGCGTGCTGCGATGTCGGTTGCTACCAAAACGCGTATTTGCTGCTCCTTGAAATTGTTCAATGCACGCTGTCTGGCATTCTGAGATTTGTTTCCGTGAATGGCTTCCGATTTGATTTGCTGTCTGACCAGCGATTTCACCACTTTGTCTGCACCATGTTTGGTACGGGTAAAAACGAGGGCTGTCTGTATGTTTTTTGTATTTAACAAATGCACCAACAACGCATTTTTCTCTTCTTTTTCTACAAAATAAACGGATTGGTCTGTCAATTCCACGGTGGAAGAAACCGGCGTCACAGTTACTTTCTTGGGATGAACCAAAATGTTGCTGGCCAGTTTGACGATGCTGGGAGGCATCGTAGCCGAGAAAAACAACGATTGGCGTTTTGAAGGAATAAGAACCAGCAATTTCTTTACATCATGGATGAAACCCATGTCCAGCATTCTATCGGCTTCGTCCAACACAAAAATCTGAATGTCGCGCAAACTTACAAAACCTTGGTGTTGCAGGTCGAGTAAGCGCCCTGGCGTGGCTATGAGCACGTCCACACCTCTGCGCAACGCTGCCACCTGTGGGTTTTGATTCACACCGCCCAACAAAACCGTATTGGTCAAACCGCAATGGCGACCGTAAGCGTCAAAACTTTCACCGATTTGGATGGCCAATTCGCGGGTAGGAGTGACAATGAGGCATCGGATAAGACGTTTCTTCTCATTTGCTGGAGTCTTGCTCAATAATTGTATGATGGGAATGGCGAAAGCAGCGGTTTTACCGGTGCCGGTCTGTGCGCAACCTAAAATGTCGTTGCCTTCGAGTACGAGAGGAATCGCTTGTTCCTGAATGGGAGTGGGTTGAGTGTAGCCTTCTTCCTGAAGGGCTTTTAAAATGGGTTTGGATATCTGAAGAGATTCGAAATTCATAAATGGGGAATTAATTAAAAAAGCATGTTGCTACCATTCGGACTTCAGCTTTAAGCTAAAGGCCTGAACAGCAGGATCCTTAGAAAATGAACGGTTGAGAGTGGATAGAACCGTGCAAGAATTCCGGGCACGCAGTTAGCGTATGAACTAGTGGCTTGCCGGAATCGGAGATTCCTCGCTGCTTGCGGCGAGGAGCTTCAATGTGCAACAGGTTTCAAAAACTCGGAAAACGAGTCTTTTTTAAAGAACCGGTGCAAAGATACGAAAAAAAACGCAGGTTCTGGTCGGACCTGCGTTTTTGAGTTTAATGCCACATGGGCTTTTGGTGGGAAAGTTCTAAATGGTCAGGAACTTATCCTTTGCGGTACCGCAGAAAGCACAAGCCGGATCTATCACAGCCACATCGTAGGTGTTTCCGCAAACCGGACAAACTACATATCCGACGGGTAGGCTGGCGGTTGCCATCGAACTCAAAGCATCCAGCGCTTTTGTATAGAACTCCTTGTGTTTCATTTCAGTATCCATCGCCCAAGTAAAAGATTTGACAGCCTTGTCGACTTTTTCAGTAGTAGCAGCTTCCAGGAATTCAGGATACATGGTCGTTACTTCATACCCTTCACCGTCAATAGCAGCCTGAAGGTTTTCTGCAGTATTTTTTACTTCAAATTCCGGTGTGAAAGCTTCCATTTTTTCACCCAGCGATTCCAGCACTTTCGAGTGATTGGCAGCATGAATGGATTCCGACTTGGAGGCAGCTTCGAAAAGTTTGGCAATGGGTTCATAACCTTCCAGGCGGGCTTTTTCAGCAAAAGCCAGGTATTTGGCACTAGCAGTGGTTTCACCCTTGATGCCTGCCTTCAGGTTTTCAATCGTTTTTACAGGTTTCGGTTGGCTGCAACCGGTGAAAGCTACCAGCGCAACGATGGTCAATACTAAGAAAGCGTTCTTTTTCATTTTCATTCTAAATTTAATTATTTATTATAAAGGCATCATGTAGCTGTAAACCAGCGTTCCGCCAAAAAATCCTGTGGCACTTACTGCAATCATCGACAACAAATATACTAAGAAAAACAATCGTTTGGTTGTTTTATTTTCCTTGCCTTTAAGCAGCGGCAGGATTCCGAGTAAGCTGGTTACTAAAAGCAAACCGGTGGTGATGTAAGCCAGAAGCGCGTGTGTGTCTTTAATCGAACCAGCTTCGCCGGATAATTTTTCGGTGAAAAATAAGCCGGCCAAGACAGCAGCCATGGCGGCCAAAGTGCCAATTATCAACAAATAAAGGCTAATTTTGTGCAAACAAGCTTCTTTTTTAAAAAACAGAGAAGCCAGTTCAGCCAAAAAACCAATGGTTACCAGTGCAATTGGAAAATGCACGATCATGGGATGAAGATGGGTTAAGGAGAACATAGGCGATTGATTTTGGGGGTTATTGAAACAAATATATGAAAAAATGAACGCAATGTTTAAGTAGTCATTGTTTTTATTCGTAATTTCGTGTGTTCACTCAATCATTAAAAAAATACTGTACCAAGATGATGCGCAAGTTCTTTTTATTCATACGTCCTATTCTAACACTTTTGGATAACGGCAAATTTTTTCGCAAACCGTTCGGTTGGTTGTATGCAGTCCTTGCCGTACTATCATTACTTACCCCTTTCGTTCTGGCCTACAGTACAATATGGTGGAACAATGCCTATCAGAATAAGGTCGATTCCCAGAAATTGTATCAGGAATTGTTGACACCTGAATTCATGAAACTCCAGTATTCGAAGGATACCCTTTCACGGACGGTTGAAAATCTTGGTAAGGAAATGAACAATGCAATCGATTGCCTGACTAAAGCAACCAAACAAGCGGATTACTATGGTGAATATGCGTCTTATGGACCTGAATACCAACAAATATACACGAATGCGTTGGACGTTAAGCGTCAGTGGGATGTCGTTTACAAAGAGGCGACCGATCGATGGGATATTGCCAACGCAGCATTGGATAAAATGAAGACAAAATTTGATAAGGTAAAGCAAAATCATCAAAAGGCAGAGGCCGATTATCATGCTGCAGTGGATGAATTTAAGAGGATCAATCAGTTTGGGACGCTCTTCAGAGGAGACGAAATGAAAGGTGCTAAAACGGTTGTAGGACTTGTCCTTTTCTCACTGATGCTCCTGTTGGTTGGTGCCCTGAATTTCCTGCTTTGGTGGAGCCGTTTGCTGGACTTGAAAACCCTGATAAAAGTGCAGGATCGGTTTGTTGCAACACCGGTGGCCTCGCATTTCATTCAGACCTTAGGCGAATCGCTCGGCCTAACCTTTGGTATTTGGGGATTTTTCACAGCGCTGATTTACTATACCTGCAACCTTACCATCGGCCAGTTCGGTTTGAACTTTTTTAGTTTTGGAATCATTGGCATTCTTCTTCCAATTGTAATTGGTTTTCTAATCATCTTCTTATTCAGAATATTTGCTGAACTATTAAAGGCAGTCATCGTTCTTGCGAACAATACCGGTGAATGATTTGAAGCGTTTTCGTGATGAAACGGGTATGTAAAAAAAATGCATCGGTCCGATAACTGAAAGGATGTTCCCATGAAAATTCTGATAACAGGTGCCAGCGGTTTCATTGGTGGTTTTTTAGTGGAGGAAGCGTTGCTTAAAGGCTGGGAAGTCTGGGCTGGCATTCGTAAAACCAGTACTAAAAGTTGGTTGACAAGTTCTGACCTGCATTTCATCGATTTGAATTATGAAGATCCCGTTTCTTTGTCTCAGCAAATCCAATCACATAAAGCCGTTCACGGCGCCTGGGATTACATCATTCACAATGCTGGTATTACAAAAAGCACCCATCAGGCTGATTTTCAACGTATCAATTACAAATTTGCCGTTCATTTGATTCATGCCCTACTGGAAAACGGTATCCAGCCAACCAAGTTTGTTTTTATGAGTAGCATGGGTGCCGTTGGACCTGGAAACGAAGATTCAGGTCATCCACTGACATTAAAAGATAAGCCAAGCCCCATTTCAGAGTACGGAAAAAGCAAATTGCTGGCTGAGAATTTCATTCAATTACTACCTGATTTTCCTTGGATCATTCTTCGTCCGACTGGCGTTTATGGCCCTAGGGAACGCGATTATTTTGTCATGATTCAGATGATTAATGCAGGTTTCGATGTCTCCTTAGGATTTAAAAAGCAGCTGCTTAATTTTATTTATATCAAGGATTTAACCCGAGTATGTTTTGCAGCACTTGAATGTCCGATGACTCAAAAAACATGGTTTGTCGCTGATGGTGACATCTACAGTTCCACCGATTTTTCCAAATTAATTCAGGATGTTCTTCAAAAAAAGAGGGTTTTATCTCTTCGGATTCCACTGATCATCGTTCAAGTTTTATCAGCCATTTCCGAAGCACTAAGTCGCCTCACTGGTAAGCCCTCCCTGCTGAATAGAGACAAATACAACGTAATGAAACAGCGGAACTGGACTTGTGATGTTTCTGAATTGGAGCGTGATCTGAACTTTAAGGCGGAATACAATTTGCGTAAAGGCTTGGAGGAAGCAGTGGACTGGTATAAAAAAAACGGTTGGTTATAATCCAACCAACCGTTTAAAAACCGAATATCCTATTCCAAGGCTTCGTTATCGTGCATTTTACGCATGAACGTCACGAAGTCATTCTTTTGCTCCGATTCCATCCAATCCATACCCCGACGCGGATGTTCGTTCAGAGCGCCAGTAACAAGATAGGGGATGTGATAACCCCAATCAATTTGTTTTTGCATCGGGTGAATGTGATCTTGTATGACTTGCAACAACGGTAACATACGGTATTTTGGATTTTTCAGAAAAGCAATGAGTATTTCACTGGGACAATTACCAGCTCCCCGGCCTAGACCGAGTAACGTCGCATCCAACATGGTACAGCCCTCCATTAATGCAGTGATGGTATTTGATACGGCAAGTTGCATGTTGTTGTGTGCATGTATACCGATTTCTTTACCAGGCAGGGCTATAATGTATTTGCGAACCAAATGCTGAACGGATTCGCAATACATGCTTCCAAAGCTATCTACTGCATAAAAGGTTTTCACTCGGGATTTCGCGATGTCACGAAGGGCTTCATCAAGCTCCACTTCATTCACTTTAGAAACAGCCATCATATTGATGCAGACTTCGTACCCTTTGTCCATGCAATGGTGAGCCAATGCAATGGCTTTATCTACTTGATGTACGTAACAAGCCACCCGAATCATATCCAAAACACTGTCTGCTTTCATGGGTATGTCATTCAGGTCAATTCGGCCGATATCGGCCATGGCAGAAAGTTTCAAAGGGGTATCGTTGTTGCCGACAATGCGGCGGAGATCGGCATCCTTACAGAACTTCCAAGGACCGACCACCTTTGGGTCAAACGCTTTCTCACTGCTTAGGTATCCAATTTCCATGTAATCGATTCCAGCTTCGACATTGGCATTATAAACACTGCGAACAAAGTCGTCCGTGAATTGCCAATTGTTCATCAAACCACCGTCGCGAACAGTGCAGTCCATTACTTTGATAGCTTCCTTATACATGGTTTTAGGTTATTTGTTTGTTTTTAACAAAAGTAATTCTTCGCTGATATTTTGCTCAAGGAGTCGGCTGTAAATATCTTCAAAGGTCTTTTTGTCAAGGCCTGTGGCGTTCGCCCATTCGCCCCTTTGCCTGATTACCAGTTCTTTGCGTTCTTTGGCAATCACACTTTCTTCGTCCGTTTTGAATTTTACAATTTCATGAACATAGTTGGATCGTAGGGCAAAGAGACGTATGATTTCCTGATCTATTTGATCAATCTCCTTTCTGATTTCCTCCATTCCGGAGCATTCAGAGGGTAATTTAGTCAATTTCACGAAGCTTTTATTACTTGTTGAGGTTGCGAAGCTACTAGTTTATTATGAAATATTCAAGTTTTGTACGTTTTTTGTAGTGAAAAGGCGCTTTTTGTGTTTATTTGACATATATTTCAGCACACCTAAAAATTGGATACCGTTGAACTTTTTTAAATGTCGTGTTTTGGAAGAAACACAACAAAAATCATTTTTTCTTAGCTCGAGCTACTAAATTTTACCCCTCCATTCGTATCTTTACCCCTAAATCATTCTTTTCCTCCCTGAACAGTCGCAGAAATCCCTTTCATTTGGTGGAACATCCGTTGACACGTTCTTTTGCCGGAAAATACAATCGATTAAAAATTATGATATACAGTATAATTACAGGTTCAGGGTCGTACATCCCTTCCAAAATAACCAAAAACGATGATTTTCTTGATCGTGTTTTCTTTGAATCCAATGGGGTTAAAATCAATAAAACCAATCAGGAAATAATTGATAAGTTTCAGGAAATTACCACTATACAAGAGCGAAGACACGTGACGGAAGATCAAACAACATCCGATTTGGCCTTCCATGCCGCTCACGAAGCGTTGAGTTCATCCAATACGGATCCCGAAACCCTTGATTACATCATCGTGGCACATAATTTCGGCGAAACAAAACCCGGTAAGACCCATTCGGATTTTATACCTTGCTTGGCGGCACGAGTAAAGAATAAACTGAAGATACAGAATCCAAATACCATTGCCTATGACATCGTTTTTGGTTGTCCGGGTTGGTTGCAGGCAATGATTCAAGCGGATTATTACATTCGCTCAGGTGATGCCAAAAAAATACTGGTCATCGGAGCCGAAGTTTTGTCCAGAGTCAGCGATCCCCACGATAAGGACAGTATGTTGTATGCCGACGGAGCTGGAGCTACATTGCTTGAAGCTAAAGAAAGTGAAACACCGATTGGTATTCTGGCTCATAAAACCCGTTCGGATACCTTATTGCATTCACAAATGCTTTACCTCAGCAAATCATTTGATCCAAACTATAAAGAAAAGACGGATTTGTTTTTAAAAATGAATGGTCGTAGGCTTTATCAATATGCGTTGGATACCGTTCCGTCTTCCATTAAAGCTTGTTTGGACAAGGTTCATATTCCCATTACCGATGTTCAAAAGGTGTTAATACATCAGGCAAATGGAAAAATGGATGAAGCGATTTTAAAAAGATTGTATGCACTTTATGATGTTACTGAAATCCCCGAAAACGTCATGCCAATGACCATTGAAAGACTTGGAAACACATCTGTTGCTACCATTCCCACGTTGTTCAGCCTCTTGGTAAAAGGGCAACTCAGCGGTCACTCCATTCATCCCGGTGACAACCTTGTATTTGCTTCTGTTGGAGCAGGGATGAATATTAATGCCTTAGTGTACAGGGTATGAAGGGAATTTTGTAAATTTGCTCAATTATGAGCGATTCTATCATCATCTCCAAGGGGGCTGAAAAAGCAATTGTTTACGAAGAATTGCTTCCTCAAATACAAAACTTACTGCTAAACGAACCGGACTTGATTGCCAATTTGGCAAACATCAGTGCTGTTCTCAAAGAAGCCTTCGGATTCTTTTGGGTAGGTTTTTATTTAGTTCAAGGGGAAGAACTCCTCCTTGGACCGTTTCAAGGCAGTCTTGCATGTACCCGAATCCGAAAGGGTAAGGGCGTTTGCGGCAAATCCTGGGACGAGAGAAAAACCATTCTTGTTCCTGATGTGGAACTTTTCGCAGGACATATCGCCTGTAATTCCCTTTCCCGCTCCGAAATTGTCGTGCCTGTTTTAAAAAACCGTGACGTAATCGGTGTGCTCGATGTTGACAGCGACAAAACCAATGATTTCGATCAAGTAGATGTCCTTTATCTGGAAAAATTGGTAGCACTTATCTGTAAAAATTTAATTTTAAAGCACTATGACTAAACTGGAAGCAATAGATGAACGCAAATCTCGTCGGCTTTTTTTCCAAAAACCTCTTGAACCGTCGCTTATCTCCAAATTGCTAATCCTTATTGATACTTACAATTCAGCCTCCAACCTTTCCATTCGTTTTGTGGAGGATGGAAGTAGCGCATTCAGCAGTTTTAGAAAGACCTATGGTCTTTTTAGTGGCGTTAAGAGTCTTTTTGCATTGGTTGGCTCCAAAAACGACCCGGATTTGAAAGAAAAAATCGGTTATTTTGGCGAAATGTTGGTCCTGGATGCAACGACACTTGGCCTGGGTACTTGTTGGGTAGGTGGAACTTTTGAAACCCAAAGCAACATCTATCAACTAACCGATACTGAGACTCTTATTTGCGTCATCCCTGTCGGATATGTGGAAGCTTTGTCATTGAAGGAGAAAATGATTCATCAGATGGTTGCTGGTAAGTCAAAATCCATTGAACAACTGCTGAACTCAGACTCAAAATTGCCTGAACTCTTACTGGAAGGAATGAAAGCAGTACAGAAAGCACCATCAGCAGCAAACAGACAACCGGTTCGCTTTGAATATAAAGGTGGTATCCTAACTGTAAACACGGAAGATAACGGGAAGTTCAATCTTGTGGATCTTGGTATTGTCAAAGCCCATTTTGAAGTGGCAACTGGTGGTCGGTTTGAACTCGGAAATCCGGCCAATTTTGTACTCTGAAATAAGAAACGACTTCGAAAGTTATAAAAACCGAAAAATGCGCTGACGGTTTAAAAAAATAAATACCTTTGCACGAGCAAAAAATAACCTTAATTGTATCCTTGTCTTGCCAATATAAAATGGAAAATCAAAATAAAACCAACTTCAAAGATTCATTAAAATCGTGGGATACCGAAAACTGGTTGGATCGGTATTTCTATCGACCAATCGCTTTTAAGATCGCTCTTTTGCTGAAACCAACCTCGGTGACACCAAATGCGGTCACCATATTCTCCATATTTGTTGGGGTAGGAGCTTGTCTACTCTTTTATCCAGATCAAAATTTACTGATTAATCTGATTGGTTTTGCGCTTTTAGTTTTTGCAAACACATTGGATTGCGTGGATGGACAACTTGCCCGAATGACCGGAAAAGGCTCACAAATCGGTCGCATTCTTGACGGTATGACTGGAGATATCTGGTTTTTTACCTTTTATCTGGTCATGTCCTTACGCATCATAGAAAGCCATGAAAGCTGGGGCTTTTGGTTTTTCGGAATAACTGTTCTTTCAGCCCTTTCTCACTTGTATCAGGCTGGTATGGTAGACTACTACAAGACATTACACCTCCATTTTCTGAAAGGTGGAAAAAACAGTGAATTTGAAGATACTTCCGCCATCGATGCCAAATTTAAGGAAATGACCTGGAAAAAAGACGGCCTTTCAAAACTCTTCCTAAAGTTGTATTTTTATTATACAAAGAATCAGGAACTTTTTACACCTCAATTGAAGCGCTACATCAATCAAATGAACGCCTCTTATCCAGATGGTTACACGCAGGAGCAGATCATCAATTACCGAGAAAGGAGTCTAAAATTGATGCCTGCTTTGGATGCTTTGACATTCAACGCGCGAAGTGTCGTGATGCTGATTTCCTTGTTGTTGAATATGCCTTGGTTGTATTTTATCGTTGAAATACTTGTTATGAACCCGTTACTTTATTCAACCATCTATCGCCACGAGAAAATGTGCAAGTCCTTGAACAATTTATAAGGAGTAATCGATGAAATTAGGATCCATCAACGGACGTAATTTATTTTTCATTCTGGGTTTTCTAGCCTTGGCTGCCATGGGCTATACCATTGGTTTTGACACGATACTTAATAATATTGTGAAAACGGGTTGGTGGTTTATCGCCATCATTGGCATGTGGCTGCCCATTTACATGATCAATACGGCAGCACTCAACACCATTATTCGTGACGATAATCCGGATAATCGTACCGTTCCCTTTTGGCACTTGCTTAAAATCAACATCAGCGGTTTCGGTCTGAAAGCAGCAACACCCCTTGGTTTTTTGGGTGGGGACCCTTATAAGATTCTGGAATTGAAGCGGTTTTTCGGTATGGAAAAAGCCACTTCTGCCGTTTTGTTGTACACGATGTCACACATTACGGCACATTGTTTGTTTTGGTCGCTCTCCATCGTTGCAGCTGCCCTTTTCCTGCCGATGCCTCAATCCTGGAGCATTACGTTGCTGGTCACCTTCATCGTTTTCCTCATTTTGCTGTTTCTACTTTGGAGGGGGTATCGCAAAGGTATGACTGTAAGTCTCTTTGATGGATTGTCGAAAGTCCCTTTCCTTAAAAAGTGGGCATTGCCCTTCTGCATTAAACATAGCGAAGGGTTGGTAAATATCGATCAACAAATCTCGCACTTGTACAATTCCAGAACCAAAGCATTCATTTCTACCATTTCACTGGAACTCATCGCTCGTATTGCCAACTGTTTGGAAGTCTATGTGATCCTCCGTTCCGCAAACGTGGATGTTTCTTTGATCCAGTCCATAACGATTTACTCGTTCATGAGCCTTTTCACCAACATTTTCTTTTTCTCACCCATGCAAATAGGTACCCGAGAAGGTGGCTTTTTTATGGCATTCGCCGCTTTGTCACTGCCCGGAAGTCTTGGAATCTACGTCAGTCTGATCACTCGTTTGCGCGAACTCATCTGGATCGGAATCGGAATATTGTTGATGAAAGTAAAAAGTGGTTTTGTACCGGCAGCCTGGCTAGAACGGTTCGGACATAAGGAAACTTAAACATACCAAATTGAGAAGGGTTGTCGTTGATAGCAAGGATTTGGAGCATCTTTCCCCCTTATTCAGAGGGAAGTTCGGGCCGTGGATTTTAAAAAAAGCCATGGACATCTTTGGGATTTCTAAAGTTAATGCCTTGTATGGCCGATCAGCTGAATATAAAGGGGTCGAATTCACGAAACACTTTTTGGCCGATTTAAGCATCAAATGGGGCATCGGGAATGCAGAACGCTTGAAACAATTGCCCAAAGGTGCTTTCATTACCATTTCCAATCATCCTTATGGCGGCTTGGATGGCGTCATGTTGGTCGATCTGATAGCCTCCCTGCGACCGAAGTACAAGTTCATGGTCAATAACTTGGTTTTTAAGGGCGAAGCCCTGCAGGAAAACTTCATTTCTGTCTTTCCGCAAAAAGGTCATAAACGAATCACTCCAATGCTCGATTACCGAGGAATTAAGGAGACATTGACACATTTGCAACAAGGTCATCCGGTCGGTTTTTTCCCTGCAGGCGGTGTATCCATGTTCAATCTGAAGACCTTAAAAGTCAAAGATCGGGAATGGCAAACAGGAATCCTTAAAATCATAAAGATCGCAAAGGTGCCAATCGTGCCCATCCGTTTCTTTGATTTGAATTCACCGTTTTTTTATTTTCTGGGTGTTATCGACTGGCGGATTCGACAGGTCCGTATGTCGTATGAATTGTTCAACAAAGGAAAAAAGAACCATCGGATCGGCATCGGAGAAACCATTCAACCCGAAGAACTGGAGGGGTTAAAAGACCTAAAAGATTTGGAAAATTACTTAAGAAAGGCCGTCTACGGCATGCCACTTCCAGAAATATTTACGCCCAGAGCTGAATTACGGTATTTGTAGACATAGACGTGAACCTGAATGGATTCACAGTTGAATAATATCCGAAAGTATCGCACTTAAAAAACTGATTCCTATAGTTTTAGGCTTTTCAGGCAATCCTGATAGTACGATTGAGCTACATCCCAAGGACGCAGTATTTCTCCGTTCCATAGCACCAAATCAAGATCAATTGCGACCAATTCTTTGGGCTCAAGCCCCCTTTTCCTGCCCATATCCGCTTCCATTTCTTTCAACCTCGACTGAACTTTTTCCAAAGGCCATTCCGTATGTGCCTGACAAAGAGCATTCAAGTAGGTATTGTTTTTGTTTACAATACCAAACCTGTTCACCGCGAAACTTTCCAAGATTTCAGAAAAGCAGATTTCCAGTGGAAAAAGCGAACTTAGACGTACCATCGCTTCAGCCAAATGATCCGCTGCATCCGAATTGGATGCCAATAAGATTTGAAAAATGTTCATTCAAAGAATATTTTTTCCAAAAATACCGAAAAGACATCACTTTCTTTGAAAACAGCTATCTTTAAATGTTTAATTCACATCCACATATGAAAACGCGATTGATCCTTATGATTTTCTTAGGTTTGTCACTGCACTTTGGAACCCTTTTTTCCGCCACGACAACAGAACCGAAACATCAACGCATTTTGCAGGTGAACCTGCGGAGCGAAGTGAACAGTGTCAGTTGGATGGTCATCCGAAAAGGGCTTGATAGAGCCGTTTCCTCCAAATACGACGCTGTTCTCCTCAACATGAACACCTACGGCGGAGAAGTATTGTATGCCGATTCCATACGAACCGCCATTCTGAACGCACCCATGCCCGTTTATGTTTTCATCAACAACAATGCTGCCTCAGCTGGAGCCTTGATTTCCATCGCATGTGACAAGATCTTCATGCGGACCTCCGCCACCATCGGTGCATCCACCGTCGTGGACGCCTCAGGTGCTGCTGCTCCCGACAAATACCAGTCGTACATGCGTGGCATTATTCGGGCAACGGCAGAAGCACAAGGCAGAGATACCCTATTTTCCAAGGACGATACCAGCATCACCTGGCATCGGGACCCGAAAATCGCCGAGGCTATGGTTGACCCCGACATTTACATCGCAGGTATCATTGATACCGGTAAAGTGCTGACCTTTACAGCAAATGAAGCCTTGGCAAACGGTTTTTGCGATGGTATCACCGAAAGCGCAACGGAACTGATAACCAAATACCTGGGCTATAAAGACTACGACCTTGACGTATTTAAACTGGGTAGTTGGGACAGACTGAAGGGTGAACTCATGAGCAACGCCTTTAGGGCCATCCTCATCATGCTTATCATTGGAGGCATCTGGTTTGAATTGCAGGCGCCAGGTATCGGTTTGCCAAGCTTGGTTTCCCTGATTGCCGCCATCTTCTTCTTTGCACCTTTGTACATGGATGGTCTGGCTCAATATTGGGAAATTATCATATTTGTCATCGGGTTCCTCCTGCTTTTCATAGAAGTCTTTGTCATTCCCGGCTTCGGCATTGCTGGAATTGCTGGCATCTTGGCCATGCTGTTCGGTTTAACGGCAGCATTGATTGATAATGCCACCTTTGAGTTCAGTTTTGCCGGATTCAATAGTGTTTCCGGACCTTTACTGCTGGTCTCACTCAGCATCGTATCGGCGGTGTTGCTCAGTCTATGGATTACCTCCAAGATTGGATCTAAAAGGGGCCTATTGCAACGAATCGCACTGACTTCCGTCCAAAAGGTTTCGGATGGTTTTGTTGGAATTCCGGAAGAAATTACGGTACTCACAGGTAAGATTGGCATTGCTGACACCATGTTGCGCCCTTCCGGTAAGGTCCGAATCGACGACAAAATGTACGATGCCATGTCTGAATTCGGATACATCGACAAGGGGGATTCGATTCGAGTGACACGCTCTGAATCGGGACAAGTATATGTGGTTAAAGTGGAGTAGAGAAGAGGATTTCCTTGGTTTTCAACAGGATGCTTTTGGCTTTTCGAATGTTGTTTTGCTTACCAAAAAGCATCAACTCTTCTTCCGTCCAACCTACTGTTTTTCCGAACAGTGATAAGGCAAATCCTTCTTTTTCAGTTGAAGGCTTCAAATTAAAGGCCGGTGCAAGCCGCCAACCTTCCTTCTCAGAAAAATTAAAACATATTTTGGACGAATCGAAGGTTCTATTATTTGTCAAGATACTGAAGATCAACCTTCTGTACATTTCCTCCATGTCAGGGTAGGGGAGTCTCCAGTTCCGCATCCTACGAAAGACTGCTTCCCAGGAAGAAGTGGAGTCAACAAAACTAGTGAATGTTTCCTTTTCGCTGGAAATGCGGTCAAAGCGTTTTACCAACAGGTGCTTCCAATGCCCATCACGCAGCATTCGGCAAGGTGCTGCGTGAATGCCGCAGTCCATCGCTTTTAGATAAAATGCATATTCAGTTGCCAATCTTTCGGCTGAACCTGTTGCGACACCGTCCAATTTAACAATCCAGCCGTTGAAGCCCTCCGGAATCTTTCCCTGTCCCGATAAAACTTCCCCTGTAAAATCATTCACAGCCACCACTATTTTGGGAGAAGTTCCACGCACAAACAATCCGCAACGAAGCAAGTCTCGCAAACGTCTGTCACTTAACTCCGAGCCTTTACCCTGCCAAATAAGTCCGGCATATCGGACCATCCTGTCCAAGTCGACCGCTTCCACCGCATTCAACTCCGGATAACCGGCAGGTTCAAACCGAAATGCACCCATACCACGATCACCGGTCAAGGACAGCCAAGACAAAGTGGACAAACTCTCAACGATTCTGGACGTGCTCCGTAAGGCTTCTTGGAGCAACATCTTAGAAAATGAACCTGGCAGATGGTCTTTAAAAAAGGGAGGTAGTTCACAACCAGCATCAAAAGCTCGATAACGACTTGCTTCCTCAGTCTCAAAAGCAACGGTCATTCGGCTGAATGTCTTTTGAAAGGTAGGAAGCCATTCAAACCGACCTGTTTCCTCGGAAGCATCCATGTCGAAAATTCCGGCTTCCAGATCCTTATAATAAACGTGAATCAATGGATGCATACCGCTATTTTTTTGAAAGTTTCACCCGTTTCCGCTCGTTTTGCAGTTTTGCCAACACCGGACTTTGTGAACTCCCTGGTAAAAGTAGGTCTAACCGCTCCAACAACTCGAGGATTCGAAGCAACTGTATCAGGCTCACTAGGTTTACCGAGTGCCCGTTTTCCAGATCACGGATGGTGCTCCGGTTTAATCCGGAACGATCAGCCAGCATTTGTTGGGTTAGGTTTTTTTCGATCCGTGCCAAGCGGATTCGGGTACCGAATTCGACCAATACTTCCGGGTCAGAGAGCGAATACCAATCTTTCATAAGCAATTTTTTTCAAAGATACTATAATGATTTATAATACCACCATAAAGAAGAATAATATAGTATAAAGATGGATATAATAATCATTATATAATCACTAAAAATAATGGATAACACTGAATATCAATTATTTTGGCTTCCTATGGATGAACTTATTTGCAAATTTCATTCCTTTTTCGTTTCTTTGCATCCGTTTTAAGAAAAACAGTGCCAAAACCATAAAAAGATAGAGATGTCTAAAGTTTGTCAAATTACAGGAAAAAAGGCAATGATCGGAAATAACGTTTCGCACTCCAAAAGACGCACGAAACGGACATTCAACGTCAACCTTTTCAAGAAAAAATTCTACTGGGTAGAACAGGATTGTTGGATCTCGCTGACCATTTCAGCAAACGGGCTTCGCACCATCAACAAGAACGGTCTCGACCGTGCAATGCGTGACGCCAGCGAAAAAGGGTATTTGAAAGTGGACGATATCCGGGTAATCATTTAATTAAAGGAGATCAGAGAAATGGCAAAGAAAGCTAAAGGTAATAGAATCCAAGTGATTCTCGAGTGCACCGAGCACAAGCAAAGCGGTATGCCGGGTACCTCCCGCTACATCACGACCAAAAACCGTAAAAATACGACCGGTCGTATGGAGTTGAAGAAATACAACCCGATTTTGAAAAAAATGACTGTTCACAAAGAAATCAAATAATTTAAACCATGGCAAAAAAAGCAGTTGCATCCATGCAAAACAAAGGCGAAGGTCGTGCCTACGCCAAGGTCATCAAGATGGTTAAATCTCCCAAAACCGGAGCATACACCTTCCAAGAAGAAATCGTACACAATGATAGGATCAACGACTTTTTCACCAAAAAGTAATTGATTGTAAAACTCCTAACAAAAGGCCTGAATCCAACGATTCCGGCCTTTTTTGATGTATGTAGACGTGTCAATTTCAGTAAATAATGTGTACTTTTGCAGCGTTTTGACGCACACTTTAAACCATGGGCATATTCAATCTGTTTTCAAGAGATAAAAAGGAAGAAAAAGCATTGCTGGATCAAGGCTTGGCCAAGACCAAAGAAAGCGTTTTCTCAAAAATAAGCAGGGCCATTGCCGGCAAGTCCAAAGTGGACGATGACGTGCTTGACCAACTGGAAGAAATTCTCATCACCTCCGATGTTGGCGTTGATACGACCCTCCGAATCATTGAACGCATTGAAAAGCGTGTTGCCAGAGATAAATATGTGGATACCAAAGAACTAAACAACGTTCTTCGCGAAGAGATCACCGGTTTGCTCATCAAGCACGACAGTGAAGATGCCGATTCCTTTCAATTGCCAACAGATAAAAAACCATACGTGATCATGGTCGTCGGTGTCAATGGAGTTGGAAAAACCACCACCATCGGAAAACTTGCCCACCAGTTCAAGCAAGCAGGTAAATCCGTCTATCTCGGTGCTGCAGATACTTTTCGAGCAGCAGCCGTTGACCAATTGGTTATTTGGGGCGATAGGGCAGGAGTACCCGTCATCAAACAAGCCATGGGTTCCGACCCTGCTTCCGTTGCCTTCGATACCCTGAAGTCAGCCGTTGCAAACGAGGCAGACGTGGTTCTGATCGACACCGCCGGCCGCTTGCACAACAAAATCGGATTGATGAACGAACTGACGAAAATCAAGGACGTCATGAAAAAAGTGGTGCCCGATGCACCCCACGAAATACTGCTGGTTTTGGACGGTTCCACCGGACAAAATGCCTACGAACAAGCCCGACAATTTACCTTGGCGACCGAAGTCAACGCCCTGGCCATTACAAAGTTGGACGGTACAGCCAAAGGCGGAGTCGTCATCGGCATTTCGGACCAGTTCCAAATTCCCGTCAAATACATTGGTCTGGGAGAAGGCATCAACCACCTACAGCTATTTAACCGCAGAGCCTTTGTCGATACTCTTTTCAGCGACGAAAACTAAGATGAAAGCCATACGTCATGTAACCATCGTTACGATGGGATGCTCCAAGAATCTGGTGGATTCCGAACAATTGTTACGTCAATTTGAAGCCATCGGATATGCGGTCGGTCACGATTCCGAAGTGCCTTCAGGTGGCATTGTCATTGTCAACACCTGCGGCTTCATAGGCGATGCCAAGGAAGAGTCCATCGAAACCATTTTAGAGTATGCAGCTGCCCGAAAAAAGGGCAGGATTAGCAAACTCTACGTCATGGGCTGTCTTTCAGAACGGTATCTGTCCGAACTTGGCAAAGAAATTCCAGAAGTGGACCACTTCTATGGAAAATTCAACTGGAAAGAAGTGCTTTCCGACCTGGGCGAAGTGTACCGTGACGATTTAAGGTTGGAGCGAAGCCTCACTACGCCTTCTCATTACGCATACGTCAAAATTTCCGAGGGCTGCAGCCGTACTTGTTCCTATTGCGCCATCCCCATCATCACCGGCAAACACGTTTCCAGAAAAATGGAGGACATTTTGGAGGAAGTAAAGATGTTGGTTTCTAAAGGCGTAAAGGAGATTCAGCTTATTGCCCAAGATCTATCCTATTACGGCCTCGATACTTATAAAGCGCTGAAGCTGCCTGAGTTGGTCGAACGCATTGCTCAGATTCCCGGTGTTGAATGGCTTCGACTGCACTATACCTATCCCTACGATTTTCCTATGGAACTGCTTCGTGTCATGCGTGAGTACAGCAATGTATGCGCATACCTCGACATGGCCCTTCAGCACATCAGCGACCCAATGCTTCTCAAAATGCGCCGCAAAATCAACCAGGCTGAAACCCTTGAACTATTGAAACAAATTCGTCAGGAAGTTCCTGGCATTCATCTACGTACTACCTTGATGGTTGGTCATCCTGGTGAAACCGATGAAGACTTCCGACAGCTTTGTACTTTTGTTAGGGAACAACGATTTGAACGCATGGGTGCATTCATCTATTCCCAGGAGGAAGGCACTTACGCTGCTCGGCATTACGAAGACAGTATACCCGATGCCGTCAAGCGGGCACGTTTGGACGAACTCATGCTCCTTCAACAAGAAATCTCTGCTGAAATCAATGCCACCAAAGTGGATAAGGAGTTCAAGGTCATCATCGATCGCGAAGAACCTGATTTTTTTGTAGGACGCACTGAATTCGATTCTCCCGATGTCGATCCGGAAGTGTTCATTACAAAAGAAAAACACTTGAAAATCGGCTCGTTCAATACCATAAAGATCACGTCAGCAGGTCCCTACGATCTTTTTGGAAACGCCTGACTTCAGCTATTGTATAAGGTTTTCGTCATTCTCGTCCCCTTTTGAGGTATAATTAATATTATGTTGAATAAGATTCATTGAAACGGATTTTACTTCCATTCTTAAAACCGATTCCAACAAAACCATAAATATTTAAAGCAAAAAAATAGGCTGTCGCAATTGCAACAGCCTACCCTATTAAAAAAGGAAGAAAGGATTTACATGGTTTTTAGCTTTTCATCCATTTCCTTGTATTTGGCTTCCAATCCTAAGTTGTAATAAATGCCTCTTAAAGCAATCACAAAATCACGTTCGTTCGGATTCAATTGATATGCCTTCTCAAAATACGGTAGCGGAACTTCAAAAGTTGTCTTCAGTTTTGCCTTTTCGATCTTGTATTTCTTATCATCACGAATCGAATTGATACGGTCTAGATCTTCCACTGCCTTGTTGTAATAAATACGGCCCAGATTTCCTAGTGCTTCAGCAAACTTTGGATCATATGCGATTGATTTCTGATAGCACGTTTTGGATTCTTCCAAATTTCTGGTTTCCAGTATTCGACCCTTTACATTCCAAAGAACGGCACTGGTCGAATCCAGTTTAATGGCTGCATTTATCCAATTTAATGCTTCATCCATCTTGTTTTGGTTGATGTAATAATTGATGAGACTTCGTACATAATATTGCTCCTCAGGGAATTTCTGTGCGCCCAACTTAAACAAGCGAATCATATTGACGGTATCTTTCAATTGGGAATAATCATCACTCAAACGAGCATAAATCCATTTGGAATCCATGTTATCCTTTACTATTTCGTAGTATTTTACAGCGACAGCAGGCATTTCCGCTTGGGTGGCACATAGGCCGCAATAGTACGTAATGAGTGGAATCAGGGTATCTTTCTCAAGATCAAGTCCTGCCATCTGAGGGATGAATTGATAGTTGAGATAGGCGTCAAAGAACTTTAATGCATTCTTGTAATCTTTCTGCTCATAATAAAAAGATCCACCTTCGGTAAAACCACGTTGTAGGCCCTTTACCTTATCAATGATCTTTGCATGGTACTTCGGTGCAACTTTTCCTTTGGCATTGGGTAATTTGTCCAATGAATCCGCAGTCATGTACGAATTAAAAGCGTTTTCAATGGAAACTGCCATCAATGCTTTGTCACCCTTTTTCTGGGTCCATTCGATTTTTTGTTGCTCCGTGTAAACGGCATTGTAAACATCGCCGGCTACATACCAAGTTGTTGCATCGTTTCTTGTTGTGGAATCTTTTTGAGCCAATTGTATTGCCTCTAAGGCACCCTTGACATCAGGTTGTTCCGCCAGGATTTTGGATTTAGCTTTTGCCACGTTTTTCTTTTGCGCAAACGAACTCCCCCCTATCAGAAGCAGTGCAGAAAGCAAAAAAATGATTTTTTTCATTGTTGTGAAGTTTAATTAAAAAATAATTAAGTTATTCTATATCAGTATTTTGGATGATATTTTCGGCTTCATTCACCGGAGTATCCACGACATCGGTCAGAATCTCAGGAACGATTTCCTCTTCCGGCTCGGAAGCCACCTTGCATACAGAAGCGATCTCATCGTGGCGTTTCTCCAGATTGATCAACCGTACACCTTGAGTAGCACGGCCCATAATGCGGAAATCCGACACTTTTACACGGATGGTGATGCCGGACTTATTGATGATCATCAGATCACTATCGTCGGTCACACTCTTGATGGAAACCAGTTTACCTGTTTTGTCAGTGACATTTAGGGTTTTTACGCCCTTACCGCCACGGTTGGTTATGCGGTAATCTCCAATTTCAGAGCGTTTGCCATAACCTTGTTCGGATACCACCATGATGGATTCTGTTTCCGGATCCTTGATGCAAATCATTCCGATGACTTCGTCCTGACCATCTGCATCCAGCGTCATTCCACGAACTCCTGTGGCAGTACGACCCATCACACGAACAGCACTTTCATGGAATCGGATGGCGCGACCGTTGCGGTTTGCCATGAGCACCATTGAATTACCATTTGTCATGCGAACACCAATCACTTGGTCGTCTTCCCGAATGGAAATGGCGATGACTCCATTGAGACGAGGACGCGAGTATTGTTCCAGAACCGTTTTCTTAACAACACCTTGTTTGGTGGCAAAAATCAGGTAATGGGAATTGATGAATTCCTGATCGGTCTGCAGATTCTTCACACGGATAAAGGCATTCACCTTATCGTCAGAGTCAATGTTCAGCAAATTCTGGATGGCGCGGCCCTTAGAGTTCTTAGTGCCTTCCGGTATTTCATAAACCTTGAGCCAATAGCACTTACCTTTCGATGTAAAGAACATGATGGTGTTGTGCATGGAAGCCGGGTAAATGTATTCCACAAAGTCTTCGTCCCTAGTTTCACTGCCCTTGGAACCTACTCCCCCACGGTTTTGTGAACGGAACTCGCTCAGTGGAGTACGTTTGATGTAGCCAAGGTGCGAGATGGTTATGATCATTTCATCATCGGCATAAAAATCTTCCGGGTTGAAATCTTCCGAAGCATAGATGATTTCTGAACGACGCGCATCCCCATATTTGGCTTTCACCTCTTCAAGTTCTTCCTTAACGATGTTCATCCTCATTTCCAGACTTGCCAGAATTTCTTTATAATAAGCGATTTTCTGCATCAATGCTTCGTACTCGTTGCGGAGTTTGTCCATTTCGAGGCCGGTCAATTGACGCAGGCGCATTTCTACGATGGCACGAGACTGAATGTCAGATAGTTCGAATTCGGCCATGAGACGCTCACGGGCTTCATCCGGAGATTGTGAAGAACGGATGATGGCAATGACGCGGTCGATGTTGTCGCAAGCAATGATCAAGCCCTGAAGGATGTGTGCACGTTTTTCGGCTTCATTCAGGTCGTATTGGGTACGGCGGGTCACCACTTCGTGACGATGATCCACGAAATGCTTGATCATGTCCTTCAAATTCAGCATTTTAGGACGTCCATGTACCAAGGCGATGTTGTTGACGCTGAAGGAGGACTGCAACGCAGTCATTTTGTACAGCTTGTTCAACAACACGTTGGAATTGGCATCTTTCTTGACCTCCACCACAATGCGCATACCGTCACGGTCGGACTCATCGTTGACATGATAAATGCCGTCGATTTTCTGTTCCTTAACCAAGTCGGCAATGGCTGTAATAAGTTCAGCCTTGTTGACCAGGTAGGGTATTTCAGTAACGACGATCTTTTCACGATTGCCGTCATTTTCAATATTGGCTTTGGCACGCATGACAACTCGTCCCCTACCCGTTTCAAAGGCCTCTTTAACACCTTGATAGCCATAAATGAAACCACCGGTCGGGAAGTCAGGAGCGATGATGTACTTCATCAACTCAGGTATATCGATGTCATTGTTGTCGATGTAGGCAATCATGCCGTTCACGACTTCTGATAAATTGTGGGGTGGCATGTTGGTTGCCATACCGACGGCGATACCGGACGCTCCATTCACCAACAGGTTGGGAATGCGGCTTGGAAGTACGGTTGGTTCTTTAAGGGTATCGTCGAAATTGAGCTGCATGTTCACCGTGTCTTTTTCGATGTCCAGCAACATGTCTTCGGCAATTTTGCGAAGGCGACACTCGGTGTAACGCATGGCAGCTGGGGAATCACCGTCCACCGAACCGAAGTTTCCCTGACCGTCCACCATCGGATAGCGCATGGACCATTCCTGAGCCAAACGAACCATCGCGAAATAGACGGAGGAGTCTCCATGCGGATGATATTTACCCAGAACGTCCCCGACAATTCTGGCAGATTTCTTGTACGGTTTGTCGGAATTGTTACCCAATTCATTCATTCCAAATAAAACCCGGCGATGAACCGGTTTCAAACCGTCCCGCACGTCTGGTAGCGCGCGCGAAACGATGACAGACATCGAATAATCAATGTAGGAAGATTTCATTTCCTCTTCAATGTTTATTCGAATAATGCGGTCTTGATCAATCATTTAAATATAACTTTTAAATATAATTTGTTTTTCCAATCGAGTAGGTCGATTTAACTCAAAAAGTATGCTAATGTACAGCTTTCCCCCGATTCCACCAAGGTTTTTTTCAAATAAATGGGCTCAAAAACTGACAAATTGTCCTATGGCAAAGTATTTGAAGCGTACCGTTTGAAATCCGGACGGAAATGTCTATTTTTGAGACGGGTTCAATAGGATTAATTAGTAAACAGTACATAATCAAGCCCTATTTGAGTAGGGCAACCAATACGAATGATGGATACAGCAAAATTTTCACAAGGCATGCACGACGTCATCGGTTTCAGCCTGGAAGAAGCGCAACGATTGGGAAGCGAAACCATCGCTCCTGAGCACTTGCTTCTTGGAATCCTACGCGAAAGAGACAGTAAGGCGATCCTGCAATTGTCAAAGCTCAATATTAACCTTCAACACGTGAAGCGTTCCATAGAAACAAGAACCATCCGCAAGGAAGCCCCAAACCTCAGCCCGGATATACCCTTGGACAAAACCGCTGAACGCGTGCTTAAAATGGTACTTTTGGAAGTCAAGTCTTTGGAATCCAGAGGCTTCAATTGTAATGAAATCGATACGGAGCATTTGTTGCTTGCCCTGATGAAGGAAAACAACAACTTAGCTTCGGATGTTTTGAAGGAAGAAGGCTTGGAATGGCTGAAACTTCAGGACAGCATCATCGGTTCACCGACACCCTCCGCTGGGCCTGGTTTTACTGAATTTAACGAGGACGACGATGATACGATGGATGGAGGAAGCGATAAACAAGGTGCTCCCAGCCAGCCTAAGACCAAAACAGCACAGGGTGGCACCGATACTCCAGCTTTGGACAATTTCGGCAATGACATGACCAAAGCGGCATTTGAGGGCCGGCTGGACCCCGTTGTTGGACGTGAAGATGAAATCTTACGCCTGGCACAGATCTTGAGCCGCCGAAAGAAGAACAATCCAGTGCTCATTGGTGAACCCGGCGTCGGAAAATCGGCTATTGTAGAAGGCTTGGCTTTACGAATCGTTCAGCGGAAAGTTTCCCGCATCCTGTTCGACAAACGCGTCATATCGCTTGATTTGGCTTCCATGGTGGCCGGAACCAAGTACCGTGGTCAATTCGAAGAGCGAATGAAAGCCATTTTGAACGAATTGCAGAAAAATCCGAACATCATTCTGTTCATCGACGAAATCCATACCATTGTCGGAGCCGGTAATGCGAGTGGATCGATGGATGCTGCCAACATGCTGAAACCTGCCCTATCCAGAGGTGATATTCAATGTATTGGAGCCACCACGCTTGATGAATACCGCAAGAGCATTGAAAAGGACGGCGCACTGGAACGTCGTTTCCAAAAAATTATCGTTGAGCCCACCACACCTGAAGAAACCCTTCAGATTCTACGCAACATCAAGGACCGTTATGAGGAACACCACCACGTCACCTATACCGACGAAGCGCTGGAAGCCTGCGTAAAACTGACCAAACGTTACGTTTCCGACCGTAATTTTCCGGACAAGGCCATTGATGCCATGGACGAAGCCGGTTCCCGCGTGCACCTTTCCAACATTAGCGTACCTCCTGAATTTGAAGACCTCGAAAAAGAAATTGATGAATGCAACCGTCAGAAAATGGACGCCGTCAATTCCCAAAACTTTGAACTGGCCGCCAGTTGTCGCGACGAAGGCAAGCAAAAGAGCGAGCAGTTGGCTTTAATGAAGACGGAATGGGAAACCGGAGCCGACCTGGAGCGCCAACCGGTGGATGCTGAAAAAATTGCCGAAGTTGTCGCAGTCATGACCGGTGTCCCACTTCAACGAATAGCTCAGGAAGAGAGTGATAAGCTCTTGAGAATGAGGTATGAAATTAAGAAAAAAATCATTGGGCAAGACAAGGCGGTCGACTCCGTCGTCAAAGCCATTCAGCGCAACCGTGTCGGTCTGAAAGACCCCAACCGCCCCATTGGTGCCTTCCTTTTTGTAGGTCCCACCGGGGTTGGTAAAACTCATCTGGCCAAACTGCTTTCCGAATCGATGTTCGACAGCAAGGATGCTCTTCTACGCATCGACATGAGCGAATTTATGGAGAAATTCACGGTTTCCAGACTGGTTGGAGCCCCTCCCGGATACGTCGGCTACGAAGAAGGAGGTCAGCTCACTGAAAAAGTGCGCCGCAAACCGTATTCGGTGATTCTATTGGATGAAATCGAAAAAGCGCACCCCGATGTGTTCAACCTTTTGTTGCAAGTCATGGACGAAGGTCGTCTAACAGACAGTCTCGGCCGTATGATCGACTTCAAGAACTCCATATTGATCATGACTTCCAATGTGGGAACACGTCAGTTGAAAGAGTTCGGCAAGGGCGTCGGATTCACACCTCCCGGTCAAACCGGCAATGTAGAATATACGAAAGGTGTTATTCAAAAGGCACTTACCAAAACCTTTGCCCCTGAATTCCTGAACCGAATCGACGATGTTGTCCAATTCGATCAACTTTCTAAGGATTCGCTTCTGCAAATTATTGATTTGGAATTGGTTACATTCCATAAACGCGTGGAAGACCTGGGCTATCTGCTCACCGTCACCGAGGAAGCCAGAAGCTTTATTTCGACCGAAGGTTACGACGTTCAATTCGGCGCACGTCCTTTAAAGAGAGCCATCCAGAAATACCTGGAAGATGAACTGGCTGAACTGATCTTGGGTGGTACGCTCAAGCAAGGAGACCGAATCACCTTGAATTACAATGCGGAAACAAAAAGTATGGTTCGAATGATCAACGATCTTACCGTCTGATTTGTCAGTATTGTCAGTATTCAACCGTAATAGTGAAAAAATGTCAGACCATCGGTTCTGGCATTTTTTTTGTCCTGTTCGGGTGTCTGACCAACCGGACAACAAACATACCAATCAACATTAAAAATAAAGACATGCAAAAAGGAAACATTGGGGTTACAACCGACAACATTTTCCCCGTCATCAAGAAATTTTTGTACAGCGACCATGAAATCTTCCTTCGGGAGGTTATTTCAAATGCAGTGGATGCCAGCCAGAAACTGAAAACATACGCTTCTGTAGGGGAATTCAAAGGTGAGACTGGCGATTTGAAAGTGCGCGTAGCCATCGATTCCGAAGCCAAAACGCTGACGATTTCAGACAATGGCATTGGGATGACTGCTGAAGAAATCGAAAAGTACATCAACCAAATCGCTTTTTCGGGAGCCGAAGAATTTCTGGAAAAATACAAGAACGACGCCAATGCCATCATCGGTCACTTCGGCCTTGGATTCTACTCGACTTTTATGGTTTCCAAGCAAGTGGACATCGTCACCAAGTCTTTTAGAGAAGGCGCTGAAGCGGTAAAATGGAGTTGTGACGGCTCTCCCGAATACACCATCGAAACCATTGAGAAGGCGGAACGTGGTACCGACATCGTGCTTCACATCGACGACGAAAACCTGGATTTCCTGAAGGAAAGCAAGATCAGCGAACTTTTAAATAAGTATTGCAAGTTCCTTCCTGTGCCCATCATTTTCGGTCAAAAAAAGGAATGGAAGGAAGACAAATACGAGGAAACAGGTGAAGAAAATCAAATCAACGACATAAAACCCGCTTGGACCCGCAAACCTGCCGACTTGACGGAAGATGATTATCTGAAGTTTTACAAGGATCTCTATCCCATGAGCGAAGATCCCTTGTTTCACATTCATCTAAACGTAGACTATCCCTTCAACCTGACGGGCATCCTGTATTTCCCAAAAATCAAAAACAGTGTTGAAATTCAGAAGAATAAGATCCAACTCTATTGCAATCAGGTGTATGTGACGGATTCGGTGGAAGGCATCGTTCCTGAATTCCTGACCTTGCTGCATGGTGTGATTGATTCTCCGGACATTCCCTTGAATGTTTCCCGCTCCTACCTGCAAAGCGACGCCAACGTCAAGAAAATTTCAAGCCACATCACCAAGAAAGTCGGCGATCGTTTGTTGGACATCTTCAAAAGCGACCGTACTCAGTTTGAAGCCAAATGGAACGACCTCAAGATTTTCATCCAGTACGGCATTCTGACCGAAGAAAAATTCTGGGAAAAAGCGGAGAAATTCACCTTGCTTAAAAATGTGGATGACAAGTGTTTCACCATTGAAGAATATAAGACGCTTATTGCTGGAAATCAAACGGATAAAGATGGAAAACTTGTCTGTCTTTATACCTCTGACAAGGATGGTCAGCACGCTTATGTGGAAGCCGCCAGAGCTAAAGGTTACGACGTCTTGCTGATGGATGGCCAACTTGATGTGCATATTGTCAGCAAATTGGAACAGCACATCGAGAAAAGCAGCTTTGTTCGGGTGGACAGCGACGTGGTCGACAACCTCATTTTGAAAGGTGAAAAACCGACCCTAACACTGAGCGAACCTGATCAGGAAATTCTCAAGACATTGTTCAACGGGCAACTTCCAACATTGGATAAGACAGAATTTAAGGTTCAACTGGAAAACCTGGGTGAAACCGGTTTCCCGGTCATGGTGACGCTCAATGAGTTCATGCGCCGCATGCAGGAAATGGCTGCCATGAACCCAGGCATGAATTTCTACGGAGAAATGCCGACCAGTTATTCTCTGGTAGTGAACACTGACCACCCGCTGGTCAAGAAATTCCTGACGGAAGACTCAATCAACAACGACAAAGCCAAGCAGTTAATTGATCTTGCCCTGCTATCAAACGGGCTGCTAAAAGGCGAAGCGTTGACAAACTTTGTTAAAAGAAGCGTGGAACTAATAGATTAAATCTGAGTAAAGGAATAGATATCAAAGGTTTGATGTATCTTTGAATGGTATTCCGAAAAATTGATCGTGCTTCGGAGTATTTTAGAACTCTGAAGCACTTTTTTTTTAGGCTTTTTTATGAAAAGACTGTTGTTTTTCATTCTTCTGTCAACGTTGCTGACGCACTCATCCGCCCAAAAAGTCGGTTTGGTCTTGAGTGGCGGCGGAGCCAAAGGCATCGCTCATATTGGATTGCTTCAGGCATTGGAAGAAAACGGAATCCCCATCGATTACATTACCGGAACTTCCATCGGGGCTGTTGTTGGCGGCCTTTATGCCATGGGTTATTCTCCAGCTGAAATGCTGGAACTAGTTAAATCGGATGAATTCAAAAACTGGAGAAACGGTACCGTTGAAAATGAATATATGGATTTCTATCGTAAGCCAGACCCCACGTCTGAGATCCTGGTCACTTCCATTTCATTGAAAGATTCGGTCATTAATCCAAAAAAATTCTTGCCCAACAGTTTACTAAATCCTATACAACTTAATTTTGCTTTCCTAAAACTTTGTGCTCAGGCTACTGGGCAATGCGAGGGAGATTTCGACCATTTGTTTGTTCCTTTTAGAAGTCTTGCATCCAATGTTTATACACGAAAATCCTTTGTTTTTAGGAAGGGCGATTTGGGTGATGCCATTCGTGCATCCATGTCATTTCCCTTCGTTTTTAAGGCCATCAAAGTAAATGGAAATCTGATGTACGATGGAGCCATCTACAACAATTACCCCGTGAATGTGATGACGAGCGATTTTCATCCCGATTTCATGATTGGTTGTGTCGTGGATAACCTGCAGAAGTTGCCGGATGACTACGATATGATGGGTCAACTTAAAAATATGATCATGCATCCCACTTCTGATTCAATTTCCTCAGGAAAGGGTATTCAATTGAACTTGAATCTGGATGAAGTGGCTTTATTTGATTTTAATCAGGTGGACACTGCCTATAAAATTGGATATGAAGGCGCCATGATCTATATGGATTCCATCAAAAAAATGATTTCCAGACGAACCGATCTTTTTGCACTCAATCTTAAACGCCATTACTTCAAGTGTCAGGCTCCAGCTTTGCGGTTTCGTCAGATACAAATCAACGGTGTTACCGATGTACAAAGAGATTTTATACTTAACGTACTCAAAGAAGACGGCACCAATTATTTCACGCTGGAAGATTTCAAGATTGGTTACTTTAAACTTTTGGAAAACAGCATGATCAAGGAAATCATTCCCCATGCCTTTTATCAGGAAGACGATCAATCTTTTAATCTGGTACTGGATGTTGAAATGGACGACAACATCAACATTGCCATCGGTGCCAACCTCTCCTCTTCGGTTTCCAACCAATTGTTCGTGGGCGTTAATTATCAAGTAATCAATGATTATTCTCAGATATATACGGCTGAAACCTATATGGGAAAGTTCTTGAATGCTTTCAATGTGACTTCAAGGTTTAATTTTAACTCCAAGAAAACGCCCCAATTCTTGGCAATCCAGTTTTCGACACAGTATTACAGCTATTTTCAGGACCAAAAGCTGTTTTACCTGAGTGATTTGCCAGCATTCATCAATCAATTGGAAACTTTTCTGAAGTTTCGATACGGTTTTCCATTGCATCACAATGGAAAAATGGAATTATCCCTTGGAGGGGCTTATATGGTTGACAACTATTCCCAAAACAAATTTAGTACAGCAACCTCTGATGTCTTCGACAAAAGTATTTACGGTTTTGGATCGTTTGCCATGCATTTTGAACAGAATACCCTCAATATCAAGCAGTATCCGGTTTCTGGATTTCGTCGGTATGCGACCGTTCAATTTATTTCAGGTATAGAAAGCTATAATTATGGCGATACGCTCGGACATGCAGTAAAAAAAGATGTCCCTTTGAATTACGTTCAGCTTTCGGGCGGATTAGAAAATTACAGGTCGTTGAGTTCCCATTTTAATGTTGGGGTGAAGGGCGAGTTTCTTTTCAACAACAAGCGAACCCTCGATAATTATACCTCCAGCATCATTCAGGCGCCAGGCTTTACACCTACTCCACACAGCATGACGAACTTCAACGAGGCTTTCAGGTCGAATCAATTCCTTGGAGTCGGCATCTTGCCAATCTGGAACATTCATCCTTCCTTGTATCTGCGTGGCGAACTCTATGGTTTCTTTCCCTTGCAAACGCTCTATGACGGCAACCAAGCCCAAGCCTTGACGGAAACCTCTTGGTCTCATGTTCAGAGCCTGGCAGAAGTCGCATTGGTCTATAACCTGCCGGTTACCAACGTGAGTTTGTATTTGAACAGGTACAGTTTCCCCAAAGGCAATTGGAATTTTGGGCTGAACCTCGGGTTTCTTCTTTTCCCGAAGCGTTTTATTGAATAGATTGAAAAAAAAAGCACCTACAGATGATGCTGTAAGTGCTTGATTGCAGTTTTTAGGACTGTGTGACCATGGAGGGATTCAAACCCCCAACCTTCGCATCCGTAGTGCGATGCTCTATTCAGTTGAGCTACATAGCCATTGCGTAATTGCGCGTGCAAAGATACCGTATTTTGGCAAATAGACAAACCCTGACCTTGATTTTTTTTGATATTCTTTGGATGCTTTTGTTTATGCGCTCAAAGTCAATAGGTTTAGAAAGGCATGATGTTATCGCCACCTTCGCCGTTTTCGTATGGATTGGACGTTTTAACAGTTGAGGCACCGGCAAATCCGGATTCTCGGTTGATTCGGGAGGCAATGATGTTGGATCCTACGCCTGGTTCGATGTCTTCGTCCGGATTGCAAAACTTGGCGAACTGAGCCTTGAATCGTAATCGGACATCACCGACCGATCCGTTACGATGTTTGGCAATGATGATTTCAGCCATACCGACCAAGCTGTTCCCTTGCGTATCTTCTAGAATCTTATAGTATTCCGGACGGTGGATGAAACAAACCATATCCGCATCTTGCTCGATGGCTCCCGATTCACGCAAGTCGGCAAGTTGCGGCCGCTTGGAGTCAGCACCGGCTCCGGAACGGTTTTCCACCCCACGATTGAGCTGTGACAAAGCGATGATGGGAATGTTCAGTTCTTTGGCCAAACCTTTCAGAGACCTGGAAATCATGGAAACTTCCTGTTCACGGCTGCCAAAAGTCGAACCGCTGGCATTCATGAGTTGCAGGTAGTCAATGATGATGATTTCCACATGGTGTTCACGGACCAGTCTTCTTGCCTTTGTTCGGAACTCGAAAATGGACAAACTGGGCGTATCGTCGATGTACAAAGGCGCATCGTACAAATCCTTGATTTTATAGTCCAATTGATGCCATTCGTGTTCCAATAATTGACCATTTCTGATTTTTTCCCCTTCAATTTCGCAAACATTGATGATTAAACGATTGACTAACTGAACGTTGGACATTTCAAGGGAGAAAACGGCAACGGGCTTTTTGTAATTGACAGCCATGTTTTTGGCCATGGAGAGTACAAAAGCGGTTTTACCCATGGCAGGCCTGGCTGCTATGATGACCAAATCGGATTTCTGCCAACCGGATGTCATTTTATCAAGACCAGTAAAGCCTGAAGCCAAACCGCTCAATCCGTCCTTGCGTTGTGCGGCCACATTCAAAAGAGCAATGGCTTCATTGATGATGGGATTGATCTGAACCACATCCTTTTTCATGTTGCGCTGCGAAATCTCAAACAGGCTGGCTTCGGCATCCTGCATCAGGTCGTCCACATCCATCGTTTCATCGAAGGCTCTGCCCGAAATTTCAGAGGTGAAGCGTATCAGCTCCCGAGCAAGGAATTTCTGCGCGACGATGCGGGCGTGGAACTCCAAATGGGCCGTTGAGACGACCTTGCCGGTAAGCTGAGCCAAATAATAGGCACCGCCTGCTTCATCCAGATGACCTTCTTTTTTTAACTGTTCCTGAACGGTCAGCATGTCAACTGGTCGCTGCAAGATAGCTAGATTCTGTATGGCTGTGAAAATCAATTCATGGGCATACTCGTAAAAACTTTGTGGCTTCAGAATATCACTAACAATGGAATAGGCATCTTTTTCCAGCATCAGGGCACCCAAAACTGCCTCCTCCAGCTCTCTGGCTTCGGGTGGACGTTTTCCGGCGTCGGTTAAGTAAACAGAACTGGTTTTGGCTTTTCCCGGACGATAATTCTTACGTTCTTCCATGTTTTTTTTCTTGCTTTCCCAAAGGTACACAACAAAACCATAATCTTTGAAAAAAGCTTTCAACAGCCCTGTTGATAACTTGTACTGTAAGCCGAATAATCGTATATTTACAGCACATTTACCAATTGCATACCGAAATTTCGAGAACATGATTTGTTTTCCAAACGCCAAAATCAATTTGGGCTTACGGGTGACCGAAAAACGACCGGATGGTTATCACAACCTGGAAACGGTATTTTATCCCATTGGCTTGAAAGATGCACTGGAAGCTGTTCCCCATCCAACGGGCAAACTTTTTTCACTCGAAGTCAAAACGCTGGAACATACCGATTTGGGTTTGGACGAAGAAAAAAACATCGTCACCAAAGCCTTTCGGTTGATGGAAAAGCAATTCTGCCTTGAACCTTCCGCTTTTTACCTTAAAAAATGTATTCCAACCGGTTCCGGTCTTGGAGGCGGATCCTCAGATGCGGCGAATGCCTTGATAATCATCAATTTGATGAATAAGCTTGGATTGACAGATGCAAAATTGGAGCAATTTTCTGCACAAATTGGCGCAGACTGTGCATTTTTTATTAAAAATAAGCCGATATTTGCAACGGGCATCGGATCCGATTTTGAGGATGTTTCGCTGAACCTGCGTGGACTGTTTTTGGTACTGATAAAACCAGACGTGCATGTTTCTACAGCTGAAGCCTTTTCACTGGTCCATCCCTCTCAACCAGCAAAATCGCTGAAAGAATGGATTGAAAAACCGATCGAAACTTGGAGAGCGAACGTGATGAACGATTTTGAACCATCCGTATTTTTAAAACATCCGATCATCGGAGAAATCAAGGATACACTTTACCGAAATGGGGCCGTCTATGCCTCCATGTCCGGAAGTGGATCTTCCGTCTATGGTCTGTTCCAATTTCCCGTTCAATTGAAAGCAGCCTTTCCGGGTTGCTTTTACTGGAGTGAGACGCTTTCAAACTAAGTGATTAAACAGAAATTATACCTATAAAAGAATGGCAAAATTCAAAGGAGCAATCGTTGTAGACGCTGAACGTTGCAAAGGCTGTGATATTTGTGTAAACAACTGCCCGTTCGATGTTCTTCGGTTATCGAAGGATGTCAATACAAAAGGCTATACCTATTCGTATATGCTGAATCCGGATAACTGCACCGGATGCGCAACTTGTGGTTATGTTTGTCCGGATGGTTGCATCCAGGTGTATCGTGTAAAAGAAACAACAGAATGAAAGAAATAGTATTGTTAAAAGGCAACGAAGCGATTGCTCATGCCTCTATCCGTTGCGGAGCTGACGGTTATTTCGGATATCCCATCACACCGCAATCCGAAATCATGGAAACGCTGATGGAACAAAGGCCTTGGGAAACGACCGGAATGATTGTATTGCAAGCTGAAAGTGAAATTGCTTCCGTGCAAATGGTTTTTGGTGGAGCGGCAACTGGCAAAAAGTGCCTGACCACCTCTTCCAGTCCTGGTGTCAGCTTGATGCAGGAAGGCATTTCCTTCGCTGTTGGTGCCGACCTACCCATGTTGTTGGTCAATGTCATGCGCGGAGGTCCTGGTTTGGGAACCATTCAGCCGAGTCAATCCGATTATTTTCAATCGGTTAAAGGCGGTGGGCATGGTGATTACAAACTGATTGTGCTTGCACCAAACTCGGTTCAGGAAATGGCTGATTTTGTAGGTCTTGGTTTTGACCTTTCGTTTAAATACCGCATTCCTTCGATGATATTGACCGACGGTGTCATCGGGCAAATGATGGAAAAGGTCATACTGCCACCGTTCAAACCCCGTCGAACCGAAGCTGAAGTTGCTGCAGAATGCCCTTGGGCAGCCTACGGAAAACCAGCCAGTCGGGCTCGAAACGTTGTTTCCTCCCTGGATATGGATCAGTATCGAATGGAAAAGAAAAATGAGGAACGTCAGGAACGTTATCGACTCGTCGAAGCTTCCGAAGTACGTTATGAAGAATTTATGTGTGAAGATGCTGATTATATGATTGTTGCGTTTGGTTCAGTAGCACGAATCAGTTTGAAGGCAGTGGAACTTCTTCGTGAAGAAGGCATCAAGGTTGGCCTTTTGCGCCCCATCACCTTATGGCCGTTTCCTACTAAAATTCTCGCCAAATACGCAGATCAAGTAAAATCCATGCTAACCGTCGAAATGAATGCCGGTCAGATGATCGAAGATGTAAGGCTCTCAGTCAACGGCAAAGTTCCGGTTTTCCATTATGGTCGCCTCGGCGGTGTAGTGCCAGCTCCGGAAGAACTAGTCGATGCCTTGAAGAAACAAATGTAAACAAATGTAAATCAGAATGATATGTCAAATACGATACTAAATCCCGAAAATCTGGTGTATCAGAGATCCAGCCTCATGCTGGACAGCACCATGCATTATTGCCCGGGTTGTAGCCATGGAACGGCGCATCAGGTGTTAGCAAATGTCATTGAAGAAATGGGCATGCAGGAAAAGACCATCGGTGTGGCTCCGGTTGGTTGTGCTGTCTTTATGTACAATTACCTCGATATTGATTTTGCAGAAGCTGCTCATGGTCGTGCTCCGGCATTGGCTACAGCCATCAAACGTCTGAATCCGGATCGATTGGTCTTTACCTACCAGGGTGACGGTGACTTGGCAGCCATCGGAACAGCAGAAACCATACATGCCGCCAATCGTGGCGAAAACATCACCATCATTTTCATCAACAACGGCATCTACGGTATGACTGGAGGACAGATGGCACCCACTACGCTTCCAGGCATGATTACATCCACTTGCCCCATGGGCAGAAACGAGGCGCTCAATGGTCATCCATTGAAAATCACGGAGTTGCTGACACAGTTGGAAGGTGTTTGTTACGCAACCCGTCAAAGTGTTCACAATGTGGCTGGGGTAAAGAAAACAAAAAAAGCCATTCGTAAAGCTTTTGAGAACTCCATGCAAGGCAAAGGCACCAGCATCGTGGAGATTGTTTCCACTTGCAATGCGGGTTGGAAAATGACCCCTGTGCAAGCCAACCATTGGATGGCAGAAAACATGTTTCCGTATTATCCACTGGGCGATTTGAAAGATAAATGATCATGAAAGAAGAAATTATCATTGCAGGTTTTGGAGGACAGGGTGTCTTGTCCATGGGGAAAATTCTCGCTTATGCTGGAATGATCAGTGGTTTGGAAGTTTCCTGGATGCCTGCTTATGGACCCGAACAACGTGGTGGAACAGCCAATGTGACGGTGATTATAAGCAAAAAAAGCATCAGCTCACCAATTCTAAATACGTACGATACTGCGATCATATTGAATCAACAGTCTTTGGACAAGTTTGAAAGCAGGGTTAAGCCCGGCGGTATTCTATTGTACGATCCACATGGTATTAAAAATCCTCCGAAGCGAACCGATATTCGGATCTTTAAGGTGAAAGCCATGGAAGCAACCTACGAAATGAACAACATCAAATCCTACAATATGATTGTGCTGGGAGCCTACATCAAGGTTCAACCCATTGTAACACTCGAAGGTATTCTGAAGGGCTTGAAAAAGTCGCTTCCTTCTCGCCATCATCACTTACTGCCGATGAATGAGGAGGCTCTGACCAAGGGCATGGAGCTGGTGGAATGACGCTCGACGCATTTTTAAAGAGGAAGGTGGTTTTTTAAAAAGAGCCGCCTTTTTTTTGTGCTTTGCCTTTTGGCATTTCCCTAAAAAAACTAACTTTGCATCGTTTTGGTGATGTGGTGAGATTCATTTATCCACATAAAAGGGAATCCGGTTCAAACCCGGAACAGTACCCGCTGCTGTATAGTTCAAAACAACCTCGATTCTACAACGCCACTGTCTATTTGAGATGGGAAGGCTAATCGGGGCGAACTGAGTCAGAAAACCTGCCAGAATCTTTCATGCTTTCGGGAGAAAAAGCTAAATGGATGACTACCCTTCAGAATCAGGTATCATTGGTTGGCTTGTATTTATTTATTAACCAGCTAATTATCAATTAGATGAAGAATTTTTTTCGTTTGAGAAATGCCGCAATTTTTGCAGCTAGTTTGAGTTTTGCCTTTACGGCCTGTGATCCGGAACCGGAAGTTTCAACCCATGTGATAACGTTTGAGGATGTGGCACTTGGAAGCAATGGTTCTTGGAACGGTAGCGATAAATCCGGTACGTTTTCCTCCTTTGTATCTTGGGGATCGACCGTACATTCTTACGCTGGTGGTTTTAAATCTGGGATATTGACTTGTGCCAATTCCTTTTTTCAAGAACAAACCTATTTTACCCCCTGGTGGGAAGGAATGGCTTGTTCCAATCATACCGTTATGGACAGCATCGGATACGGAAATCAATACAGTGTTTATGCTCCATCAGGAGCAGCAGGATCTGAAAAATTCGCTTTGGTTGGTTCGGATTCAGCCTATTGTTCCTTTTTAGTTCCTGTCGAAGTCAAAAGCTTGATGTTCAACAATTCAACCTATGTTTACTGGGCATTGAAGGAAGGAAAAGATGGCGCTGGCTATGCTCGGAAGTTTAAAGCTGGTGATTATTTTTATGTGACCGTAACGGGTTATGACGCTTCCAACGTTAAAACGGGTGAGGTCGTTATGTACTTGGCCGATTTCAGAGACAACAAATCCGATCTTTGTAGCGATTGGACCAAACTTTCCTTGGAATTGTTGGGAAAAGTCAAATCCATGGTATTCCGGTTTACTTCCTCTGATACAGGAGATTATGGAATGAATACACCGAAGTATGTCTGTTTAGACAACATTGAATACCAACAATAAATCGAAAAAGGCTACTTTCTGCCAAGAAGTTTACTATTCCTGTGTTTCCACAACGACAAGAGGTCCGGTGCCAGGTGGTTGCCGGACCTACCTTTTTGGAGTGCTTGCCTCCCTCACCTATTTTAAGTACTTTTGTGAATGATCAGCTTAAAAGATAGTATATATATTCAATATTTGTATATTAATGCGAATTGACATCATCACCGTTTTACCCGATTTGCTGGAAGGACCGCTGAATTGTTCCATTTTAAAACGCGCTCAGGACAAAGGTATTGCCCAGATTAAGGTGCATAATTTACGGGAATATTCCACCGATGTGAAGCATAGTCGGGTAGATGATTACGCATTTGGATTTTCAGCCGGTATGGTGCTGCAAATTGAACCGATCGATCGGATCATCACGCAGTTAAAAAACGAGCGGAGCTATGAGGAAGTTATTTATACGTCTCCGGATGGTGAACTGTTCAACCAACCGATGGCCAATCGGATGTCCTTGATGGAAAACATCATCATTCTCTGCGGTCATTACAAAGGTATCGACCATCGTATACGTGAACACTTCATTACCAGAGAGATATCGATTGGGGATTATGTCTTGACCGGCGGTGAGCTGGCTGCTGCCATCATTGCCGATGCCGTGGTACGGGTCATGCCTGGAGCCATTTCCGACGAACAATCGGCACTGTCCGATTCTTTTCAAGACAATTTACTGGCACCTCCAGTGTACACCAGGCCTGCCAATTATAAAGGTTGGGAAGTTCCAGAAATCTTGCTTTCCGGACATCAGCGTAAAATTGAGGAATGGGAACACCAACAGGCTATTGAACGTACAAAACTCTTGCGTCCTGATCTTTTAAAATAAGCTTACGAACATTCTTGATCCGTCAGGCATGCTGAAGGCTGTTGCCCTTCGGTTTCCAGCGCTCCGATCAGGTCCCGAACGGATTTGAAACCATGTCGTTCACAGTATTCAACAATGCCGTCCACAATTTTAGGTGAAATGGCCGGATCGATGAAATTGGCCGTGCCAACCTGAATGGCGGATGCACCTGCAAGCAGGAATTCGATCGCATCGGTGGCAGAGGAAATGCCTCCCAATCCAACGATCGGAATTTGAATCGCTTTGGATGTTTGCCAAACCATGCGCAGTGCAATTGGTTTCACACAAGCACCAGACAAACCTCCTGTGACAGTTGAAAGAACAGGCTTGCGTGTTGCAGCATTGATGGCCATCCCTAATAAAGTATTGATCATGGAAACGGAATCTGCACCGGCAGCTTCAACGGCTCTGGCAATCTCCGTGATGTCGGTCACATTGGGTGAAAGTTTAACCATCAAATGTTTTTTATAGACTTTTCGAACGGCTTCAACCACACGTGCCGCGGCTTCGGTCGACGTTCCAAAAGCCATGCCGCCTTCTTTGACGTTGGGACATGAAATATTCAGTTCGATACCCGGGATATGCGTGAGTTCATTAATGATTTCTGCCGTTTCAACATAGTCTTCCACGGTGGAACCGGATACGTTGACCAGAATGTGCGTATCAATGTTCATGATGCGTGGATAGATGGTGTCGACAAAGTAATGGACACCCTTATTCTGCAGTCCCACAGCGTTTAACATGCCCATTGGGGTTTCAGCCATGCGTGGATATGGGTTTCCTTCTCGGTGACGAAGGGTGGTTCCCTTAACAACAATGCCACCTATTCGCGCAAGGTCCATAAAGTCTGTAAACTCTTCACCGAAGCCAAAAGTGCCGGAAGCTGTCATGACCGGATTCCGCAGTTTCAAACCGTTCAAATTGATGCTTTGATCTACCATTTCAGTTTTTTAGTATTGAAAATTGGACCTGTCGTACACGTACAAACATGACCGTCGACCGTATCTTCCACACAGCACAAACAAGCTCCGATACCACAGGCCATGGAGTTCTCCAGAGAGACCTCACAGTCGATGTTTTTTTGACTGGCGTATTTTGCGACCGCCTGCATCATCGGTTTTGGGCCGCAGGTATAGATTTTGGTAAACGATTTCGTCGTTAAAATGCTGTGTTGGGTCACAAAACCTTTTTCACCGGCAGAGGCATCTTCGGTTGTTGTGAAAACCTGACCGTACTTGGAAAATTCCTCAAGTTCCAGTAAATCCTTGGCAGAACGGGCGCCCAGTAAAAAAGTCACTTCTAGCCCTTGTTCCTTGATCTCTTTACCAAGCATTAATAGGGGAGCGACACCAACACCACCACCAATCAGCAAAACTTGATCATTTGGCTCCGGTTTACTAAAGTTGTTGCCCAAGGGTAAAATCATGTTTACTCGATGACCAACTGGGGTCGCTGCCAACGTTTTGGTTCCATCTCCGACCAATTGTATAAGCAACCAAAGCTGATTTGACTTTGTATCCACAAAGTTGACCGAAATGGGTCTTCTTAAATACGTGTTTGGTGAACCGTCTATGCGTACTTGGATGAATTGTCCGGGTTGCATTTCGGGCAACGGACGTTCATGGAGAAATTTCATCAGGACATATTGGGGATTAAGTTGTTGGGTTTCGACCAATTCCAAATCCAAAATAAAGCTTGTAAAATTTTGCATATTCTTGCAGTATCTTTCTTCATCACAAAGATACGGTTTCCATCGAAAGCGTGCAAACGGATGCGTGTTGATTTTTAAAGGAACTTTTAATCCTTTGAACCCGGTACAAACTCCTCATAGGTATTATCGGAGTAAAATACAGCTATCTTCTTCACTTTTACAGAAGACTGAGTTTTGATGCTAACCTGCTGATTAACTGTTTGTTTAGGGCTATTTGGTATGGGTTTCGGATCGATTTCCCTTGAATATTCTGTTTTGTCCGAGGAGTTGGACGTATTTTCATCATCCTCATCGAATAAAGTGGGCGTTTTTGGGTCGCCAGAGCCATTTAGATACATGGAGCCATTTCCGGAGATCAACCAACCGGGATTGATGTCGGGGTAGGTGATTAAAATTTTTTGCAAGTTTTCCAAACCCGGTTTGTTTCTTCCATGTAAGATGTGAGAAACGACTGCACGATTCAAACCGACCTCATCCGCAAAAATGGAAGGGGACAAATTTTTGTCTTCGATGATTTTCTGAATTCGGTCTTTCATTGATGGTCGTTTTTCGAAAAGTGAATTTTATTTTTTTTGGTGAACAACTCCATTTTACTTTTTTCCAGATAATTTTTTTTTCGTTTTTTAATTGGTCGAAAAATTGCTTGCCTTTTTGGATTATCGACAGGTGTTCATAAAGTCTACAAAAAAAAACTAAAATCAGGAATGATGTACACAAATGTAACAAGTAAAATTTACATTCACAAACACAGTTTACACAAATATAAATTTCAGTCAATTGCCATTTGTAATCAATGCGGAGCATGAATTTTTACAAAAGTAAACCGTGTTGAGTTTACAGAATTAAACAGCTTGTAAGTGATTCATGTAGTAGATTTAAGTAAATAGAGCTATATAATTGAATGATAATAATATATATATTGAAATTATTCATGTTCTTAAGTATTTGCAGATCAATTTTGATACTATTGATAATTTATATGAAGTATATGTTTAATAAATAGCTATAAAGTAATGGTTATTAAGCTAATAACTATTTTTTTATGCTAATTTATGAATGCAAATGCTTGTTTTCATTTGTTTACAATACATTTGTAATTAGTGCGTTGTGTGAAGCGTGACCTTTGATTACTAGGATGGAATATAGCAGTTATAGCGTTTAAAAATTTACATAGTAATTTCAATAGTTTACAATTATGCTATTTCCATATGTAAATAAACCGTTCTAATTATGAACAGTTTATCAACACCTAGGTTAATTGTAAACTGAAAATTTGCATCTGTAAAACTTAAATCGCTGAGAATTGAATATTTTTTAAGCACACGAACGAAGGCACGGAATATTAAATTCTGAGCGTATTTCGAAACGAAGTACTTGTAGGCTTTCTAAATTGCTGAAAATCAGTCAGTCAATAAATAAAAAAAGAAAGCGGACCAAAGGATCCGCTTAATACATGATTTTGTAAAGGAGTTCTTTTAATAACTCGACATCTGGAATACTTTTACTTTCAAAACCCTTTGCCTTGGCATCGTAGGCTCTAAACAAGCTAATTATATTCATGGTTTTCAGCGCATTGTAATTCTTTGCTCCTTCCGTAAACTCTCGTACACGAAAGGGTGCAACGCCCAGTTCACTGGCAACAGCACTGGAAGACTTATCCACTAGATAATGATACAACATCAGGTTGCTGAAAAAACCTGAAAGTAATGCTACTGTTTTTACCAAAGGATTTGCTTTGGGGTTCTTTCCGTAGTACGCAGCAATCTTATTTGCTTTTAATGTATTCCTACTGACGATGGCGCTTTGAAGTTCAAAGTCGTTGTATTCCTTGCTGATACCGATGTTGCGCTCTACCAAGGCAGGAGTGATTTTATTTTCACCCTTGGGTATGGTGATGGTCAGTTTTTCCAGTTCTCCCACGATTCTACCCAAATCGCTGCCAAGATATTCGGCTAAAAGCTCGGCGGTACGGTCATCGATTCCTAAACCTTTGGACTTGGCAAAGTTCGTAATCCAACCTGGTAACTCATTGTCATATAGTTTCTTGGATTCATATAAAACTCCTATTTTATCGAGTTCGGATGCCAGTTTTTTGCGTTTATCCAAACTACCGTTCTTATGATTCACAATAAGGATGGTCGATTGCATGGGTTTTTCCAGATACAGGGATAAGGTTTCCACATCCTTTATATCCTGCGCTTCTTTGACAAGGACAACCCTATGTTTGGCCATCATGGGATATTGCCTGGCCAGACTGATGACCTGACGCATATCCGTATCTTTTCCATAGACTACCGCCAGGTCAAATTCTTTCTCAGACTCCGTCATCAACAGTTCCATCAAGGATTCTGTAATCATGTCAATGTAATACGACTCATCACCCATCAAGAAATAGATGGGCTTGAGGTTTCCGGCCTTGACTTCAGCCAGTATGGATTGCGGAGTTTGGGCGGATTTTGCCATCTAGAAACGTAAGTGCTTGACAGAACGACCGTTACGGATAAGTATGTCCAACGCTGTAATACCAATGTTCAAATGGTCATTGACATACAGTGCGTTTACCTGTTGGTCACTTTTGTCTGTTTTGACACCGGTGGAAATAAAGGGTTGGTCGGAAATCAACAGCAAAGCACCAGTGGGTATGCTGTTGTAAAAACCGACCGAAAACAAGGTTGCTGTTTCCATATCCACAGCCATTGCTCGAATGCGGTGAAGGTAACCCTTAAACTGTTCATCGAATTCCCAAACCCTGCGGTTGGTCGTATATACGGTTCCGGTATAATAATCCTTCTGATAATCACGGATGGTGGTTGATACAGCACGTTGGAGGCTAAATGCGGGCAACGACGGAACTTCGGGCGGGAAATAATCGTTGGAAGTTCCTTCGCCCCGTATGGCAGCGATGGGGAGAACAAAATCGCCCAGCGTCGTGCCTTCTTTCAAGACTCCGCATTTTCCAAGAAAAAGAACGGCATTCGGTTCGACAGCCGAAAGTAAATCCATGATGGTGGCTGCATTGGCGCTACCCATGCCAAAATTGATGATGGTAATGCCATTGGCCGTGGCGTTGGGCATATTACCATCCTTGCCAAGTACCTCTACACCGAATTTATCGGCAAAAAGCTGTACGTATTGATTGAAATTCGTAAGCAGAATGTGTTTGCCGAATCCTTCCAGCGGACGTTTGGTATAACGAGGCAGCCAATTGTCAACAATTTCTTTTTTGGTCTTCATGGTATTTCTTTATCTTTATCCTTTGAAAACAAAAATACGAAATGTTTGAGTTAAACTTGCCTGCTTACGACCACAAAATACGTTCCGTCAATGGGAAAAACGAGATATTCGATTTTCTAAGGCATAAATTTGTAGCTCTAACGCCTGAAGAGTGGGTTCGACAGCATTTTACGCATTACCTCATCCATGAAAAACAGTATCCTGCCGGAAGAACTGTTCAGGAGGCTTTTGTACCGTACAACGGTCGGAAAAAACGCTGTGACACTGTCATTTACAACGATACGCTCCAGCCTTTGGTCATCGTGGAATACAAGGCTCCCAATGTAAATATTACACAAAAAGTATTTGATCAGGTTTCTGCCTATAACTTTGCATTGCATGTCAACTATCTGATTGTCAGTAATGGGTTGGAACATTATTGTTGTAAGATGGACTATGACAACCACCGGGTCATTTTCTTACCTGACATTCTGGAATACCATTTGCTTTAATTCTTAAATGAGGCACTTTGGAATGCCAGATGTAAAAAAAAAAGCCGATCTCCATGTTTTAAGGAGTCGGCTTTAAAAGGTCTTAATGGGTAGTAGCTTACGCTTCTGCAGTCATGTCCGGATCGATCATGATGCGTCCGCAATATTCACAAACAATGATTTTTTTACCCATGCGGATGTCCATCTGACGTTGGGGCGGAATCTTATTGAAGCAACCACCGCAGGCGTCACGTTGTACAGAAACGACTGAAAGACCGTTGCGCGCGCTTTTTCGGATGCGTTTGAAAGCAGCCAGCAAACGTGGTTCGATCAGGTTTTCAATCTGTTTGGCCTTTTCACGAAGCGTATCTTCTTCGGTGCGGGTTTCGGAAATGATTTCTTCCAGTTCTTGCTTTTTTAAGTCGAGGTCTTTGCGACGTTCCGAAAGGTGTTCCTCAGCACCTTCCATTTCTTCGGATTTTGCTTTTGCAAGAACCTGAGCTTCACGGATTTTCTTTTCGGCAAATTCGATTTCGAGGCCTTGGAATTCCAGTTCTTTGCTGAGGTAATCGAATTCACGGTTGTTGCGGACGTTATCCTGTTGCTCTTTGTATTTGATAGTCAGGGCTTTAGAATTTTCAATGTCCAACTTGCGGCCTGTGATGATGTCTTCACATTCCTTGAGTTCTGCACGGAAATTTTCAATACGGGTTTCCAGACCGGCGATTTCGTCTTCCAGGTCTTGTACTTCCAAAGGCAATTCGCCGCGAAGTGTTTTGATTTTGTCAATTTCAGAGACAACCATCTGCAAATCGTACAAAGCTTTCAGCTTTTCTTTGACAGTGATTTCTTTGGAATCTGCTTTAGAATTTTCAGCGCTCATAGATATAATATCTTGTTTAGTAATTACTTACAAATAATGGACAGGGTTGGTTTCCACTTCTGAAATCCGAACGGCAAAGGTAGAAAAATTTTCTGAAAGTATCTCGAAAAAAATGTCTTTTGTAAACTGTTCTGTTTCATAATGACCAGCATCGACCAGCAGTATTTCAGAGGCATGCGAAAAGAATTCATGGTATTTGGTTTCACCGGTCAAATAGGTGTCCGCTCCCACGGATAGGGCGTTTTCAAGGAACTCACTCCCCGACCCTCCACATAAGGCTACCTTTCGGATGGTTTTTCCGGTCAAGGTGGAATAACGAATTCGTTCGCAATGGAAAGTCTTTTTGACCAAGTGTAGAAATTGGGTTTCGCTCAGACTTTCGGGCAATAAGCCAACCATTCCCAAGCCACAGTCGCAACCTGATTGTTGCATGGGTACTAGAATGGAGGTTTCAGTCAAGCCAAGTTTATCGGCCATGCGTTCGTTGACTCCTCCCCGTACAGAATCTACATTGGTGTGCCCAGCGTACATCGCAATGTCGTTTCGAATGGCCTTGATCAGGCAATTTTCAGTATGGTTCTTGCCGGTAATTGTCTTTAAACCCTTGAAAATGAACGGATGATGAGTCACTATCAAATTGCATCCCAGCGCGATGGCTTCATCAATGACTTCGAGCGTGGTGTCCAGAGCAATCAAAATGCCGGTAACTTCCTGATCCCGATTTCCGAGAATCAAGCCGGCATTGTCATATGACTCCTGCATAGACAGGGGTGCAAATGCTTCTAGAACAGCACAAACGTCACCAACGGTCTTCATGACTTCGCTGCGGGTTGTTTCAATGCGATGTACAATTCTTCCAGTTGTGCAGGATCGATTTTGGAGGGGGCATCACACATGACGTCTCTTCCGGAGTTGTTTTTCGGGAAGGCGATGCAGTCACGGATCGAATCAAGACCTGCCATCATGGAAACGAACCGGTCAAGGCCGAAGGCCAAACCACCGTGAGGAGGTGCCCCGAATTTAAAGGCACTCATCAGGAAGCCAAACTGGCTCTGAGCTTTTTCACGAGTGAATCCGATGATGTCGAATGCCTTGGCTTGCAATTCACTGTCGAAAATACGGATGGATCCCCCACCCAACTCGACTCCATTGATGACCATGTCGTACGCATTGGCACGAACCAGTCCGGGGTTGCTGTCCAAAAGTGGGATATCTTCGGGTTTTGGTGATGTAAATGGGTGATGCATAGCGTAATAGCGCTGTGTTTCTTCATCCCATTCAAACATGGGGAAGTCGATGACCCAAAGCGGTGCGAACACCTCTTTGTTGCGAAGACCCATCCTTGCTCCCATTTCGAGGCGTAATTCGCATAGGGCTTTCTGTGTTTTGGCCTTGTCACCGCTCAGCATCAGGATGAGGTCGCCAGGTTTTGCATGACAAGCATTGGCCCACGTTTTCAGCTGTGTCTGATCGTAGAATTTGTCGACAGAAGACTTGAAGGTGCCGTCGGCTTCGCAGCGCAGATAGACCATGCCTTTAGCTCCTATTTGAGGACGTTTAACAAAATCGGTCAATTCGTCAAGTTGCTTTCGGGTATAAACGGCACAATCCTCGGCACAGATGGCTCCGATATAGTCGGCACTGTCGAATACGGTGAACAATCCTTCGGTAGTGTGATTTTTGAGTTCAACAAACTTCATATCGAAGCGGATGTCTGGTTTGTCGCTGCCGTAGTTTTTCATGGCATTGTGCCAGGTCATACGGGGGTAATTTCCTTCAAAATCAATGCCCTTAATTTCCTTGAACAAGTATTTGGACATGCCTTCGAAGGTCATGATGACGTCTTCCTGTTCCACAAAGGACATTTCGCAGTCAATCTGAGTGAATTCCGGCTGACGGTCTGCTCGCAAGTCCTCATCACGGAAACACTTGGCAATTTGAAAGTAACGGTCAAAGCCACCTACCATGAGCAACTGCTTGAACAACTGCGGGGATTGGGGCAAGGCATAAAATTCATTGAGGTTCATGCGGGAGGGCACCACGAAATCGCGGGCACCTTCGGGTGTAGAGCCGATCAGAATGGGGGTTTCAACTTCAATAAAGTCTTGTTTGTCAAGGTACGTACGAATCAAGATGGTCATCTTGTGGCGCAGTTCCAGGTTTTTGCGAACGGCACTGCGACGAAGATCCAAATAACGGTATTTCATACGGATATCATCGCCACCGTCTGTTTCGTCTTCGATGGTGAAAGGAGGTGTTTCAGCTGCATTCAGGATCTTTAGCTGATTGACGATCATTTCGATGTCACCTGTAGGCATGTTTGGATTCTTGTTGGAGCGCTGTGCGACGGTGCCAATGGCTTGGATCACCCATTCGCGTCCGAGTTTGTTGGCCTGATCACAAAGTTCGGCGTCCACTTCCTGATTAAAAACCAATTGGGTGATACCGTATCGGTCTCGTATATCCACGAAAGTCATCCCACCCATTTTGCGGGTGCGTTGTACCCAACCGGAAAGTGTTACGGTCTTATTTACGTCGTTGATGCGGATTTCACCGCAAGTATGCGTTCTGTACATGAATTTGGGGGTGTTTAAAGTACAAATATCGACTTTTTTTTCGCAATAGACAAGTGCTGTACTTGTGCATCCGGAAAAAAAGACTACATTTGCACCCGACTTGAAAACGGGGTGTAGCGCAGTCCGGTTAGCGCACCTGGTTTGGGACCAGGGGGTCGTGGGTTCGAATCCCGCTACCCCGACGTTTAGAGCAAATAGCCTGTTACAATAGTAGCAGGTTATTTTTTTGCAAGCCCACGCCCCCCGCCTCTTCCTCCTCCCTTTTCAAAGGGAGGCCGGGTGGGATTGTCATTGTCGGAAACACGAAGTGTAGCGTAGCGAAACTTCAGGGTTACAGTTCCTTGCCTTGCATGATTTGATGAAAGGCTATTTGCAATTCTTCCTTGATGCTTTCCGAAACAACTGTTGAGGGCTTGAAAACCATGGGAGAATGTGCGTAATGGATTTCATTCTCCGGATATTTCAGGACGGTGTAACAATCATCCGAGGCTGTGAATCCGTAATCGACACGGTTTTCTTCGTTCAAGCAAAGCGGCTGCTCGACAACGATTCCGAATACCAGGCGTTCTCCGTAAGGGATTTCGACAATTTCCCCGATTTCGTGGCAGATGCCGCTTTTCTGCCGGCCATAAAAAGGGCCGTCGTCGGGTATGGCGCAGTCAGATAGAAAATGACCTTCTGCAGAATAGACTCTGGTTGATAATTGATACCGATACTGAAAGTCCAGTGCGTATTTTTCTAAAATCAAGCAATAGACTTTAGAATCAGCATTGACGTCGTACAAGTAATGGTAAATCTCGCGGTACCGTCGAATAACATTCTCCGCTTGATCCAGATTCGAAAAATACAACGGCTTCCCCGGTTGGATGCTTTTTGGTTCTGACTTGTTAAGGTTGAGTGCATAAACCAAATACACTCCTTGTTCACTGTGTTCCATTTATATTAAGTTTAGGTAAATTAATAAAAATGGATATGTTGAAGGCGGGACAAAAATACGGAAAGGAAATACGAATATAATACACTTTAAATTCAGAAAGTTCCTAAAATTGAAATAAAATTAACTTAAAGGAAATTTAGAATGTTCTGAAAAAAAAACCACTCCGATTGCGGGAGTGGCTTTCATAAAAAAAACAGATTCAAGATTTGTGTTTTTCCACAATTTCCATGGCAATATCTAAAATAATAGTGTCGTCCAACATGACCAAACCGCCATCTGGACCCGGTTCAATGTGTACACCTGCACTTTTGCCATCCCGATAATTCGAACCTCCAAAATAATTCCGGACAGTTTCAACGGAGATGCCTAATTGGTCAGCGATGCGTTGAGAACTTCCGGAAGGTAAACTGTCTTTGATTTTACGGAGTTCGTTAAATGTGATTGTTTTTACCATGGCCGTATTTTTTAAAGGGATTAATACTATGTTTTTTGTATAAAAACTGCTCTAAATGTAATGAATAATACGGAAAGAAAAAATAGTTGTATCGTTTTTTTTAATGTGGTGTAACACTGGTGAAACAAGCTGTTACCAAGACAAGTAATAAGATGATAAAAGGCACACTATTAGAACGATAGCTAAAATTGAGTTCAGTTGAATGACTTCGTTTTTGGGAAAACCTTCTGTTGGCTTTTTGCGTCTCCGATCTTTGGTGGAATGCTTGGGGGGTTTGACTTTATTTAAGAATTTCCAGAGGTAATAAAATCCGAAAGCGGAGAGCAATCCAAACACGGCACCGGTCAAAATATCCAGCGGAAAATGGACACCCAGATAGATTCTGGAATAGGAAATTAGGGATGCCCAAAGGAGAATGAACACGGTGTACAGCCAATTTCGGATGAGCAGGAGGCTTAATCCTGCAAAAGCAAAGACATTGGAAGCGTGACTTGAGAAAAAGCCGTAATGACCTCCATTGTAATTGTTTACTACATGTACCATGCCAGCCAATGAAGGATCGTGTGTGGGTCTCAACCGTTCAACCAAAGGTTTGAAGACACCCGATGCAATCTGATCGGTAAAGGTGATGAGCAGGGCAAAAGTCAGAATGAGCCACAAGCTCTGTGATTGTTTGTTTCGGATGAGTAGGTAAATAAAAAAAAGGAAAAAGGGCAACCAAACGATTGTTTCGGACATCAGCCACATAAAATGATCCATCCAAGTGGTGTGTAAACCGTTAAGGGTAAGGAACAGGGTCTTGTCCCATGCAACCAATGAATCGATAATGCCCATAATTAGATGATTTGGATTTCTTTGGAAAGTAACCAACCAACATTGCCGTCTTCCAGTTCAATTTCAGTCCAGTCGCCCAAAACACTTCGAATTTTCATTTTGGTTCCTTCATGCAGTACAAAAAGGTCGGTACCACTTTTATCGGGTGAGCTTTTAACGGTAACGGAAAAGGTGAACAGGATGGCTTCGTCCGGGTGGGTGATTCGCTGACTGCTTTGAGCGGAATAGACAAAGGATAAAGCGCTGAACACGAAAAAGAGAATACCCATGAAAAAGCCGAATTTTTTCAACCAGCGCCTCCGTGCAAAGAAATAAGCGAACAGGCAACCGATGAACAACAGGAAGAGCGAAATGCTTACATAGGCCCATCCATTGCTATTGAAAAGGTTTCCTAGTGCATGATACCATCTGGCTATCAGGAACATACCAATTGGATCGATTTTGTCGACAATGCGTGCTTGGCACATTTCAAGGTTGAAGCGAGCATCTGCATCCCTTGGATTCAGTCGAAGTGCTCGTTCAAAATTTAGGATGGCAGGTGCCAATCGGTCACATTTGAAATAGGCATTTGCCAGGTTGTAATAAACCTTGTCTGAAATTCCATGATTTTGGAGAATCGTTTCGTACCATTCGGCAGCTTCGTTATACCTACCCCTCGAATAACTGGATTCGGCCATTTTAAGTAGCTCATCGGGGGTTTTGCCGGTGGAAAGGTTTACACCAGATCCGTTTGTAAGTTTGGTGGAATCAGCAGGGTTCGTTTGTGCCGAGGCAGTAAGTACGAACAGGACGAGAAAAAGAGTACTCCGTATTTTGCGCATCGTCTTATCGTTTAATCGTATTTTCCATTTTGTTGATCACCTCCAATGTCTGATCATACAGTTTATCCATCGCAGCAGCAGCGTCAACAGGTGCATAACGGGCATATTCACAGGTTTGAAGAATGTCCATGTATTCGCTTCGGATATCTTCTGCCACCTTGCTTTCCGATAGCTGTGTTTCAATGGTTTCTTTATCGAGTTTGGAAAGCGGGATGTTCAGTTTATCGCTGGTGTAACCCCAAAGGGTCTTCAACACTTCGTCATAGAAGAACTCTTTCTTGCCTTCTTTCAGGTAAGTGGCTGCCATTTTAAGGCGTTTTACTGCAACTTGATTGGCTTTTCGATTGCGAACTCTAGCAATATCAGCATTGTCTTTCAATTTCTTACGATAGACCAGCAATAGGAGTCCAAAGAATAACAAAGGCAATAGGTATGCCAACCAGAAAGAAACCGAAGCGAACAAAAGTCGTGGTTGGCTTTGTAGCTGGATGTTGGTTTTCAGGTAACGAATATCAGAACCCAACAAACGAAGCTGTTCCTGATTGGCAAATTTTCCACTTACGTTGGTTATATTGCCGTCTCCTTTGGCTACTTCAATGGTATAGGGGGGCGTTGTCAGCGTTTTGTATTGGTGAGTAGCCAGATCGAAATAACTGACGCTGGTGGAAGGTATTTGAAAGGTACCGGGGAATCTGGGTATAACAAGGTATTCAATCGATTTGGTGCCGCTCACGCCACTGGTGGAGTTTTTAAAGGCATTGTCCGTTTTCGGATCGTACGTCTCGAAATCGGCAGGAAAGGTTAGTTCCGGCGTAGGAATCATCTTGAGGTTTCCATTTCCGGAAAGTTTGATTCGGATGGTCACCGCCTCATTGGCTTTCACTTTTTGACTACTAATGGAGGAAGTCATGTTCAGATTACCTGTCACTCCACAGAAATCAGCCGGTTTTCCAGCTGGAAAAGGCTTTACGTTGATCTTGACACTATTGCAGTAAACCGTCTTTTTAACCTCCGAATAGGTTTCGAAAAAATCGTCAAAGATGCTTCGGGTCCTTGGATTACGGTTCTTAACCTTGACAATAAGGTCGAACGAACCTTTGTCAATAGTCAGCATTCCTGTTTCGCGAGGATACAGAACGGTTTGTTTCAGAATGGTTGTCTGATAATTGGCACCATTGTAATTTTCAAGATCCCATTGTCGGTTTTGGGGCACTTCAATTTCCTGTGCCATAAATCCCTTAAATTCAGGGAATTTGGGGTTTTGCATACCCGAAATGTCTACTCGGGTATATATTTTATACGTAACCAATAACCCTTCCTGTTCGCTCACCTGGGTTTTGGATGGAATAGCACGGATAAATACTTGATCGTTTGAAACGGATGATGAAGAACCTGCATCCGGTGCTGATGATGCAGTTGCATCGGATGCTCTTTGTTGGGAGGAGGTTCCCCCACCCTGTTGGTCGGTTGGCAATACCTTTATTGATAGTGAATTGCTCTTATATTTGCTGCCATTAATGCTCGCTGTGGCCGATGGAACGGTGAATGTACCCGTTTTTTTGGGACGAAGTACATAGGTAAAACCATACGAAGTCGAAGATTGGTATTTTCCATTAACAATGGAGGTTGAACTGCTCATCGAGGTGGATGGACCATACAGCACTTCAAAAAATTCACTGAGTTCAGCAATGCGTAAGTCTTCAACTTCCACATTTGATGAATAGACCAGGTTGAAATACTGCCCCATGATGACCTGTTTGGGCGCATCGCCGGTAAATGTCACTGCATCGGCAGCCTTCAGCTGAAAGCCAACTCCGCACAACAGAAAGACGAATGCCAGTATCAATTTGTTCCTCATTTCAATTCTCTTTTTCAATCTGTAAAATTACATTTTTTTACCAGTCTTTGTCTGTTTTGCTGGATTTGCTTTGCTGCATCTGGAGCTTTTTGACTTTTTCCTGCGTGTCCTTTTCATCCTGGCTTAATGCATCCAACAACTGACGGGCTTTTTCTTTCGAAACCTGCTCTTGTTGCTGTTGCTGCTGATCTTGTTTTTTATTTTGCTTTTTTTGTTGTTCATCTTCTTTTTGCTGCTGTTGCTGCTGATCTTTCTGCTGGTCTTTCTGGTCTTTGTTCTGATCTTTGTTTTGTTTCTGCTGTTGCTGTTGTTTTTTCAGCAATGCTTGTGCCAAGGCCAGGTTGTAGCGGGTTTCATTGTCACCTGGGTTAATGATCAGGGAGTTCTTGTACGCATCCACCGCTTTGTCGTATTCTTTATTGGCCATGAATACATTGCCCGCGTTGTGGAAAATCTGCGATTTCTTTTTAGTGTCGTTCTGAAGGTTCAAGGCGTTCTGATACTGTTCCAGCGCTTCTTTGGGTTTGTTTTGCCGATAGAGCGCATTCCCCAAATTATAGGCGCCTTCCTTTGACTTTGGATTAATTTCCAAAGCTTTACGGTATTGAATTTCAGCTTCCGTAAATTTCTTTTTTTCGTATTGACGGTTTCCTTTTCGCACATCGCTGCGTTCAGCTTTTTGGGCCGTAGCAACCGATGCTGTCAAAACTAGGAATGCTAGAAGGATGTATGGTGTTTTTTTCATATCAAAACAATCTGACGTTGCGTAAATGCTTATTCTTGCGTTGCATGATGAAGAGGTCGGCAACTAAAAGGAGCAAAATGATCCAGGCCATTCCACCAAATTGTTGGTCGTATTCACTATAAACAGCTGATTCCAGATTCACTTTCGTCATTTTGTCCAGTTGGGCTTCCAATATTTTCAAAGCTGCATTGGAATTGTCCGAGCGTACGTAAATACCGTTTCCTGCAGCAGCGATATCTTGGCACATTTTTTCATTCAGTTTGGTAATGACAACATTTCCTTCCTTATCTTTATGAAAGTCACTGCTGTTTGGCATTGGAATGGGGCTACCCTGTTCCAGTCCAAGTCCGACCACATGAATCTTAACCCCTTCTTTTTGTGCATCTTTGGCAGCCTGTGAAGCATCATCTTCGAAATTCTCCCCATCCGTAATGACAATGATGGCACGGTCGGCTTCACCCTTTGGTGGGAAGGACTTCATGCATAGACCGATAGCTTCACCGATGGCTGTTCCCTGTGTAGGCACCAACTCTGGTGAAATGGTATTCATAAACATCTTGGCAGAAACGTAATCGGAAGTGATGGGCAATTGTGTAAAAGCATCGCCGGCAAAGACTACCAGACCAATCTTATCGTTCTTTAGTTTATCTACGAGTTTCGACAGGATTTGCTTGGCTTTGGCCAACCGATTGGGCTGAATGTCTTCTGCCATCATGGAGTTAGAAACGTCCAGTGCAATCATCAGTTCGGCACCCTTGCGTTTGGACTTTTCCAGTTTGGAACCGAATTCTGGTCCAGCGATCATAACGATGCATATTCCGATGGCTGTAAGTTGAAGGATGAACTTCAACAAGGGGCGGCGGTTGGAAACATCTGGCATCAAAAGTGCCAGCAAAACAGGATCACCAAAGGCTTTCAGGCGTTTTCGCTGCCGTACGTTGATGACCAGAAACAGGAAAATGATTGCCGGTATCAGGAGCAGTACATAGAGATATTCAGGATTCGAGAATCGAAACATGTTCGTTTATTTTATTATGGAAGACGACGTAAGATGCTGTTCTTCAATAAGATTTCCAGCAAAAGCAGCAGTAGAGCCCCAATTGCGAATACCCTATATTCCTCATGTTTCTTACTGTATTCGTGTACATTCATCTTGGTTTTTTCCAGTTGGTCTATCTTTTCATAGATGCTACTCAAACTGTTGTTACTGGTAGCGCGGTAGTATTCACCACCGGTGGTTTGAGCGATCTGACGGAGCGGTGGTTCATCGATGTCGACCTCAATGTTCTGATATTGGATGCCATAAGCGGTCTGGAAGGGATAAGGCGCTTTTCCTTTTCGACCAACACCAATGGTATAAACACGAATGCCGAATGTTTTGGCGATTTCAGCAGCGGTGATCGGGTCGATATCTCCCCTATTGTTTGATCCGTCCGTCAACAGGATGATGACTTTGGATTTTGCTTGTGAGTCTTTGATGCGGCTGACGGCATTGGCAAGACCTAGCCCAATGGCTGTTCCATCTTCGATCAGACCGCTTTTGATGCTGCCGAATAGGTTGAGAAGGACAGTATGATCGGTGGTCAGCGGGCATTGGGTAAAACTTTCTGCTGAGAAAAGGACCAAACCGATGTTGTCGTTTGGACGACCGGAGATAAAGTTGGATGCTACTTTTTTAGCTGCCTCCAAACGGTTGGGCCTGAGATCTTCTGCCAACATGCTGCTGGAAATGTCCAGCGCAATGACGATGTCAATGCCTTCGGTGGTGACATTTTGAAAGCTGTTGGAGGACTGTGGTCTACAGAGAACGAGAATGATTAAAACAAATGTCAACATCCGCAGTACAAACGGAACATGTTCCAGTCGGTTTTTCCAGGAAGGTTTCAAACCTTCAAAGGCGTAACTATTGGAAACCTGCAAGGTCGCATGGCGTTTCTTTCTGCGCTGGACATACCAAGCAACTGCCGGAATGATCAGGAGCAGCAAGTACAAGTAATATGGATTGGCTAACGTCATTTGGGCATGTATTTATGGAGGTCAACCAGTTCAGAATCTACTGCCTTGGGTTCCTCATCCGGAAGTTTGTTTGTAAGCTCTTCCTTTTGCTCCTCCATGGATTTTACTTCTTCCTGTTTCGTTTGATTGACAAACAGATAGGAGTTGATGATACTCAGTTCGTTTTCACTTTCCAAGGGCTCAATCTTGGCAAATTTCACCAAATCAGCGAGTTGTAGGATTTGACTCAGATTCTGATAAACCGATTGGGTTGATTTGTCGCGTTTGAACAAGGCAAGAATCTCGTCCGTTGTCATTTCCAATGCGTTGAACTGGAAGCGGCGTTCAATGTATTTGCGGATGATTTCCGTTAGTTCGGTATAATACTTTTTATTCTTTCCTAATTTCCAGATTTTTTCTGATTTCAGGCGGTCCAGTTCCATAATGGCTACCACGTGTGGAGGAAGTAAGGATTCAGGTGTTACGGACTCCCCTGTTAATCTTGGGAATTTCTTGCGCAGATACAACCAAATGAATAGAAGTACCAATGCATAAAACAAAAGGAAAACGAGCGTTTCCAACAGATAATCGCTAAGTACGAAAGGTGGTTGTTGCACTCCTTTAATGTCGAAAACGGCGATCTTGGTGGTATCAACATCATAAGTCAGTACTTTGATTGCCAAATTGTTGCTTTCAAAGGTGTCTGTGCCGGCATGTATCTTGACCGGAGGAATGTAATACAAGCCGGTGTCAAACGAAGTAACCAAGTAATCGGTTTTCAACTCAATACGTTCGTTGTTGATGCTGACGGTATCCAATTTCCCGCGGTTGATGATACTCAGCCCAGTGACCAATGAGTCGCCGGAGAACAACGGAAAAACATATTTGAGTGAAGCCGGACCGGATACCACAATGTGGTACAGGGTTTGCTCACCGATCATCAAATCGCTGGAATCGATGGCGGATTTTACGCTGACCCGTTGTTGTGCCTGAAGCGAAGTGAGCGTCAAGACCAGAACAAGCAATACGAGGGTTTTCTTTAACATATTAATTTCGAAGATTGAACAGGTTCATCAGGGCTTTCACATAATCCTGATCGGTTGATACGGAAACGGAATCGACTTTGCTCTTCTGGAAAGTATCCTGGAGGGCATCCTGTTGCTTTTGCCACCAAAGACGGTAGGTTGACCGAACCTTGGTTGAGGAAGTGTCGATCTGCCGCTCCTCCCCTGTTTCAGCATCTTTAATTTGGATCAATCCAACAGACGGAAGTTCGGTTTCCCGTTTGTCAAAAACCTGAATGGCCACGATGTCGTGTTTCCGGTTCGCAATGGTCAGGTCGGTCTGAAAGTTTTTTGGATCGATGAAGTCGGACAATAAAAAAGCGGTACAGCGTTTCTTAATGACACTGGTCATGTATTTCAAGGCACCGCTCAAGTCTGTTTTGGTGTTTTCGGGCTGAAAGTCAATAAGTTCTCGAATAATGAACAGAATATGTTTCTTTCCTTTCTTGGGAGGTATGAATTTCTCGAGTTTGTCCGAATAGAATATGACCCCGATCTTGTCGTTGTTTTGGATGGCTGAAAATGCCAGTGTGGCGGCCATTTCGGTAATCATGTTCTGTTTTAACTGGTGGTTGGTGCCGAACATGCGGCTACCCGACACGTCGATCAGCAACATCACCGTCATTTCCCGCTCTTCCTCGAAAATCTTGACGTAGGGATGGTTGAAGCGTGCCGTCACGTTCCAGTCTATACTTCGGATATCGTCGCCAAATTGGTATTCCCGCACTTCCGAAAAGGCCATACCCTTGCCCTTGAAGGCAGTGTGGTACTGGCCGGCGAAGATGTTCTGGGAAAGACCGCGGCTCTTGATTTCTATCCGTCGGACGCGTTTCAGTAAATCGCTGGTTTCCATGCTCAAAAATTAGGGTACTTCAACTGCGTTTAGGATTTCGCTGATGATTTCCTCGCTGGTCAAGTTGTTGGCTTCAGCTTCGTAGCTGAGCCCGATGCGATGGCGCAGTACGTCGTGACAAACGGCACGAACGTCTTCGGGTATTACATAGCCGCGACGCTTGATGAAAGCGTAGGAACGGGCTGCCAGTGCCAGATTGATGGAAGCACGGGGTGAACCACCGAAGGAAATCATTTCCTGTAGGTTCTTCAGACCATATTCTGCTGGGTAACGGGTCGAAAAAACAATGTCCACGATGTAGCGTTCGATTTTTTCGTCCATATAAACTTGACGAACAACTTTTCGTGCTTCTAAGATTTCTTCGGTTTTCAGGATCGGCAAGATGGGAGGCAGTTTTTCGCCGATGTTCTGACGAATGATCAAAGTTTCTTCTTCCTTTTTAGGATAACCGATCACCACTTTCAGCATGAAACGGTCCACTTGAGCTTCAGGCAGCGGATAGGTGCCTTCTTGTTCAATGGGGTTCTGGGTGGCCATAACCAAGAAGGGTGCATCCAGTTCATAGGTATTGTTGCTGATGGTAACCTGTCGTTCTTGCATGGCTTCCAACAAGGCACTCTGAACTTTTGCCGGTGCACGGTTGATTTCGTCGGCTAAGATGAAATTGGCGAAAATCGGACCTTTCTTGACGGCAAACTCCTCTTTTTTCTGACTGTAAATCATGGTACCCACCACGTCGGCAGGCAACAAGTCGGGTGTGAACTGAATGCGGCTGTATTTGGCATCGATCAAGGATGCCAGGCTCTTGATGGCCAGGGTTTTTGCTAGGCCTGGAACCCCTTCCAGCAAAATATGACCATCGGACAGCAAGCCGATCATCAACGATTCTACCAAATGTTTTTGTCCGACAATGACTTTTTCCATGCCTAGGTTGATCATGTCTACGAACGAGCTCTTTTTTTCGATGAGTGCGTTCAGTTCCCGAATGTCTATGGTTTGACTCATGTAACGTGATTATTGATTAGTGATACGTGCGTTTTTTAAACAGTGCAAAAATAAAAAGGATAGGCTTCATTTTAACAGTTAGACCCGTTAAAAATAATTAAGCCTATCCCAATAAAATAGAAATTTCCTCCGTTTTTGTAGGTCTTTGCCCTTTAGGTGATGTATTCGGGTTGTAAGTACACTTGCTGAAGCTTCATTGAGCTCCAATATATTGCAATTGAAGCGCTTTTGCTTTGGCAACCAAGGCTTCGTTTTTAGGATCAATGAGCTTGGGATCCGGTTTTGGGATCCGTATGGTGGTACCGGTCGGAACATTATCCGGCTTAAGAATGACATTCTTATTGGCCTGATAAATATACACCCAGAAAATTTTATCCCCATAATACTTCAAAGACAGCAGCGTTAAACGGTCGCCTGGTTTCATAACAATGGTGGCGATGTATTCAGTAGTTGGTGCATTTGGAGTCGTTTTGGTTGCAGGTTTTAAGCTCGTTGAGGGCGTTTTGACCACTGTGGATTTTACAATTGGGGCAACGGGTTTGGTTGGTTTAGCCCCAGGTGTAACCTGTTTGGTCTCTGCAACGGCTTTTTTGGTTGGAACAATAGGCGTTTTGACAACTGGTACAGTTTGGTTCGTAACAGCAACGGCTTGTTTGGTTGGGACGGTACTCGTTTTGACAACAGGAACCACTTGTTTGGCAGGCGCTACGGCTTGTTTGGCCGCAACTGGTTTTTGAGCGGTTTCGGCTGCTGACGGCTTTGCTGTACCTGTTTCATTTGCAACCGACTGAACGACAGCCTCCAGCGAGTCGTCTGCAGCAATGGTTCCCATTGAATCCGTAGCGGATTCCTTTTCAATGGCAGCCAAGTCCTCCTGCAACGTTGCATCTGCTTCCAAGGAATCAATCAATTCCATTTCATGGATTTTAACAGCATCTTCTTTTCTATGCTTATCGTTTGATAACCAAGACCATACACCTAGAATAGTAATCAAGAGGAAAAAAAGGATCCATCCAAGGGAAGAACGTTTGTTTTTTCCTGAACCTTTGGTAGAATCTGTTCTTTCCGATTTGACTTTTTCCTTCACGGTCGCAGTTTTCTTTTCGGGTATGGATGCATTGCTTTCGGTTCCACCGTCAAGTTCCACCGGTTCCAGATGGGAATAGGGCTGATTGACCGAATTTTTGAGATCTGCGTCCGGAATAAAGGAGACTTTATAATGCGCTCTGATTTCAAATTCCTCGCCTGTAGAAACATTGACGCTTTTGCGGGCATCCACCAACACCAGCTTGAGGGTGCCAAGTCCATTAATTTTTACAATGCCATCTTCAAAGAGTGCATCTTCTGAGATCTTAAAAAAGCCTCTAAGAAACTCTTCGGCATCCTTTTTCTTGATTTTCCCGGCTTCTGCCAGTTGATCGGTCAAATCCTGAAGGAGCAGCTTATTGTTCATTTCCGGTATAGTTTTTGATTTTTTCCTTCATCGTAGATCCTGCCTTGAAACAGGCAACGTACTTGGGAGGAATCATCCAGCGGGTTCCGGTTGATGGATTGACGGATACGCGTTCCTCTTTCTTCTTGACTTCAAAAGTTCCGAAACCCTGAATGGCCAAACTGTCGCCATCCGAAAGGATTCTAGCGATGAGTGCCGAAGTCAGGTCAAGCAGTTCGCTGGCACGATTGCCGGTCGTCGGAACGGTCTGCTGAATTCTCTGAACAAGCTCTTTGTTTTTCAAAACAATGGATTTTTAGGTGATGCTTCTACTACAGCCAAAATTAAACAAATTTCCTATAATTCCCAAACAGATGTCTCAATTGAAACATCTTTCAGTGTACTAAAAAAAGAGGCTGTATTTTTGATACAGCCTCCGTGAAAAGAATGGAATACTACCTTAGGGCAGCTTGGGCTGCTGCGAGGCGAGCAATAGGCACTCGGAATGGTGAACAGCTCACATAATTCAAACCCACCCGGTGGCAGAATTCAACGGAGGAAGGTTCACCTCCATGTTCTCCGCAAATACCGCATTTCAGCTCTGGACGAACGGAACGGCCTTTTTCGACAGCCATTTGAACCAACTGCCCCACCCCTTTCTGGTCGAGTACTTGGAACGGATCCACTTTCAGGATTTTCTTTTCCAAATAGGTCGGCAGGAAGGTTGCAATGTCGTCTCGGCTGTAACCGAAAGTCATTTGAGTCAAGTCATTGGTACCGAAAGAGAAGAATTCGGCAGCGCTGGCGATACGGTCGGCAGTCAAAGCGGCACGTGGGATTTCAATCATCGTACCAACCTTGTAATCAATACGTTTGCCTGTTTCAGCAAAAAGTGTTTCTGCTGTTGCACGGATCACTTTTTCTTGTTCGAGGTATTCATAAAGGATACCGGTGAGCGGAACCATGATTTCCGGATAGGTGGTCACCCCTTCGGATTGCAGTTCCAATGCTGCACCGAGGATGGCTTTCGTCTGCATCTCCGTGATTTCAGGATAGGTATTGCCCAAACGACAACCACGGTGACCCAGCATCGGGTTTGATTCGTGAAGGGAATTCACACGTTGTTGGATGGTTTTCAAAGAGATGCCCATCGTTTTGGCAAGTTCGGCCTGTTCTCTTTCTTCGTGAGGAACGAATTCGTGCAAAGGAGGATCCAGCAGGCGAACGGTAACGGGCAGTCCGGCCATGGCCTGGAAAATGCCTTTGAAATCCGCTTTCTGATACGGTAGGATTTTGGCCAATGCAATGCGGCGACCTTCAGCGTTTTCAGCCAAAATCATCTCACGCATGGCCTTGATTTTTTCACCTTCAAAAAACATGTGCTCGGTGCGGCAAAGACCGATACCGGTGGCACCGAACTTGCGGGCAACTTCTGCATCATGCGGCGTATCGGCGTTGGTGCGGACATTCATACGGGTGTATTTGTCGGCAAGAGCCATCAGATCGGCGAAATCGGAATCAACCTCGGCTTCCATGGTGTCAAGCGTTCCTAAGTAAATATCACCGGTTGAACCGTTTAGAGAAATAGCATCGCCTTCCTTCAGAATCAGGTCGTCCACTTCCATAGTTTTGCTGCTGTAATCGATTTTAAGTGTTCCTGCACCGGATACGCAACATTTTCCCATACCGCGTGCCACAACGGCAGCGTGTGAGGTCATGCCGCCGCGAGCGGTCAGAATGCCTTGTGCAGCAGCCATACCAGCCAAATCTTCTGGTGAAGTTTCGACGCGTACCATAATGACTTTTTCGCCGCGGGCAGCCCATTCAGTGGCATCGTCTGCATTGAATACGATTTTTCCGGAAGCGGCCCCTGGAGAAGCGGCCAAACCTTTGGCAACAACTTTGGCGCCCTTGATGGCTTTCTTATCGAATACCGGGTGAAGCAATTCATCCAGTTTGTTGGGTTCCACGCGCAATACGGCGGTTTTTTCGTCGATCATGCCCTGACGCAACATGTCCATGGCAATCTTGACCATGGCTGAACCGGTGCGTTTGCCGTTTCGGGTTTGGAGGAACCAAAGTTTGCCTTCCTGAACGGTGAATTCCATGTCCTGCATGTCTTTGTAATGGTTTTCCAGTTTCGTTTGGATGGCATCCAGTTCCAGATAAATGGACGGCATGGCTTCTTCCATGGAAGGATAATTGGCAATGCGGACATCTTCGTCGACTCCAGCCAGTACAGCCCAACGTTGGGAGCCTTCTTTGGTAATCTGTTGCGGGGTACGGATACCGGCCACAACGTCTTCACCTTGTGCATTGATGAGGTATTCACCGATGAACATGTCTTCGCCGGTAGCGGCGTCGCGGGAGAAGCATACACCGGTGGCGGAAGATTGACCCATATTCCCAAAGACCATGGCTTGTACGGTAACGGCGGTACCCCATTCGGCTGGAATGCCTTCCATTTTACGGTATAGGATGGCGCGATCGTTCATCCAGCTGTCAAATACGGAGCAAACGGCACCCCAAAGCTGATCGTAAGAGCTTTCAGGGAAATCGTGACCGGTTTGTTTTTTGACTGCGGCTTTGAACTTGGAAACCATGACTTTCAAATCGTCCACGGAAAGTTCGGTATCCAACTGAACACCCTTTTCTTCTTTGATGTACTCGATGATTTCCTCGAAGGGGTCCATGTCATTTTTATTCTCGGGTTTCATGCCCAGCACCACATCACCGTACATTTGAACAAAACGGCGGTAGGAATCCCATGCGAAACGGGCATTGCCGGTCTTGCGGGTAAGGCCTTCCACCACTGCGTCATTCAGACCTAGATTGAGAATGGTGTCCATCATGCCCGGCATGGAAGCGCGTGCACCGGAGCGAACAGAAACCAGCAGCGGATTTTCGATATCACCGAATTTGGAGTTCATCAGCACTTCTACACCTTGGATGGCCGATTCGACTTCTGCTTTTAGTAAAGCGATAACTTCTTGTTTACCAAGTGAATAGTATTCGGAACAAACATCCGTAGTAATGGTGAAACCCGGAGGAACCGGTACACCGATCAAATTCATTTCAGCCAAATTGGCACCTTTTCCACCGAGGAGATTTTTCATTGTTGCTTTCCCTTCGGCATGTCCGTTTCCGAAGGTGTAAACTCTTTTCGTTGTCATTCGCGTATAAGATTTATGTGTAAATAATTGAGTTTTTTTTTGGATACGCAAATGTAGAAAAAAACCTTCTGAACGTCCTAAATTTTCGGTTTAAAATTTGCCTAAAAATCTTATTGAAAAGAAATCTGACTGTATTTTCGTATTTTTGCAGCCTCATTCGGAATGGGTAAAACCTGAAACCGAAATAAACACCTCAAATTTGTAGCATTTTGGCAAGAAATAGAAAAGTACTTCCGGTCATCCAAGCAGTCACCATCACGGATGTGGCCGCAGAGGGAAAAGCACTGGCAAGAGTTGGAGAAATGGTTGTATTCGTGCCTTTCGTGGCGCCGGGTGATGTGGTGGACTTGGAACTTCATCGTAGAAAACGAAATTATGCGGAAGGTAAAGTCGTAAAAATTCACTCCCTCTCTGAAAATAGGGTAACGCCTATGTGTCAGCATTTTGGCGTGTGCGGTGGCTGTAAATGGCAGCACCTGCCCTACTTGGATCAACTCAAATTCAAGCAGAAACAAGTGTACGACGCGCTGACCCGCATCGGTAAAGTGGATTTGCCACCATTCTTAGCTGCCAATCCTCTAACGGTATCTGCTTCTCAGGTCGAAAACGTAGATTACAACAGCAACGCTTTCTATCCGATATTTGGTTCCAAAAAGACTTCCTTTTACCGTAATAAACTGGAATTCACGTTTTCGGACAAACGGTGGATGACGAATGAAGAAATTGCTTCCGGCACGACGTTTGAAAACATGGATGCCCTGGGTTTTCACATTCCGGGGGCATTCGACAAAGTGCTTGGCATTGAAAAATGCTGGCTTCAGGACGATATCTCGAATCGAATCCGTCTGTTTGTGCGTGATTTTTGCCTTACAAATAACTTTACGTTCTTCAATCTGCGAAACCAACATGGTTTGATGCGAAATCTTCAGGTACGAACTTCCTCCACGGGTGAATTGATGGTGATTGTGGTATTTTTTGAAGATGATGCGAATAAGCAGGAATCTTTACTTAAAGAAATTGCATCCAACTTCCCTGAAATCAATTCGTTGGTATACATTATCAATCAGAAAGCCAACGATACGATTGGCGATCAGGACATCCATGTTTTTAAAGGTCGTGACCATATTTTTGAAGAAATGGAGGGCCTTCGGTTTAAAATCGGCCCCAAATCCTTTTATCAGACCAATTCGGAACAAGCCCTTGAACTGTATCGAGTTGCCAAAGCATTTGCCGGACTGACGGGCGATGAACTGGTGTATGATTTATATACCGGAACCGGTACCATCGCTCAGTTTATTGCCAAGGATTGCCGTAAAGTGATTGGAATTGAATACGTACCCGAAGCCATCGTGGATGCACGGGTGAATGCCCAACTCAATGGTTTGGAAAATACCTTGTTTTTTGCAGGTGACATGAAAGATATTCTTTGCCCGGAATTCATCACCAAGCATGGACATCCGGATGTGTTGATTACCGACCCTCCCCGCGCCGGTATGCATACCGACGTGGTGAAAGCGATGTTGTTTGCCGCGCCTGAACGGATTGTTTACGTGAGCTGTAATCCGGCAACGCAGGCACGTGACCTAGCGTTGTTGGACAGCGATTATGAGGTGGTGAAAGTACAGCCCGTAGACCTTTTTCCACATACGCAACATGTTGAGAATGTGGTGCTAATGGCCAAACGTGCTATTCGAAAAGAACCGATCGAGGTAGCGCCAGCCACCCCTTCAACGTTAGATGAGGGAAGCGATGACCTCGATCTCGACGAGGGCTCCCTTGGGTAAACCCTTGACTGCCACAGCGGAACGGGCGGGAAAAGCCTCTTCGAATTGTGATTCATAGACTTTGTTCATGTCTGCAAACAGATTCATATCTGCCAGGAATACGGTGACTTTTACAATGTGATCCATTTGACAGCCCGCTTCGGACAAAATCGCCCGGATGTTTTTGAAACACTGGGTGGTTTGACCGATGATGTCCACCGATTCAATGTTCCCACTTCTGGGATCAATGGGGATTTGACCGGAAACGAATATGAGATTGCCGGCACGGATAGCCTGATTGTAGGGCCCGATGGCTGCGGGTGCCTGTGAGGTTTTGACGATCGTTTTCATAAGTGTACGTATTGGTTTAAAAACCTAAAATATAGCCGACTGTTCCCGCTAACAGGCCTAATATGCCATTGATGACCTTGACACTGAGGAATCCGCGTTTGGATTCCGCCAGCAACGGCAAGGTTGAGTGTCCATCTTGCGTGATGGAATTGGCTAAAAGGATGCTGAAGGGGATTTGCCCGCTCAAAAACAACGAAATGAAGACCAGATGTGGCCCTGATTCCGGGATAAATCCGATCAATACAGCCAATAGAAGGACCCACAACTGATTGTGTGCCACCCAATTGGTCATTTCGACCGAATGCATGAGGAAATGAATGAGCGTCAAAGCTCCGAAAGTCCAAAGGAATATTTTCGGAACATGTTGCCGTATGATGTGCTTCCAGAGGTGTTCTTCCAGAAAGTGATCATCAACGAAGAAAAAGGTAACCATCATCAGGATGGCCATGATTAAGAAAATACTGTTGAACCAGGCTTCATCAATGGGAAAGGTTAAATTGCCGGTGGCGGCTTCGTGCGCGGAATCACCCTCATGACCGAAAAAGCCGGTGCTCATTCCGAAAATAAACAATCCAAGACCGGTGATGAGCAGAATTCTGGTGAATGACGGGTTTTTGAAATTTTCTTTCAGGCTCTGCAGGAAGTGTTTATTTGCGGTATGTTCATGCTTGTGTACGACGAGGTGCTGATCCATGTTTCTGGGGTGAACCACCTTCCAGCCCATTTTGTCAACGAAAATACCCACCACCAAACCGATGACGAACAAAATGCCGAAGAGCATGAATGCTTTTTCAGGCATTTGTACGAGCATGACAAATGCTTCATCCCCTACGCTCGAAATCATTGCGGCCAGCAAGGCCCCGAAACTCACGACACCGTGCGTCCACATGCCAACGACGGCAAAGCCTCCGAAACAGCCTGGAATCAAACCCAGCACCGCTGCAAAAGCAACTTGGAGTGAGGGATATTTCCCCAACCAACGTGTCCAACTTCCCTGAGTAAGCACATTTGTCAATTCGATGAATAACATGATCACGATGACGAAGCATGTGATCATCAGGGTGTTGCGAAAAACGTCTGTAAAGATTTCGACCATTATATTCCGGATTCCATTCGGTGTTTTACAGCTTCGTACATCAATATTCCGGCGGCTACGGAGACGTTCAATGATCCGATTTTGCCTAAAATTGGAATTTGCACCAATTCATCACAAATACGAAGGTTTTCATTGGCGATGCCGGTATCCTCTGCTCCCAGGACGATGGCGACAGGACCTGAATAATCGGCTTTGGTATAACTTTCGGCAGCCTTTTCGGAAGCCGCAATCACCCTAACTCCTGAATTCTTGAGCAACAGAATGGATTCACGGATGGAACCTTCGCGGCAAACGGGCAAGGTATGCAGTGCACCGGCCGATGTTTTCATGGCGTCCGCATTCACACTGACACTGTCGGTCATCGGAATGACGATGGCATGCACGCCGGCGCATTCGCAAGTACGAGCAATGGCGCCGAAATTGCGGACATCGGTGATGCCGTCCAATAAGACGATGAACGGGCTTTTTCCTTCTTCGTAGAGCGTCGGCAGGATGTCTTCGAGGCGTTGATAGGTCACTTCTGAAAGAAAGGCGACCACACCCTGATGGTTTTTCATCGTGACGCGGTTCAGTTTTTCAACCGGAACACGTTGTATGGGAACGCGGGTACCTTTGAGTGCGTCGAAGAGTTCTTTGGAGAGCTCCGACTCCAAGTCCTTGCGAATTAGTATTTTATCGATGTCCTTTGCGGCTAGTACTGCTTCCAGCACTGCGCGGACACCGAAAATGAATTCGGAATGATTCTCATTGGGTTTGCGAACAAAGGGTCTTTTGGTATACATTTTTTTTGGTTTAAATGGAGTTTTCCAGCATCAACTGGCGGGCATTTCGAATGGCGGCATCGGTCAGGTTCGCTCCGCTTAGCATCAGTGCGATTTCCGTCAAACGCTCATCCGGATTCAAAGCGGTTACGTTCGTGAGAGTTTTTCCGTTCCGTTCCGTTTTTAAAACTTTGAAATGGTGTTTGCCTTTCACAGCAATTTGTGGTAAATGGGTGATGCAAAGCACCTGACGATTCTCGGCGATGCTTTTCATGATTTCCCCCATTTTATGAGCAATTTCACCCGACACACCGGTATCGATTTCGTCAAACAAGAGGGTTGGCAAGCTGGTGAACTCCGCAATCAAGGACTTGATGCAGAGCATGATGCGGGATATCTCGCCGCCGGAGGCTATCCGTTCGATGGCTTGCGGGCCGATCTGAGCATTGGCGGAGAACAAGAAGGAAATTTCGTCCTGGCCGTCCGAATCCATTGCTTTCAAACCTGTTTCAATCTTTATAATTGCTTTTGGAATACCCAGTTGAACCAATGGACCGATTAAGCGTTCCTCGATCATAGGCAGCACGCTGCAGCGTTTGGCAGTCAATTGATCCGCTAGATCCTTGGAAATGACTTCTGCCGCTGCACATTGTTTCTTCAGTTCAGAAATGTTGGCATCGAACGATTCGATGAATTCCAGCTTTTCCGCAAACTCGTCTCGCAAAACGATCAGATCGGTGGAGTTTTTGACGTGGTGTTTTTGTTGAAGTGTGAACAGCACGTTCAGTCGTTCGCTGATTTGATCCATTCGGGAGGGATTCACTTCCACATCGTTCAGCATGACTTCCAATTCCCTTGACAAGTCCTTCATATCCAGATAACTGGAACGAATACGCTCACCGGCTTCCACCAATTTCGGATAGACTTTCAGCAATTGTTCCGATTGGTTCAAGGCAGACTTTAGTGAGGTGTTGACGCCGTGTTCCTCTTCATCCAGCAAGGTGAAAATTTTCCCGATACCCAGTTTAATTTCTTCTGCGTGGGTTAAGATTTCCCATTCCGTTTCAAGGGCTTCTTGTTCGCCTTCCTGGAGGCCTGCACCTTGCAGTTGTTCGAGCTGGAAACGGAAATAATCTTCTTCCTCCCGTGCTTTCAATGCTTTTTCTTCCAACTTCTTCAGGCTGGACTGCAATTCTTTGTACCGGCTGAAGGCATCTTTGTATTGACTCCGTAGTAAGGAGTTGCAGGCAACTGCATCGATGATGTCGCGTTGATAAGCGTCGTGACCGAGCAGCAAGTTTTGATGCTGAGAATGAATGTCGATCAGTCTGCTGCTCAGCTCTTTGAGGATGTTGAGCGAAACCGGGGAATCGTTAACGAAGGCACGGCTTTTACCGTTGCTGTATAGTTCCCTGCGGATCAGGCAGGTTTCGGGGTCGAATTCCAAGTCGCTTTCTTCAAAAAAGGACTGCAATCCGTAGGATTTAATCTTAAAAGTAGCCTCTGTCGCACATTTTTCAGCGCCTTCCTGAATGACGCGGTTATCGGCACGCTGTCCGAGAATCAGTGAAAGTGCTCCCAACAGAATGGATTTACCGGCTCCCGTTTCACCGGTTAAGACGGAAAAGCCATCGTCGAATGACAAGTCCAACTTGTCGATCAGGGCGTAATTTTCAATGTGCAGGTTTCGGAGCATGTTACTTTTTGGTTTTGATGCCTTGCAACCGGTTGGAAGAAGCCGGATAGATACTGCTCAAAAGGTCGTAGACTACTTGTTTTTCCTGGGCATTGGCTTTGCTGTAGATGTTGATGAGCTCATCCACTTTAGTCTCTATGAAATTCGACAGCAAGGGCGATCCCGGTTTGAATTGCTTGGCCGGTTTCAGATTTTCGAGGGAGGTGAAAATTTTTGCCCTGCCTTCATCGGGCTTTTCGTACATGATATCCAATCCTAGGCGGTGGTATTGATACGAAAGCAGGCGCATTTCAGGTTGATTTTCATTGCTCAGCACATTGGCCCAGCCCCAATGGTTCTTGTCAGTCTGAGCCTTCCAACTATCGCCCATGGAGCCTTGTGCCATGGAGGTAATATCCTGTGCGCGCTGGAAGAAAGGACTCCCGCCAAGTTTGGAGAAGCTGTCGAAGTCGAGGCCGAGTACGATGTACGCCCAAAAATCCAAGGTTGCCGTGAGGTTATCGGAAATGGTGGTTTCGTTGAACGTCAGTGTCTGGTTTTCCTGAAAGTCAAACGTCAGTTGCTCTCTGAAATTAAGCAGACTGGTTGTATAATTGGAACCATAAACCGGCCTGGAACTTTGGATCTGGAAATCACAGGAATGTGTGTTTGCTTCTCTTGTCTTGAAAATGAACAGGATGGAACAGTCAATTTTTTCGGCCATGCTTAATTGTACATTGGAAAATCGGGTGGTGTTCATGTATTCCTGAACAACCCTTTTCAGGTTTTCATAGACCGCTTTATCCGTTCCTGAAATCTGTTCGGTATTGATTTGCACCTTGCAGTTGAGCTCCTGGGCATAGATGGACAATCCTCCGCAAAGCAGGAGGATCGTTAGTAAAAGATAGTTCATGTAGCGCGAATTTGGTCGAATCATTTTATTTGCAAATATAACATTAATTATATATTAATAAAATAATCATTCAATTCGTTTAGAATATCCTCTGCCACTTCTTTTTTGGATTTAAGCGGAAAAGTATGTTCACCACCTTCCCTTTTCAGGATGGTGATTTGGTTGGTGTCGTGTTGAAAACCAGCTCCGGGATTCTTTAAAGAGTTTAAGACGATGAAATCCAGGTTTTTGCGTACCAATTTGGATTGGGCATTTTGAATTTCGTCATCGGTTTCGAGAGCAAATCCAACCAGAATCTGTGGTTTTTTCTTGAGCTCGCCGAGTTTTGCAGCAATATCATGGGTGGGCTTAAGATGCACCAATAAGTCTTCTTCACCCCGCTTCTTCTTGGAATCGAATTGCTGAACTGGCGTAAAATCGGCGACGGCTGCGCAAAGGATGGCAGCATCGACCGATGGGAAAAGGGTTGTGGCTGCTGAGAACATGTCGGAAGCGGATTCCACATCAATGCGTTCAATGAGCGGATGTGCAGTTTGGATACTGACGGGACCTGCTATCAGTTTAACTTGCGCACCTCTGCTGGCGCAGGCTTCAGCCAGGGCAAAACCCATCTTGCCGGAAGAGTAATTGCCGATAAAACGCACGGGGTCAATTTTTTCATACGTTGGTCCAGCTGTGATTAGGATGGTTTTGCCCGACCAGGGTAGTTTTTGGGCGAAGTATTCGGATAGTAGTTTGAAAATCACACTGGGTTCCTCCATCCTACCCTTCCCGACATCACCGCATGCCAGTTCGCCTTCGGTGGACTCGATAAACCGAACGCCTAGGCTGTGCAATTTTTCCATATTCGCCTGAACGGCAGAATGCGCCCACATCTTACAATTCATGGCAGGTGCCACGAAGACAGGTTTCTCAAATGCCAGATACGTAGTGGAAAGCGCATCGTCTGCAATGCCGCCAGCAAATTTTCCGAGGATGTTGGCAGTTGCCGGTGCAACAAGCAGTAGGTCAGCCCAATCGTTCAATGCGATATGCTCGGTTGAATATTCGTTCGATTCTTCAAACGTATTGGAATAAACGGCATTTTTTGAAACGGTTTGAAGGGTCAGTCGGGTAACGAATTCAAGAGCATGCTGTGTGGCAATGACTTTTACTTCGGCTCCTGCCTTGACGAACAAACGAATCAGTTCCGGGGTCTTGTAGGCGGCGATGCCACCTGAAATGCCCAGCAATATGCGTTTACCTTTCAGCATGACTATTTGGTCAGGGACCGCAATCGAATGCGGGTGAGTACGTTTTTGGTGTTCAAGGCAAAATCACCCTGCATCATCCAGCCATAGTAGCCGGAATCCTTTTTCAAAATGTCTTCCACCGGTTGATCCTTGTATTTTCCGAAATTGAAAACTTCCACATCCTTGTCGTTCAATACGATTTTTCCGGCAAAGTCCACATTTCGGTTGAACGAGGAAAATTCGGAAAGATATTGCATGTCGTTGACCAGGTCTGGGTACAGGTCCAGTTGCGATTTCAACACTTCGTAGGTGGCTCTGGTATCGGCTTCAGCCCCATGGGCACCTTCTAATTCTGAATGGCAATAGAATTTGTAGGCGGCGCTCAGGGTGCGTTGTTCCATTTTGTGGAAAATAACCTGAACGTCAATGAGTTTGCGTTTGCTCAAATCGATGTCGATGTCGTTCCTCAAGAATTCTTCGGCGAGCAAGGGTACATCAAACCGGTTGGAATTGAAACCGGCCAGGTCGCAGCCTTCTATGTCTTTGGCAATGTTCTTGCCGATTTCTTTGAAACTGGGTGCGTTGGCCACGTCGGCATCCGTGATGTGATGAATATCCGAAGCTTCTTTGGGAATGGGTATTCCGGGATTGACCCGAAAGGTTTTTGATTCCTCATTCCCGTTGGGATAAATCTTGAGGTAGGCTATTTCGACAATCCGGTCCGTATTGGCGTTGACTCCGGTTGTTTCCAGATCAAAGAATACGAGCGGATTTTTGAGATTCAGTTGCATGGGCTTGGTTTAGTCGTTCAGGAGCATGGGCATGAGCAACATCAGCAGATCCTCGTCGGCGTCGTTTTCAAGCGGTAGGAACAAGCCTGCTCTGGACGGATCGGCCAGTTCAAGCACAATTTCCTGCGTATCCAAATTGGACACGATGTCGATGATGTATTGGGCCTTAAAGCCAATGTTGATGCGGTCGCCTTCGTATTGGCAAGGTATGGTTTCCTCGGCTGAAGTCGAGAAATCGATGTCCTGCGTGGTCAATTCGATGTTGTTGTTGGTGATGACCAGTTTGACCAAGCTGCTGGCCTGATTGGCGAAAATGGAGACGCGTTTCAGCGTGTTGAGGAAGGAAGCTCTGTCCACCAGTACCTTATACGGGTTGTTTTGGGGTATGACGGCGTTGTAGTTGGGGAAACGGCCTTCCACCAAGCGGCAGTAGATGGTGTAGCTGGAAAGGCTGAAAACCACATTGTTGTCATCAAAGGCAATAAGTACGGTGCCGGTTTCCTTTGGAAGGATGGCGCGCAACAGAACGGCCGGCTTTTTGGGTATGATCAGCATGGCGTTCTGGTCCCCTTTGATGGCGGAGTTGCGGAGGCGCACCAGCTTGTGAGCGTCTGAGGCAACGAAGGTTACATTTTCGGTGGTGATGTCCATGACTACCCCGTTCATGACTGGGCGAAGCTCATCATCGGCAGAAGCGAAAAGGGTTGAGTTGATGCCGTTAAGCAGGATGTTGGCTGGCACTTCCAGAGTGTTGTTGCCTTCTTTCAGCTCTTTTAGTTTTGGGAATTCATCACCGCTCTGGGCAACGAATTTGTATTTGCCGTTCTGGTACCAGATGGTCACTTCCAAACTGTTCTCATTGATTTCGATGGTAAGGGGTTGTTCAGAAAGTTCACGCAGGGAATCCAGCATGGTTTTGGAAGGAATGGCATAACTACCGTCGCTGTCCGATTCGATCAGGTCGAGGGTGGTCACTAACGTGGTTTCCGTATCCGATGCCGTAGCGGTCATCTTCAGCCCTTCGATTTTCAACAGGAAACATTCGAGTATCGGCAGCGTGTTCTTGGAATTGATGACACGGCTGATGGCCTGGAGGTGGCTCAGAAGAGCAGAGCTTGATGCGATGAATTTCATACGATAGTATTTATAGATTTTTACATAGTGTTGCACAAAAATACGAAAAAAATGGTTCAGTTTTACCCTCCAGACCATTTTTTTAGCAACTTTTGGCAATCATTTGCAAACCCTTTTGAAACAGAGGGTTGACTTGAGAAATCAGAGGGTTAGGACAAGCCCGTCGTAGGAAAAAAACACGTCTTTGGGAAGCGTCGGTTCCACTTCTGTCTGAAGACCCATATCGTGGCTCATGTGGATGAGATACGAACGCTCCGGGCGTAGTGCATCGATGAGGTCGAGCGCCTGCTGCAAGGTGTTGTGAGAAATGTGTTCATCCACCCTTAATGCATCAATAATGAGGACTTTACTGCCTTTGACCTTTTCGAGTTCTTTCGGTGAAATGCTGTTGAAATCGGTCAAATAGGTTAGGTCGCCAATTCGGTAGCCGATGACGGGCAGTTTGTGGTGAAAGACCTCGATTGGTATAATTTCCAGGTGGTTGATTCTGAACTTTTTAAGCGTAACCGGTCTTAAGTCGAACAAGGGTACCCCTGGATATGGGTTTTCGCGGAAGCTGTACGGCATCGCCACTTGTAGGTGGTTCAAGATGCGCGAAACGGCATAAAGCGGCATTTCATGAATGGAACAAAAGGGCCTAAGGTCGTCCAATCCGCCCAAGTGGTCGTAATGTTCGTGGGTGACGAGTACGGCGTCGATGTGTCGGATGTTGGCTCGGAGCGCTTGTTGTCGGAAATCCGGACCGCAATCGATGAGCAGGCTGGTGCCTTGATCTTCTACCAAAACGGAAGAACGCAATCGATTGTCTTTTGGGTCTTTTGACAGGCAGGTTGCGCAACTGCATAGCAATGCTGGATTGCCGGTGGAGGTGCCTGTTCCGAGGAAGGTCAGCTTCATGATTGTCTGCGTCTTAAATGAAAATGACCTCGGGATGCAGGGTAATGCCGAACATGGATTCAACATCTTTGATGATGTGTTTGCTCAGGTTGATGATGTCGGCAGCCTCGGCATTGCCGGGATTGATCAGAACGAGTGCTTGTTTGTCGTGTACGGCAGCATTACCAAGGCTTTTGCCTTTCCAGCCGGCCTTGTCGATGCACCAAGCGGCTGAAACCTTCACCAATGCTTCATTAATGGGCCAGGAAGGCATTTCAGGATAGTTTACCTTTAGTGCGTCGAACTGACTTCTAGGGATTTCGGGATTCATAAAAAAGCTTCCTGCATTTCCCGTTAAAGTTGGATCAGGCAATTTGGCATTTCGAATATCCAGAATGGCTTTCCGAACGTTTTTTAAACTGATTCCACCGGATTTCTCCATGCGCTCATTCAAATCCCCATACTTCAGATTAGGTATAAAAATCTTTGATAAGCTGTATGTTACATAGCAAACAATGAACTTATTCTTTAACTCTTTCTTGAAAATACTGTCTCTATAGCCGAATTGGCATTCTGCATTGGTAAAAGTTTTAAGTTCCTTCGTTTCTACATGAAGCGCTTCCACAGATACGATGCTGTCTTGTACTTCAGAGCCATAAGCACCGATGTTCTGCACCGGACTGGCACCGACTTCTCCAGGAATGCCGGACAGGTTTTCCAAACCGCTCAAGCCGTGCTCGACCGTGTACGCCACCAGATCATCCCAAAGGACTCCGGAGCCGGCGCGAACTAAGACATTTCCGTCGGCACATTCCGTCGATTCAATAGAATGAAGTGCGGAATGTATCAGCAGTCCGGGATAATCCTTAGTGAACAAAAGGTTGCTCCCCCCTCCGATCGAAAATTTCGGATAATCATTGAAACGCTTGTCATCTAGCAGATTACAAAGTTTTTCCACCGATTCGAAATCGGCCCAGAAGCGGGTTGTAGCTTCCATATGGAACGTATGTTTGTCCCGAAGCCGCATATTTTCAAGAAGAGGCATAGTCAAGATGTATATGAAACAAAATTACTTTTTTTTTTGAGTAAATGCTATCTTTGCTTTCATAAACCGCTTGAAAGCATGCTCTCCATACTGATTCCTGAATACAACTGCGATTGCACTCGTCTGGTTCGCGATTTAGCCGACCAATGTCTGCAAGAAAAGATAGAATATGAAATTCTCGTCTTGGATGATGCATCACCTGAATTTCCACCGGAAAACCATGCACTATCATCGATTCCTGGTTGTATTTTTTCAATAAACGAAGCAAACATCGGTTTGGCCCGCTGCAGAAACCGTTTGGTTCGAATGGCAAAGTTCGAGTGGTTGCTTATTTTGGACAGTGATTTACAAGTCTTTGACAACCTTTTCATCAAGCGCTACCTGGACGTTCTGGGCAAAGCAACCGTCATTTCAGGTGGTGTGGTTTGCAGCAAAGAAAAACCCGAAGCAGACCGAATGCTTCGCTGGAAATACAGTCGAAAACGCGAAAGTTTACCAGCCAAAGTTCATAACCGTAATCCATGGAAATCATTTTTTTCATCCAATATTCTGATTCAAAAATCAGTCAGTGAACAGATTCCGTATGATGAACAGTTTCAGGATTACGGACACGAGGATACCATCATGGGTTTTCAATTGAAAACGCAGGGAATTAAGGTGTTGTACATTGACAATCCACTTTTACATCTAGGAATTGATTTGAGCGACCGTTATCTTGCCAAAAGTCTCTTGGCTGTTGATAAATATCTGAATGCGCCCGTTTTCAAATCCGATGAGTTGGTACAGGAAATCCGGATATTTCGAGTATATCGTTTGGTGAAAAAAATGCACTTGGATGGCTTGGTTGCATGGAAATTCCGGATACTGGAAAAAATGCTGCATAAAAATTTATTGGGCAGTCATCCGAATCTTTTTCTGTTTGATTTCTATCGGTTGGGGCATTTGTGTCGAAAGGCGCGCACCCACTCCTTGGGGTCAAACACTTGAAATGGTGAATTCCGGAGCGCATAGCCCCACAATTGAATTACCAGCTGGGACAAAATCCAGGATTTATCGTATTTTTGCAATGATCTAAACCAAAAAAATGGATAACCAAAACCAATTCCCATTGATTTCCATCGTAATGCCTGTCCTCGACCGGGAAGATTTTTTAGATGTTACCTTGCAATGTATTGTTAACCAAACCTACCGGCCAATTGAACTTATTCTTGTGGACAATGGTTCAGAAGACCATTCTTTATCCATTTGTCAGGATTTCCAAGCAGCAAACGATCATGATTTTTTTCGCACCATTATTATGCAAGAAAAAAAACGAGGGGCTAATTATGCAAGGAATGCTGGTTTGATAAAAGCCTCTGGTGATTTTCTCATGTTTTTCGACTCAGACGACCAGATGTATCCGGATTGTGTATCCAGGATCGTTAATCAATTGGTGCTGAACCATTTCCCCAAAGCCATCGCATACCCTTTTCTGATTGCATATCCAGATGGAAAGAAAGTACGTCGTCCCCATTACCTTTCTGGTGATCCTGCCGATCAACTTTTCGATATTATCATTCATACCCATAATGTTTGCCTTAGGCGCACCTTACCTGAAAAAACTGGTCCTTGGAGTGAAAACTTGCAACGATGGCAAGATTTGGAATTCGGTTTTCGTTTGCTTCAACGCTCCAGCGATATCATCTGGATGACAGGAAAACCTTTGTATCAAGTCAATGCTCATCATGCGTCAATCAGTGGAAATACTTATAGTGATGACCATCAAAAGTTGTATGATACACTCATGGTCATTCGTTCCTCCATCGAAAAGCAACCGGACAGTCTGGAAAAATATAGACAGCAACGTGCTTTGTGCTACAAAATAGTGACGTTGGCATCGCAAATCCGCAAGGACGGTAATAAGTCGTTGGGTAGAAAATATTTGAATTTAGCCATACTGCAATTGCCACACCGATTTCGGAAGAGAGCCATCCTGTTTTTTCGTTTTCAATACCTCTACGAAGGGTTCCACGGACGCGGACTTTGGAGAATTGCCCGCATATTACTTTAGCAAAATTCGGTATATGACAGTGTCCATCATCATTCCGGTATTTAATGTCTCATCCTACATTGAGCGTTGTCTTGGCTCCGTGTTGAATCAGGATTTTACACCCTTGGAATGCATTTTGGTGGATGATGCCACGCCCGATGACAGTATGGACAAAGTAAAAGATCTGTTGTCTGGTTATCAAGGTACAATCACGTTCAAGATTATTCGTCATGAGATAAACAAAGGTTTGTCCGCGGCAAGAAATTCTGGAATTTTGGAATCAACTGGTGACTATCTTTTTTTTCTGGATGGTGATGATACTTTGATGGATTCAGGTATCGCTATTTTAGCAAATCTGGCCATCAAATCTGGAAATCCGGATTTAGTTCAAGGAAGTACCATCATTGTTGGCGAAAAGAACGGAAGTGACCGTTATCAGATTCAAAAGGACGTTCCCGAATTCACAACCGATCGAGTGTGGTTGAGGAAGCAGCTCCTAAAAAGAAAGAAAATCCCGGTAACTGCTTGGAATAAGCTGATACGCAGGGATTTTATAATTAATAACCAACTTTTTTTCAAGGAAGGTGTATGGCATGAGGACGAACACTGGACTTTTTTTTCAGCGTCCAAAGTCAACTCCATGGCCTTTTGCCGCATTCCTACCTATCAGCACTTCATTACCAGCGGTTCCATCATGACGACTTCCGGCCAACGCAGCATTGACAGTTGGTTTGAAATTCTAGGGGATTTTATCGCTCATAAAGGACTGGACAGCAGGTTGGAGCGGAATACCCTTCTGGAGTTGCTTTTTTGTCAGCTCGTTCGAATTGTACTGAACGAGGCATCCATGAACGAACCAAATCTGAACCGAATTCAGTCAATGGCAGAAGTCTGTCGTAAATCGTCCTTGAAACGTCTGAATTGGATGGAAATCACACTCCTTTGGTGTTATCAATGGCCTCAGACCTGGATGAAAGTATTTAGAAACAGATGGGTCCGATCCATTTATTTCAGGATGTTACGTTGGTTTGCATAAATAGTGGTTCACGTATGAAAGACAACTCCATTTCTTTTGTTCCAATTGGCGGATTGTGCAACCGGATGCGTGCAATGGCATCTGGCGTGTATGTTGCACGGAAGTTGGGTTGTCCGGTTTCTTTCTATTGGAACGAGAATAGAGAATGTTTCGCAGCTTTTTCGGATCTATTTCAGCCTGTTCTTGTGGATGGCGTTTCTGTAATACCATATGCTCGGTCGGATTTTTATCTGGCTCTCGACCGAAAACGTAACTTATACCTGCCAGGCGTTATACGAAGTTTCATATTTGACAATCAACTCGTTGATAGTCAATGCATGGATGATAATGAAATTGAAAAACTTCGGGGTCATATTTACATGATTTCAGGAGGTTTTGTTGCTAAATGTTATTCATTGACAGCGTTGTTTGTACCGACTTTGGAAATTCAGGAACAGATCAATGAATTGAAATCACACTATTCGGAGCACGTTTTTGGCATTCATATCCGGCGGACAGACAATACGTGGTCCATTCAGAAAAATGAGATTGACGATTATCTAAGGTTTATGGATCAAAAGATCGAAACCTGCCCTGATGCGACGTTTTATCTAGCTTCCGATTCCATGGAAGTGAAACAATTGATGATCGATCGTTATGGGGATCGGATTGTTTATCATAAGGCGATACTTGAAAGAACTTCCGTGCAGGGGATGAAAGATGCTGTTGTTGACCTTTGGTGTCTTAGTTTGACAAAAGAAATCATCGGCAGCTATCATTCTTCCTATTCGGATATTGCAGCTGAATTGGGAGCTATTGAACTTAAGATTTTGGAATAGGAACGATCTTAAAGTTTGATCCAATCTGGAAGTGCGATGGTCTCTTTACACCCTTTCAGCCACACTTTCGGGGCAACCACTCGTTTTTCAGGATGCTTTCCCATGTAAGCCCCCCACCAACTGAAGGAACTATTGGAAATGATGTGATCCCTACATCTGGACATCAGCCAGATGTGCCAATAAGGATGAAGGTTTTTATTTTCTACAAATACGTGATTGACAGGTAAATGCAGGTTGGCTTTCACCCATTCGGGTTCGTCGGAGAATACGAATATTTTAAAATCAGGCAAACCTTCGGTTAGTATGTCAATGGCTTTTTCATAATAAACAACATCACACACGCCATACCGATTGATGTACTCTTTGGAAAAATAATCACCTCGTCGCACATGCAGGGAAATGGCGTGCTCGTTTTCCATCGAAGCAGCCAAGTCGAGAATGTACGCTGGTGTGGCTTCCTTCGGTTGAAAGCAGGTTTCCCAGTCTCCCAATTGACGGATGTATTGGTCCGTTTGCCAAAATCCGTCAAAAAAAACGAAACGTCCTTTTACAGGGAATTTCAGCGTTTTTTCGGTGACCAGTTTCACGAAAGGATTCAATTGAAAGAAAAACTTGCCAATGGCAAATAGAAGGGAACGGTATCTATAAAAGATCCGTCGGTCTTGCACGGTCGGAAGTTCGCTGATCAGGTCGATGCCACAGGTTCTATTGGAAGTGAAATACTTGAATGCACTCTTGTCCAGACGGACATCCTGGCAGCCCTCTTTTTTTAAGAATAGTGCGAATGCATATTGAAACAGCTGGTTTCCAAAACCCGATGAAATTTTGACTACGAACATTCAATAGGTTCTTTTTAGTTTGGCATGAAGTTGTCTGAGCAGGTAAATGAACGGTTTTTTCTTTTGCCGAAAGAGGCGAACAAAACCCAGCATTGCCTCTTTGCGGCGGAAAATGATGAACGGATCCACAGGCTCGATCCATTCCTCGGGGCGACCGTAACTGGTTGATAAACAAAGCGGATGAAGGTTGGCCAAGTATCTGTTCAGATGGGATTCGTCGTTGTTTAGCGCGATGACACCGTTTGCATCATCTTGTCGGGCATTTTGAAGTAATGCGGCATTCATCTCCATAAATTCTTTGGTACGTCCACCGTAGAAGCCTCCCTGATAATACCGCTCCCCTTCTTCCGGCTTCATGAAGGCTGTGGAAGCGGGATTCCTGTCGTAGGGCCACAACGACTTGGGCTTGCTTAAAAAACCCTCAAAAGACAGATTGACCAAATAGCCCTGTTTGGCGTCTGGTAGAACATTTTTCGAACGAACCGGTTTTAAAAACAGGGTGTTTGCATTGAAGAAAAAGCAATAATCCAGGTCAGATAGTTGGTTGGATATGGAATCAAAGAATTCAAAGCGGTTTAAGGTGTTTCGCGGCCATCCTTGATCGGTGACTGGGATGACCGAAATGGATTCACTCGGTTGAAGGGTTTTGGAATCAGTGAACACGAAATAGTTCTTGGTCGCCTCTTCCAAAAAAAAGGCCTCGCAGGAACGGTTGAACTCCAACCAGAACTTCGCATACGGCCCAATGGCTATGTAGAGTATGGCTATCCTCATGGTTTGGACGATTTACGGTTGTAGAGCCAAATCAAGGAAGTGTTCAGAAGTGCGTGCTTTGAACAATAAAAAAGGAATTGTTGCTTGAAACTCCATGTAATATTCCGCGAAAGGCATTCCCGACGAAGAATTGCCATCCATTGCACATCGTTGGCGATAAATGCGTAATGCACCAATTGGGGCAGAATGCTGCTCAAATACGGTTTCAGACGTTGTGCTTGAAGGTTTAGAGCCTTGGCCAAGTCCAAAGTTTGGAGGAAAACATCGAATGTAAACCCTTTTATGTTTCCTTCCAACGTATCGGCATGACTAACCGACTTCTCTAGTACTCGGTAAACCATTACTTCTTCCTTCATCAAATAGAGCGGTCCCTTGCAAAGCAGGCCCAAGGTGAGCGGAAGGTCCTCACAAACCACACCCTTTCCACGAAACAGTTGGGGATGTTCCTGAAGGAGCGCCCGAGTCCAATCTGTCCGGAAAAGAGCAGTCGAAAGCACCATTCTTGGAAAATTTAGCTTGTTGAGGTAGTCTTCGGCGGCATTTGTTCCAATTCGTTCCGGAAAGTACCAATCCTCACAAATGCCCGATTGGTCGGTTTCAAACGTTCCGTTTTTTTGATGAAATAGTTGCCAGTTTCCAAACACCATGCTCACATCGGGGTGATTTTCGAGGATTTCTACTTGTAGTCTTAACTTATCGGGGCGAATCCAGTAATCATCACCACCACAATCTGCCAGATACTTGCCTTGAGCATGTTCCAGAACATCAAAATAATTGGTGATGAAGCCTTTGTTCTTTTCATTCAGAAACAGGCGGATCTTATCGGGATGCTTTGCAGCCATGGATTGACAACGTTCACGTGTTCCATCCGTTGAGCAGTCCTCACCAATCAAAATCTCGTATGGAAAGGTACAATCCTGCATCAATAGACTTTCCAGAGTCTGCTCAATGTAGGCTTCCTGGTTGTAGGTAACTACCAGGACAGAAACCAAAGGTGTATTTTTTGTCATCCCCTGAATAGTTTTTTCAATTTTGGAATCCATTCACTGGTTGGAAGGAATTGGTTGAACTCAAAACCTGAAATGACCAAACAGCAAATAAACAGTAGGATACCACCTATTAGCAACGTCCATCCGGTCAGAAAATGCACGAACAAGTAGGCAGAAATAACAAACAGGACATAAATGACCATCAGCACGATGTTTCGCCCATCGAATGTTAAAGAACACAGCGGCTTGACTAAAATCAGAACCATTGGAAGGTAAATCAGATAGGCGCCGACGTATGCCAAACCGGCAGCATTTAGTCCTAAAAGCGGCCACAAAATCATGGTAATGAAGTAGTAAGCAATAAACCAGGTAGATTCGACCATTAAAAAGCGGAGCCCTTTTCCCTTGGAAAGCAGGACAAAACCAGTTGGCCATATCAAGACTTTTAGAAAGGTGCCCAATATTTGCCAACGCATCAAATCGACTGCTGGTGTGAAGGCGCTGGAAAACAAGAGATGGATCACTGGCGTGGTCATCAACATCATACCCACAATGATGGGTGTGGAAACAACCAGCACAAAACGAGTCTGCTGGTTCACAAAGCGTACTATTTGAGCATCATTGTCTTTTAATCCGCACAAGCGTGGAAAATAATCCGCCCCCATGGCCGTCAGAACGGCACCCAAATAGAGATTGGATATGGACCAAGAAGCCTGAAACAGACCAACGGTGGCCACATCGCTTTTCTGGAGAATAAAACTACGAACCAAAAACAAGGTCAGGGTCGAAATCAGCCCAGATCCAACGGTGAAAAGCCCGAGTTTGACCATGCCACCTCCCTTTTTCAGGGTTTCATGATACGACTGGTAAACCTTTTCGACCGGAATTTTTTTGGAAAACCACCAGGTGATGAAGAGACTTAAAACGGACATGGCTACAAACGAAGGCACAATACCTTTAATGCCCAACCAATTATAGAGTGCCAAACTAACGATCAGGCCGGCAACAGCTCCAAATGCGGAAGCTTTTGCCATGTATCCAATCCGACGCATGCCTTGCAATAAGGCCAATTGGCCTGAAGAAAGCGTTCCTGCGAGCACACAGAAAGCCAACAAGCAAATGGAAAAAGTCTGGCTTTTGTCACCAAACGTAAACGTGCTGATTACAGGAGCAAAGGCAATGGTCAGGATCATGCCGGCAATGCCTGTCCACCAAAGCCAGCGCTTGAGCATGGTCACCGTGCTGCTTATTCGTTTCGGGTCATCAGACTGCTTCGCTTCGGCAATTTCCTTCACGGAGCTGAAACTTAAACCAAGACTGGTGACGGAACGAATCAGATCGATAATAGACTGGAACATGCCTGCTAAACCAATTCCGGTTGTGTCCAACAACAAAGCCAGCACTTTGGTGCGCACCAGACCAGAAAGAATGGTCATGAGCTGCGAACCACCGAATATTCCAGTAGATTTGGCAATTTGTTTGTAGGAAGTGGTTGATTCCTGTTCCATGAATTTGACTATTTCAAAGGATGTAAGACCCGACACGGGTTTCCCGCAGCCACAACGTTGGCTGAAATGTCCTTGGTCACGACCGAATTGGATCCGATGACCGAATTGTCGCCGATGGTGACGCCTTTGAGTATGGTTACCCGATCTCCGATAAATACATTCTCGCCGACGTAGACAGGCAGTCGCGGAAAGTCTCCACTGTGGCGCTTTTCCGGATGCAGGGAGTGTCCGTCACCTGTTTCAATGGACAAATGGATTCCGGCCACTGTTTTACGCCCTATCTTAATAACTGAACCGTCCGCAGTCAGGGAGGCACTGTTGTTGATCATCACGTCTTCGCCGATTTCAATCAATGACCCTTCGCCACGAAGATCCAAATACGTATATCCGCTCCAGAAGTCCGCAGACAGTTCATAACCCAAGTGTACCCTTTCGCCCACCCGGACAAGGCCACTCCCTTGGATAAGCAACGGCTGATGTAGGATCGGTTTGCCTTCCATTCGGTGGTTCATTCCTGAAAGCAGCCGATAACGCCAAATACGCGTTCTTGCATAGATTTTTTTGTAAAGTGCCATGATCAGGGTTTGAAGATTTGTATGGTTTGACAAATACGATGAATTCCTTGGGTTGGTTGAGGTTCAAACGAGTCGTAATGGGGTTTCATATCCAGGTATTTTAAACAGGTTTCCATTCCAAAGTCAGTTTAGGTTGAATGTCACATCCGATGGATTCCTTGAATTCGCACAAGCCGTAATTGGGTTTGTTGTCAATCATCGCAGGCCCGACATCGATGGTTGGAATGCCGATGCTTCGGTAGTATTTGAACAGGTGATAGGCCAGAAAATGCATGGCTTTGTACGCTTTGGATTCGACAAGGTCGCCCCAATAGATCACCTGAACGATTCCAGGTGCGGTATGATAGACAATAGCGGAGGCAATATCCTGATCATCAACGGAAACCACAAAAGAGTCGGTTGGAATCAATTTGGAGGTTTTCAGCATGTCATCTTCTGTCATACTCAGGTAATAACCTTTGGTTTCCCTGTTTTCACGAATGACGGAATAGGCTTTACGGATACCGTCCGCTCCTTCCAGATATTGAAATTTTAGATCATTCTCGCAGGCGGTCAACCAATTACGCCTGGCATTTCGGCTCATGTGCTGATGGATGTAATCCTGATCAAAGCATTCAGTCGGGAAGTAATAGTTTAAATCCCAGTCGGTTACTACAAAGCCTTTGGTAACGCAGAAATGCTGAACCTTGGTAATCAAGGAAGGATCATAAAACAATGGTGGCAATGTCAAGCGGAATACCGATGCGTTCTTTTCTTTTAGAAAGGTTTTTAATGCTTCTATGGCCAATTCCACATGTTCCAGTGTGGGTTGGTGGGTTTTCGTCACAAAACCACCGAAAGGGGCTGAAAACGGGCTGCTCCAGCCATCGCCTCTGCGTGCGATGATGAGGCCTAAACGAACCTTTTTGTCCATAAACAGCAAATAAAGCAGTTCATCACAGCGGCTTTTGTTCAATTCTGCAAAGGCAGCTGTGTTGAAACAGGGATTTGTCTTGGCAAACAAACCATCAAATTCGAGTGGATTTGTTTCAACGATTCTCATGGATATAGGCTTTATAGGCTGAAAAATCACGGATGTAGTCGCTTTCTTCGTAATCGTGGGATGCAAAAACCAAGCATACGGTACCGGAGGAAAAACCTTGTTCCTGCGCCCAGATGCCCGGTGGTACGTACAAACCATTGTAGGGTCTGTTCAGCAATACTTTACGGGTGTTCACACCATCTCTGAGTTCCACTTCAAAGGCTCCGGAAGCCGCTATGATGAATTGATGACACTCCCTGTGTGCATGGGCGCCGCGATCTTCTCCACCTGGTACGTCATAAATGTAAAAAACGCGGTTGATTTCAAAGGGTATTTCCATGTCTGAATGCACCGATGTCAGATTGCCGGCTCTGTCCTTGACTTTTGGCAGTTCCATCAATAGGCAATCATCGACGGTGGGCCTTTTTTTCATATCCGGAATAATTGAAACTACAGGCGCGATTGGTGCATTCATTTTTTCATTTGCTGGAATCGGCGACACCTCGTTGCTTGCGGCCAGGAGCTTCCATTCGGTAGCTTCATACAGGTAATCCGCTTCCTCATAAGGCGTTGAAGCCAGAACCAGGCAGAGGGAGTTGGTAGAAAAGTTGTCCAGCGTCCGCCAGTGAAGTGCCGGGATGTACAAACCCATGTAGGAACGGTTGAGTGGATAGCGCTTAACTTCCTGACCGTTTTCCACTTCTACGTCAAAGCTGCCGGATAAGGCGATGAGGAACTCCTCTCCATTTCGGAAGGCGTGCCCTCCCCGCTTCTCACCGCCTGGAACGTCATAAATCCAGTATACACGGGCAATTTTGAAGGGAATGTGTCGCTGGGCCTCAATAAAGGATAAATTGCCCCTGTCATCGAAGATTCTGGGCAAGGGCAGTATGGAGGCAATGCGTAGGGTCATGGTGGTACTCTTAGAAAATCAAACGGTTTTTTCATTCAGATATTGCCTGATGCGTTCGAGGTCCTCGGGCGTATCCACAGCCAAGTTCTCAATGTCCGTCACGGCCGTTTTGATTTTGTATCCGTTTTCAAGCCAGCGAAGTTGTTCCAGCGATTCGGTCAGTTCCATCGGCGATTGCGGCAGCGCGGCGATTTCAGCCAGTGTTTTGGCCTTGTAGGCATAGATGCCGATATGTTTGTAAAAGGTCTTCAGCTGAAGCCAATGTTCGGGTTCCACCCCTCTGAAAAAGGGGATGACGGAACGGCTGAAATAAAGTGCTTCTCCCTTAAGATTTACGACGACTTTCGGTGAATTGGGGTTGATTAATGCTTCGAGACCATCCATGGAGGTGAAAGGTTTGATCAGCGTGGCCAGTTCTGTGTTCGGATCTTCCAGAAAACAATCTTTGAGTGCCTGAACTTGGGCGGGTTGAATGAAGGGCTCATCACCCTGTATATTGATGATCACCTCATAATCGCCTTTAATGGATTGCATGGCCTCCAAGCATCGGTCCGTTCCGCTTCGATGTTGATCGGAGGTCATGACAACCTGCCCACCGAAACCTCGGACGGCTGCTGCGATGCGTTCATCGTCTGTCGCCACCCAGACATCGTCCAGGCAGGTTTTCACTTGTTCGTAGACGCGCTGTATCATCATTTTACCCCCAATATCCGCCAGTGGTTTACCGGGAAAACGGGTGGAAGCGTATCGAGCTGGGATGATTCCTAGAAATTTCATGGTTCCAGATTTTAAAATGCACTCAAAACTACCAAAAAATCGGCTATGCGAAAAGGAAAGTTCAATTTTTATTGGTCTTTGATGAAAATATTCTTTCGACATTCTGTAGCTTTGTATTGCAGAATCGATTTTAATGTTTAACTTTGTATTTACATTAAATAAATAATAAATATAAGTAAATGGTGAACTCCAGCGACTTTTCAGAAATTGGGCAACTCCGGTTGGCACACGATTTCATCCAATATACTGGAGCAAATTTGTTCTTGACGGGGAAAGCAGGAACCGGTAAAACGACTTTTCTGAAGCGATTGCGTGAGTTGTCTCCGAAACGGATGGTGGTGACGGCGCCTACCGGTGTGGCGGCCATCAATGCTGGTGGAGTGACCATCCATTCTTTTTTCCAGTTGCCTTTTGGCCCACAGGTCATGACACAGCAATCGGCTGATTCAGGCGGTAAACGATCGATTGACATGAACAAGTTCAGCCGCGATAAAATAAACATCATCCGCAGCCTGGATTTGCTGGTCATCGATGAAATCAGTATGGTGAGGGCGGACCTTCTTGATGCCATTGATCGGGTGTTGAGGCGCTATAAAAATCGGTACAAGCCTTTTGGAGGGGTTCAGTTGCTCCTAATCGGTGATTTGCAGCAACTCGCACCAGTGGTTAAGGACGATGAGTGGGTTCAGCTGAAAGAACAGTATGAAACACCCTTTTTTTTCAGTTCACAAGCCCTGTCAAAAACAAAATTCGTCACCATCGAGCTGCAGCATATTTTTCGTCAGAGCGACGAACGCTTTATCAATTTACTCAACCAAATCCGCGAAAACAAACTGGACAAGGCAGGGATCGAATTACTGAACAGCCGTTGCATGACTCCTTTTGAACCAGATCCGGAAGAAGGCTACATCACCTTGACCACGCATAATTTGCAAGCAAACAAGATCAATGATGTAAAACTGAATGAAATCAAGACTTCAGCTGCTGAATTCCGGGCTGAAGTCTCCGGTGTTTTTCCGGAGTACTCCTTCCCCACTGAAGCCCGATTGATCCTCAAGCCAGGTGCTCAGGTCATGTTTGCACGAAACGACGTGAGCCGAGAAAAGCGGTTTTACAATGGAAAAATCGGTACGGTCACTTCTATTGAAGAGGAATTGGTTACCGTGACTTGTCCAGATGGGGAGGAAATCGTCACGGAAGCTGTGGAATGGCACAATTACACCTATACCATCGATCCGGAGACGGAAGAAATTCGGGAGAACCTTATCGGAACGTTCAAGCAGATCCCGTTGAAGCTTGCCTGGGCCATCACCATTCACAAGAGTCAAGGGCTCACGTTCGAAAAGGCCATCATCGATGCCAATTCAGCCTTTGCCCATGGACAGGTTTATGTAGCGCTCAGCCGTTGTAGAAACCTGGAAGGCATAGTCTTGCGAACGCCCATTGATGCCCGCCGACTTCGTACCGACCAGAGTATCCAGCTTTTTTTGGATACCGTCGAATCCAACCAACCAAACGAAAAGGACCTGCAGGAAGCCCGATATGCCTTTGAACGCGAATTGCTGCATGAACTGATGGATTTTATTCCCATCCGTCAACGACTGGATTACTGCACCAAATTGGTCCGCGAAAACGAAACAATCCTACAAGGCAATCCCCATCGGGCTTGCAGGGACGTTGCCGATAGACTTCGTGAAGAAGTCATGGATGTTTCCAGAAGTTTTATCGCTCAGATTGACAGACTTTTGGTTCAGAATCCGGATACTGCTTCGAATTTTGAATTGCAGGATCGTCTGATGAAAGGCTGCGTTTATTTCTCAGAAAAAGTTCAGTCGATTTCACAAGAATTTTTCGATCGATTCCTGCTCGAATGCGACAACAAGGCTGTGCAGAAAAGCATTCTGGACGTGGTTGAAAAAATGGAGGATGAATTTCGGTTCAAACGTACCTGTTTGGATGCCGTAAAGGAAGGTTTTGGTGTTTCTGCCTTTCTAGATGCAAAAGCTAGAGCCGGAATTGATAAAGCGATGGCACCAAAGGTCAGCAAAAAAGCACCCAAGTCCATCCAAACCATCGAGGAAGCAGCCTCTACCGAAATACTGCATCCGGATCTCTTTATTTTGTTGAAACAATGGCGCAATCAGCGAGCGGCCGAATTAAAGCATCCGGTCTATTTGGTCTTGCCTCAAAAATCGATGGTGGAACTCGTCCGAATCCTACCGCAGAACCTCCTGGAACTCAAACAAATCAAAGGTCTTGGCGACAAAAAAGTGCAACAATACGGCCTACAAATTCTCACCATTATTGCGGATTATTGCGAAGCCAACGGCTTACGAAGGTCGCTTTATTAAATGGATCCATTGCTTTTTCTTTTAAACCAACGTATCTTTGCTTTTGCCAAAGGGTATTTTAAATCCCATCCCAATGAAACACTTTCAATTTATCATTTGTTTTTTTTTCGCCTCAAACTGCCTTTTTTCGCAAACGGTGGTTGTTGAAATCTCCGGCATCCGAAACACGGTTGGCTTGATTCGGTTGGCTTTCTTTGCTAATGAAACCGACTTCCGATCCGATAAACCAGCCTTTGGACGTACGCACGACAAGACACTCGTTTTAAATGGCAACTTGGTGGTGCGATTGGATCACATTCCGTCGGGAACCTACGGTATTGCCTTATTGGACGACGAAAACAAAAACGGCAAACTTGATTATCGATTGGTCATTCCAAAGGAGGGTTTCGGCTTCTCCAATTATGAACACCGCGGCATTAAAAGACCTGCTTTGAGCGATTTCTCCTTTTTATTGAAAAAAAATGAAACACTTCGCGTTCCGATACGTATAAAGTATTACTAATCAATATCTTCCATGGATATTGAGCGCCCGGTCATCCAACTGCTAAAAGACTTTATTTGAATAGTTCGTCCAGTTTCTTGTAGAATTCTGGACTTTCTCCAATGATGCGAGCTACAATGCGCAACTCTGGATCCAAGATCAGTTTGGTAGGATATCCTGAAACGCCATAAAGCACCGGAACATCTGCTGTGGTAAGGTTCATCACATGCACCCAATTCAATTCGTATTTGGCCACTGTGGATTTCCAGACATCTTCTGTATCACGAACATCCACACCGATGAATTCCACTTTATCCTTGTATTTGGCATAAGCCTCCTTCATTTGAGGAACACCTTTCATGCACCAGAAACACCAAGCTCCCCAAAAGTCAATGACTACGAATTTTCCCTTTAAATCAGATAGTTTCACCCTGTTTCCGTTGATGGATTTCAATTCAAAATCGGGTGCTATGGTGCCTATACTGACTTTTTTCTGGGCGTCCTCAATGGCTTTGAACTTTTTTAATTGCTCTTCCTGAATGTCCAGCCCTTTAGCCAGGATGCCTGAACGAACACTTGGATCGAGCAACTTTACATAAATTAGGAACGTATCCATGGGCATGGCATTCAAATAATAGGCGGACAAATCTTGTGAGGGATTGGTTTTAATATATTCCAAATCTGTGAGTTGCGACTTGGTTCGTTCGATTTGAAGTTCAGCATCCATTTTGTCCACTATTTTCTCATCCACCCCGCTGTAGGCCATCGAGTCTATCTGTAATTCCTTCTTTACAAGATCAGCCTTGATCTTCAGGTTTTTAGTCCTTCGGCTGGCAAAGGTTTCATTGAAGACATCGCCTTTGACTGAATAGGTTAAAACCGATTGATCTAGAACGCCGCTTAATGCAACCGTTCCTCCAGGTCTCATCACCAGTTTGATCATGCGCGTTTCTGGCAGGAACAACCGTCCATTGTAGCGTTTTAGAAAACTGTGGTTCGTATAAAGGGTGAACTCTGTTGGTTCAGTCAATTTTTTGGTATAGCTGAAGCGATCCTTCGTGGCGAATACCGTGTCCGTCCTTTTCAACACGGGATTGTTTAGAACCACATGCCGCACGAAAACAGTGTCGTTTCCAATGCCTTTGATGGTCCCGGAAATGAGCGGCATTTCCCCCTTTGCAACGGCTGCAAAACTTAAACCAATACAGCAGATAAATAGCAGTAGTTTTTTCATAATGAATAGTTTATAAAAGCTTTTTCTAAATCGTTCAAAAAGGCTGACACATCTTCTTTGGTCGTATCGAAAGAGCAAACAAGTCGAATTTCATTATTCGCTTCGTTCCAGAAATAAAAGAACCAGTTCTGAAGAAGTTTGTCAATGACGGGTCTGGGCAAGATCAGGAAAAGCGCATTCGTTTCAGGCTTCTGAGTAAACGTCACTTCCGGGTATTTGCTGAGTTCATGATACAGCAATTTAGCCATTTCATTGGCATGAGCGGCATTGCTCAACCAAAAATCGTCTTGCAGGTAGGTGGTGAACTGAACGGACAAGTAACGCATCTTGGATGCCAACTGCGCCGACTGTTTGCGGATGAAAAGGGCATTCCGTACTAGCTCCTTGTTCAGGATCACGACGCTCTCCCCCATCATCAGGCCATTCTTGGTGCCTCCGAAACTGAGGATGTCCACGCCGCAGTCGGTGGTGAGGGCTCTGAGAGACACCTTCAAGGCTGCAGCGGCATTGGCCAGCCTAGCTCCGTCTACATGCACGTAAAGGCCGTATTGATGAGCTAATACCGAAATAGCGCGAATTTCTTCGGGTGTATAGACGGTACCCAGTTCCGTGCATTGAGAAATGTAGACCACACCTGGCTGTGAATGGTGCTGATCGCCGAATCCATGGAGTTTTTGCTGGATCATGGCAGGAGTGAGTTTGCCGTCCGGTGTTGGAATGGAAAAAATGGGGCATCCGGTACTTTTCACCGGCGCACCGCATTCATCCACCAAAATATGGGCGGTATCGGAACAAATGATCGAATTAAACGGCTTGGTGGTTAGCTGTAGAGCGGCAATGTTGGCACCTGTACCGTTCAAAACTACAAACGATTCGCTTTCAGGGCCAAAAGTATGTTTGAAAAGTCGGAGTGCTTCCTGGGTCCAAGGATCGTCCCCGTAACCGATGGCATGACCGTTGTTGGCGTGTTGAAGGGCTTCCAGCACCTTGGGATGGACACCGGAATTATTGTCGGAGGCGAAACTTCTCATAAAAACAGTTTATTTGGTGAACAAATTAAAGGAAAAATTCAGCAAAAACGAACCTCAGGCAATAGAAAATGATCAAAATCAGCCAGCAAACTCGCTGAGCTCCATCCAGCGGAGTGTTTTTTCATCAATCAGTCTGTTCAATTCAGAAAAACGGACGGAATGCGTTTCGATTTCTGGTCCGGAGCAGTTTCCTGAACTAAGCGCTTTTTCAACCGTGGATTTTTCTTTTTCAAGCATCTCAATTTCCTGTTCCAATGTTTCAAACTCCTTTTGTTCTTTGAAGGTAAGCTTTCGTGGACGTTCTTTTACGAAGGTGGCATCCGTTGTGGTTTTGAGATCGACTTTGAGGATCCGTTTCTTCTGCTTTTCCTCGTCGTCTTTAAGCTCCCGCCAATCACGGTATTGCGTATAATTGCCCGGGTAATCCTTGACCGTTCCCTGCCCTTCGAAAACCAGCAAATGGTCCACGATCTTGTCCATGAAATACCGGTCGTGTGAAACCACCAACACACAGCCTTTGAAATTTTGAAGGTAATCCTCCAGAATATTCATTGTCATGATATCCAGGTCGTTTGTTGGTTCGTCCAATACTAGGAAATTGGGATTTCGCATCAGAACGGTACACAAATGCAACCTCCGTTTTTCACCGCCGGAAAGCTTATAGACAAAATTATGTTGGGATTCAGGTGTAAATAAAAAATGTTGTAGGAATTGCGAGGCTGAAAGCTTTTTGCCGTCTCCCAGACTGATTTCATCTGCGATCTCCCGAACCACGTCGATCACCTTCATCTGTTCGTTGAACTTCAGTCCATCTTGGCTGTAATAGGCGAATTGCACGGTTTCTCCGATGTCAAAAGAGCCGCTATCAGGCTGCTCCTGCCCCATTAGCATGCGCAAAAAAGTGGTTTTTCCCGTACCATTCTTACCAACAATGCCCACTTTCTCGAATCGTGCGAAATTGTAGTAGAAATCCTTCAGCAAAACCGTGTCACCGAACGCTTTGGAAATGTATTTGGCTTCAAAGATCTTGGAACCAAGGTAGGAAGCCTTGACGTTCAGGCTGACAGCATCATTCACCCGTCGCACGCTCACTTTGTCCTCCAGGTCGTAAAAGGCATCCTGGCGCGCTTTGGCCTTGGTGGCGCGTGCCTGTGGCATCCGGCGCATCCAGTCCAATTCCTTGCGAAACAGGTTGTTGGCACGATCCAGTTCGGCATTGAACACTTCGATTCGCTCCTGATGTTTTTCCAAATAATACGTGTAATTGCCTGAATAACTGAACATTTGCCCGTGGTCAATCTCCAAAATCACGTTACAGACCCTGTCTAGGAAATACCGGTCGTGGGTCACCATCAACAAACTGATGCCCGATTTGATCAGATAGGTTTCCAACCACTCGATCATTTCGAGGTCCAAATGGTTGGTCGGTTCGTCCAGAATCAGTAAATCGGGTTCTGTGATCAAGGCATTGGCCAGGGCGACCCTTTTAACCTGACCACCGGATAAATGCGCGATGGGTTGCTCGAAGTCCTTGATTTTCAACTGGGAAAGGATTTGTTTCACCCTCACTTCGTAATCCCATGCCTTGTGGTAATCCATCAAATGGAGGTGATCTTCCATTTTCTCTCCTTCCGGATGCGGATGGTGGAGCTCTTCACGGATCATAAACGCTTCGTAATCGGCAATGGTGCGAATAATGATGTTGTCGGAACGGAAACAAGCTTCCAGTACGGTCAAATCGCCAGTAAAGCCTGGTTCCTGCTGCAAATAACTCACTCGAAGGTCGCGCCTGAACACCACGGAGCCGGTCTCGTAATCTTCCAAACCAGCCAGGATGTTCAGCAACGTGGTTTTTCCGGCACCGTTTTTGGCGATTAAGGCTACGCGCTGCCCTTCGGCAATGCCGAACGACATATTTTTGTATAGCAATAAGTCACCGAACGATTTGGTCAGTCCTTCAACCTGGAGATAAGCGATGGGGTTCGCCATTATGCGTTTAATTCGTGTTTTAAATACTTACCGGTGAAGCTGTTCTCGTTTTTCACCAAGTCTTCGGGCGTGCCCGTGAAAAGAATCTTACCGCCACCACGACCGCCTTCAGGTCCGATATCGATGACGTGGTCGGCCATTTTGATCACATCCAGATTGTGTTCAATCACGATGATGGTGTTGCCTTTGTCGCACAGACGATTCAAAACGCCCATCAATACTCGGATATCGTCGAAATGCAAGCCGGTGGTGGGTTCATCCAAAACGTAAAGCGTCTTGCCTGTGTCCCGTTTAGCCAACTCCTTGGCCAGTTTCACGCGTTGGTTTTCACCGCCAGAAAGCGTGGTCGAGGGCTGTCCCAAGCGGATGTATCCCAAGCCGACATCTTGCAACGTCTTGATTTTGTGCAATATCTGTGGTTGGTTTTCAAAGAATTCGACCGCTGCGTTGATGGTCATGTCCAGCACATCGGCAATCGATTTGCCTTTAAAACGAACTTCCAACGTTTCTCGGTTGAATCGTTTGGCCTGGCAGTCCTCACAAGGCACCAGCACATCGGGCAAAAACTTCATCTCGATGGTCTTGTAACCGTTTCCACGACAGGTTTCGCAACGACCACCCACGACATTGAATGAGAAACGCCCGGGTTTGTAGCCGCGTATCTTGGCTTCCGGCATGTTTACAAACAAGTTGCGGATATCGGAGTAAACGCTGGTATAGGTGGCTGGATTCGAACGTGGACTTCTTCCCAGCGGGGATTGGTCCACACTGACAATCTTGTCGATCAAGTCAATACCTTCAATGGATTCATACGGCAAAGCTTCTTGCAGTGAACGGTAATAGTACTGACTCAGAATGGGTTGCAACGTGTCGTTGATGAGGGTTGATTTGCCGCTGCCAGAAACGCCTGTCACCAGAATTAGTTTGCCCAGTGGAAATTCCACATCCACTTTTTGGAGATTGTTGCCGGTACAACCCTTTAATACGATCTTTTTTCCGTTGCCCTTCCGTCTTGTTGCAGGGACTTCAATTTTTTGAAGACCGTTCAAGTATCTGGAAGTCAAGGTGTCTGCCTGCATCATTTCTGTTGGAGTGCCTGAAAAAACCACTTCACCCCCGTGTCTGCCGGCTCTTGGGCCCAAATCCACGATGTAATCGGAGGCGAGCATCATGTCCTTGTCGTGTTCCACCACAATGACAGAATTTCCGCTGTCACGGAGGGTTTTCAAGGAACGGATCAGGCGGTTGTTGTCCCGTTGGTGCAGTCCGATGCTGGGTTCATCCAAAATATACATCACGTTCACCAATTGGGAACCGATTTGCGTGGCAAGCCGGATGCGTTGGTTTTCACCCCCGGATAAAGAGGCGGAAGCTCTGTTCAGGGAAAGATAGTCCAAGCCCACATTCAGCAGGAAACTGAGTCTGGAACGGATTTCCTTGAGGATTTCTACCGCGATGAGACGCTGTTTCTCCGACAAATGTTCATCGATAGTGTCCAGAAAATCAGCCAATTCGGAAATGTCCATCTTGGAAAGTTCGCCAATATTCTTCTCGTGAAGCCTAAAATGCAGGGCTTCCTTGTTCAACCGTTGGCCGCCGCATTCGGGACAAGCTCCTGTCCGAATGAACTGTTGGGCCCACTTCTGCGCTTCAGTGGACGATTCTTCGTCCTGTTGCATGGTGATGAACTTAATGACCCCGTCAAAATCGACGTAGTAATTGGAATTGCCCAATGAGCGGTTGTGTATGTGCAGGCTTTCTTCCGTACCGTTCAGGATTTCATCGATGGCTTCGTCCGGAATGTCTTTGATGGGGGTTTTCAAGGTGAATCCCCATTTGGTTCCAAGGGCCTCAATCTGCCAGAAAAGCAGGGAATCCCTGTATTTGCCAAGTGGTATGATGCCACCGTTGTGAATATTTTGTTCTCGATCGGGAATGATCAGGTCGTTATCCACCAGATTGACCGTGCCAATGCCTTTGCAACGCGGGCACATGCCTTGCGGCGAATTGAAAGAAAAGTTGTTTGGAGCCGGCTCGTTGTACGAAACGCCACTGGTCGGACACATGAGCCGACGGCTGAAATGCCGAAGATTATTGCCGTCCTTGTTGAGCACCATCACGATGCCATCGCCTTGACGCATGGCAATTTGCAGGCTTTGCTTGATGCGTTTCAACTCTTTTTCGGTGATGTGCAGTTTGTCAATGACCACTTCCACGTCGTGGTTCTTGTAGCGATCCAGTTTCATTCCGTGCGTGATCTCGCGCAATTCGCCATCTACACGGACATTTAGGTAACCCTTTCTGCGTAAGGTTTCAAAGAGTTCTTTGTAATGTCCCTTTCGGGTGCGAACGACGGGTGATAGCAAGTAGATGCGCTGCCCTTCGTAGTCGTTCAGGATCAGTTCCAAGATTTTGTCTTCCGTATACTTGACCATCTTCTCACCGGTCACGTAAGAATAGGCATCCCCGGCTCTGGCGTAGAGCAAACGCAGGTAATCGTAGATTTCGGTGCTCGTACCGACGGTGGAACGCGGGTTTTTGTTGGTGGTTTTCTGCTCGATGGAAATGACTGGACTCAGGCCAGTGATCTTATCCACATCTGGACGCTCCAGCCCTCCTAAAAAATTACGGGCGTAGGATGAAAACGTCTCGATGTAGCGTCGCTGCCCTTCGGCAAAGATGGTGTCGAAAGCCAGGGAAGATTTACCGCTGCCGCTTAAACCAGTGATGACTACCAGCGAATCCCTTGGGATCTGTACGTCTATATTTTTGAGGTTGTGTACACGGGCACCGTATACACAGACCAATTCTTGTTCTTGCATACTCAATTCGGATCGATCACCCAGTTTTTTTGGTGAACGGTAAGCTTCTTTTTGTCAAAATTAAGGCTCTCCTTCAACGGAATAGCCACTTTATACGTTTTCATTTCCAGGTTGGGAAGGCTGTCGCTGCGAATCCAGGAATTGACCAATTTCAAGTCATAGAAATTGATTCCCTGCTGTTTGGCGAAATCAATCCAGTTTGGAACTTTACCAGTGATGAGCGTATCCCTGCATACGATGGGTTGGTACAGTTGATCCTTGCGGATAAAATATCCGTATTTTTGAGGATGGGTCAAAAATTCCTTGCAGGCCAGAATGCGGAAGACGTAGCGGGAAGTTTCTTCCACCAACCACAGGTCAAGTCCAGTAGAAACACCTTGACGCTGCAGCTCCAAAGTGATCCGATTGGTTCCGATGTTGTAGGAGGCACAGGCCGATGGCCAGTCTCCATATTTTGAATAGGCATCTTTCAGGTATCTGCAAGCTGCCCCGGTTTCCCTTTCCACATGGTAGCGCTCATCCACATCGCCTGAAACTTCCAAACCGAATTGCTTGGCGGTTTCTGGCATGAACTGCCACAATCCCACCGCTTTGGCAGAGGAGATGGCAATCGGGCTCAGGGTACTTTCTATGCACGCCAGGTATTTAATGTCGTCCGGAACGCCACTGTCCCTAAGAATCTGCTCGATCATCGGAAAAAATCGGTTGGCACGTTTCACCAAAGTCAAGGTAGAGACGTGCATGTAGATCATGGCCATAAGCTCTCGGTCAAAGCGTTCCCTAAGGTCGTTGCGTGTCAGATCAATGATCTTTCCACAGAATTCAATTTCGTCCGGAAGTTCAGGTGCAATGGCTGTTAACGCGTACTTTTCTTGCGTTACCAAAGGCTCCACCGTTGGAACAACCGGCGGTACAACCACCTGTTCCACCACTTTTTTTGGCTTTTTTGGGTTGGCTTCTGTTTCAGCATATACGGAAACTGTTATTGGCAATATGAAAGCTGAAAGCATCAGAAATCCTTTTATCATTCTCATAAACGATTCTATTCTAATAAGTTAATATCTCCTTTTTTCTTATAAGCGATACCATCCGACCCTTTTGCCTCAATCAGGTAAAAGTAAACGCCTGGTGAAACCGCCTTGCCTTTGAACGTTCCGTTCCAGCCTACCGACGGATCGGTCCATTCAAACAACACGTTTCCCCAACGATTGATAATGGTGCCTTTGAATTTGACAATGGAACGGAAGGCTACCCTGAATTCATCGTTCTCACCCGGAGTTGAACGCGGCGTGAAAAAGTTCGGGCAATCCAGTTTCGATTCTGTGACAACGATGGTAAAGGATGCTGAATCCATGCTCGTTGTGTTGCTCACATAAAGCTTTACCAATGATTTGCCACTTTGCAGAAAGGTATAATTTAGATTTTCATCGCTATACCTTTTATAAGGACCCGTTTCGTCTTCCGAATCATAAACATACCATTCATAAAACTGAACTTCTTCGTTGGGATTGCTGTAGAAATCGATGACCAAGGGCGCTGGGCCAGTAGGTGATAAACCATTCGTATATTCCTTTACATTTTCCTCACCTTGGAGGTTGGAGCCTGCCCGATCGCGAATAATGGCCTTGGCGTTCGCTTGAACAGAAAGGGCATTGGTTAATGGAGGCACCACAAAAGGCGTCCCATTCGAGTCCCCCGAAGCAGAAAACTGGGCTTGACAAATCGTCGTTGTCAAGCATGCAACCAAAAGAAGGACCCTATTTTTTTTCATTGTTTCCGATTCGTCGAAAAATCCATCAAAGATAGGATTTCTTACCGAAAAATCCCGTATTTTTGTTACTCCAAATACCTTCTGACCATGTCAAAACGTTTGCTTTTTCTGTTTCTGATCTTCTTTGCCTGCAACGTGAACAGTTTCTGCCAGGTCAAGGATGTTCCCACGGTCAAACTTTTTGAAAAAACCTATTACAAGTATTTAGTCAAATCCAAGGAGACCATTTATTCCCTTTGCAGACGTTTTGGTGTGACCGAAGCAGAACTGTTGTCCATGAACCCGACCATCGTTGATGGGCTCAAGAGTGGCCAGACGTTGTTGATTCCCATAAAAGTTGACAAAATCGAAGCGACAATATCCGAACAGGATCAACCAGTAAAAACTACCGATACCGCCGTTAGTGCTCCATCGGACAATGAAAAGCACAAGAAGTCACTTGCCTTTTCCACCGACAAACCCCGAATAACAGTCCTTTTACCTTTTGCACCAACCAGTACTTTAGGATCCAACGAACGGTATGTTGAATTTTATGAGGGCATGCTTTTGGCCGTGGACAGCTTGAAAAGTATGGGATTATCCTTTGAAATTCAGGCTCTTGAAAGTGGACACGATGTGGAGACCCTCACTAAGGTTATCGAAACTGGCAATCTGGATGAAACCGATTATTGCATTGGTGGTGTGAGTCCCGAGCAAATTGCCATCTTATCGGATTGGGCAATGAAAAATCGGCGCTACCTGGTTTTCCCGTTCAGTTCCAAAATTCCGGAAATGGATAGCAACCCATACCTGTTCCAGACGAATACCCCGCACACCTATATGTTTGATCGACTGGCCGAATATGCGACCAAACGAACCAGCGGCAGCAACATTATCTTCCTGAATTCAACGGTGGACGAATCCGACATCAGGGCTCAGCTCATTCCTCGAGTAAAAGCTAAATTTCAGCAAATGGGTATTCCGTTTGTAGAAGTTGCCGATGACGAAAATCTGGAACAATTAACCAAGGTTCTTTCGGATACCAAGCTGAACCAAATCATGCCTACCCCTATGAATATGCAGGAAACCAATAATCTGCTGACCAGGCTGGGCGCATTTCACAAAGCCAACCCCAACATTTCCCTAGCATTGATCGGCTATCCCGACTGGATGGCCACCAACAAGGGCTATCAAAAATACCTCTACGATTTGAATACCGTCATTTATTCCAATTTCTACGCAGATGCCCAACAGAAGAGCGTCCGTGAGTTTCAGATCCTGTTTAATCAGACCTACGACGCAAACCTGATGAATACGTATCCCAAATACGGGATGATGGGCTTCGACATTGCCGGCTATTTTATACCACGGATGGTTTTTGAGAAGTCAGAAGGGCTTGAATCTGCTCCCTACCTCTCCCCTTTGCAAAATGAATTCAAATTCGGCACCACCAGTCCATTGAGTGGCGCCAGCAACCAATGCTTCTACATCATTCATTACACCCCTGAAAACGAGGTGGAAGTGAAGGACATGAACTAATCGATCCAATCTACATGAAGTTCTCCAAAATACGGCTCATTGGTCTTTTCTGCCTAGCCAACCTAACTCTTTCCGCACAATACAATACTTTGAGCGAATGGTATGTAGGCGCTTCTGCCGGTGCTTCCGCTTCTACGATGACACTGGTTCCAAAATATGTTGACAAGATGTATTCCTTAGGAAAAAACGGTGGTTTGACCCTTCGTTACATCAGTGAGCATCATTTTGGTATTCAATTGGAATGCAATTACCTGGAGACAGGTTGGATGGAAGATCAATTGGGATTTAAAGATGCTAAAAAATATTCCTATTCCAGGCAACTTAATTTTGTAGAAGTTCCTTTCTTGATGCATTCGTATATCTCGTTAGGTGCCACCCGCTTTTTTCTTACTTTTGGACCCAAGTTTAGCTATCTTCTGTCTGAATCTGAATCGAATCGGACATTGGTTCCATATCCTCAGCATGTCAAATTGGTTGAAAGACCCTTTCAGTATGGAGTTCTGGGTGGTGGAGGCTTGGAAGTGCATCTGGGGCCAACCGTTCTTGGGTTGGAAGGCCGATATTGCTACAATTTGTCGAACATTTTCAACGATACTATTGGAGAGGATTTCGTGACCTCCAATTTGCAGGTTATTACGCTCAACCTTTACTTGTTGTTCCAATTATCCGGAAACTAAGATGTTTCAATAGAGCGCCCATCTCTGCGTTACTTTTCACTCAACTCTCCTCACATACCTTAAACTTTATCGAATTCTATCCAGCGATTTTACCAATTGATCGTCTTTGTGAATGCCATTGATGGCCAATAAGTCTAAAACGATGCCCAAAAGTGGCATCAGAACAGCAGGACCGTAACCGACCCAAGCATCAAGGACGTTCCTGAAATAATAGAACAATCCGACCAATCCAAGAAGGAGTAAGACTTTCAAGACGAGGGCTATGCGCGTGAAACGAATCTGCAAGCCCCTTTTTTTAAACAGGAAAATAGCTAGGAAAGAAATGAAACCAGCAACAACTGAAATCAGACCAATCAGCCAAACCGGCAAATTAATCGGTGGCACAGCACCTGTCTGAGTCATATTGAAAGCCGTGCATGCATACAATCCGTTAGGCAACTTGAATACGCCAACCGGAAGGAACAGAACAGCAATCAAAGCGACGGCGGCCAAAAAAAGCCAAAGACTTTGAATACGCTGTATCATTTTATTTTTTCAGCTTTTCGCGGGCAGGGTTCTTGTGATAAACCTTCCCGTCAATGTATTCCTGAGCAGCGATCAAAGTTGCTTTCGGCAATTTTTCGTAGAAACGGGAAATTTCGATTTGTTCGCGGTTTTCGAACACTTCTTCCAGATTGTCGGTGTAAGAAGCGAATTCCTGTAATTTCTTTTCCAGTTCCGTTTTCATTTCCACACTGATCTGATTGGATCGTTTGGAAATAATCTTTACGGTTTCGTAGATGTTGCCGGTGTCTTCACACAAAGCATTCATGTCACGTGTTACAGTCGAATTCGGAATTGATTTTTTGTAATCCATTGTTCAGTTTTTTATTCTTTGATTATTTTCTTGCATTCTTTGAGGATGGCTTCCGCGTCTTTTATATGCTTGCTTTCAGGGAACTCATTCAGGAAACTGAAATATTCATCTTGCGTCGCACGAAAACGCTCCATTTTAAGGTTCTCAACACTTTGCATGGCCATCATGTACCTGGATCTCAGGATCAAGTAGGATAATTCCTCCCGGTATTTGGAAACGGGATAATCCATCAATGCATTGTTGGCGGTAATAATGCACGATTGATAGTTATTGCCCATGTAGTCCCCCAAATCGTAATACAACTTGCTCGCCAGCAATTGTTTGTAAACCAGTTTATCCTGCAAGTCGCTCAACATCTTCACCACATCAGGCTTGCGGTCACTTTCGGGATAGTAATCCAGAAAGACATTTAGTTGGTCCATTGCCTTGATGGTTTCTTCCTGTGTCAATCTTGGATCCGGGGAATTTAGATAAGCGGCTTTCCCGGCTAAAAAACGACAGTCCTCGGTAAATATTCCCTTTGGATAGGTCTTGTAATAGGTCTCAAAATAGCCCGAAGCGGAAAAATAATCCTTTTTGTTGTAATAGGAGTTTGCCAGCATGAAAAGGGTTTGCTCAGCCCGGTCTGTTCCTTTGTGAATGGGTTGCAGTTCTTCGAGCAACTCAATGGCTCGGGTGTATTTTTTCTGTTCGTAGAATTCGTTGGCTTTTTTCCACTTCAATTCATAATCGGTACTTTTCAGCAATTTCTGATAGTCGGAACAGGAAACCAGGTTAATCCCCAGCAATATAATTATAAGAAATCTCCACTTCATGCCGTTACTGTCCATACCCTTTCCATATTGTATGAAAAGTTGCACAAAGGTAACACTTCCGTTTCAATAAGCGAAAAGAAACAGCAAAAATTAACGGAAAAGCCCGTCCAGCATGGTTTTCCAACGTTTTTTAAGGATAGAATACCTTTAAAAATAGTACATGTCGCTGGCCTTCATCAGTTTCAAGTTGGAATGCTGCAAAACTTCCACACATTTGGCGATGTCGTTGGGGCGGATGATCACTCTGGCCAAATCATCCATGGCAAAGGCATACATGTAATCTACCGAGACGTTGTGCTCGGAAAGGATGAGCAAAGCATCCGACAACGTACCAGGCGTATTGGGTACAAACAGGCAGACGACATCACTCAGTGTCACTGTAAATCCGTTTTGTGTCAGCAGTTTCTTGGCTGCCTGCGGATCGGATAAAACGACCCGCATGATACCGAAGTCGGAGGATTCAGCCATGCTGAAGGCTGACAAGTTGATGCCGGCTTTACCCAACAAGCGGGTGACTTCCGTCAAACGTCCGGTCTTGTTTTCCAAAAAAATGGACAATTGCTTGATAATCAATGGTTCGTTCATAATCAATACAAATTTCGTTTGTCTGTCACTCGTTTGGCTTTTCCGATGGAACGTTCGATGGAACGGGGTTCCACCAATTTGACGTGGGCATGGATGCCTACCACGCTCAGGATGCGGTGCTCAATGCGTTTAGCCAGGCCCAGCATAGCGCTCATGTCGTCCGTGAAGTTTTCCGGACGCAGTTCAACGTGAACGTCGAAGGTATCCGTATTGTTTTCACGATCCACATACAGGTGGTAATGCGGAGCTGCTTCGCCGAATTCCAGCAGCACACTTTCAATTTGGGATGGGAATACATTGACTCCTCTGATGATGAGCATGTCGTCACTGCGTCCCATGATTTTATGCATGCGCACCGAAGTGCGACCGCAGGAGCATGTTTCGTAAAGAAGCGAGGTTAGGTCTTTGGTTCGATAACGCAACACCGGCATGCCTTCTTTGGTGATGGTGGTGAACACCAGCTCCCCTACTTCGCCTTTTTTAACGGGTTTCAGGGTTTTTGGGTTGATGATTTCAGGAAAAAAGTGGTCTTCGTTGATGTGCATGCCGTGTTGTGCGCTGCAATCGTATGCGACACCCGGGCCGATGATTTCTGTCAAACCAAAGATGTCAAAGGCCTTCAGTCGAAGTTTTTCCTCAATTTCCTTGCGCATTTCCTCGGTCCAGGGTTCGGCACCGAAAAAACCGACTTTGAGTTTCAGTTTGTCTTGAACGCCCATATCGTGCACAGCTTCCGCTAGATACAAAGCGTAGGAAGGGGTACAGCAAAGGGCCGTGGAGCCAAAGTCTGTCATCAACTGTATTTGCTTTTCCGTATTCCCGGATGAAATCGGAATCACCGATGCGCCAAGGGTTTCTGCCCCGTAATGGGCACCGAGCCCACCTGTGAACAAGCCGTAACCATAAGCAATCTGAAAAATATCATTGCGGTTGCAACCACCTGCTGCAAAGGTTCTGGCCATCACTTCCGACCAGATGTTCAGGTCTTTACGTGTATATCCAGCAACAATGGGTTTTCCGGTGGTTCCGGACGAAGCATGCAAGCGAACGATTTCAGACATCGGCGCTGAAAACAATCCGAACGGATATTGGTCACGAAGGTCGGTTTTCGTCGTAAAAGGCAGTTTCACCAGATCGTCAATAGTTTCAATGTCGTTCGGGCTGATGCCGAGTTCCTGCATTTTTGCCCTGTAAAAAGGTGAGTTGTGATAAACACATTCAACGGTGGTGCGAAGCCGTTTGTTTTGTACCTCGCGTAGTTCCTCGTGCCCCATGCACTCGTAGCTTTCGTTCCAGATCATAGTTGTCAAATTGGTGGTCTTGCCGATGGTTTTTCCTTGTTGCAAAGTAAAACAATATTTCCAGATTTTCCGTCCAATTCCGCTATATTTGTAGTCTGAAAAAAGCTGAAATGAATGTTTAATCTTGTTTCTCCATACGTTCCCACAGGCGACCAGCCTGAAGCCATCCGGCAGCTCGTTGAAGGCATCAATCAGGGCATGCCTTATCAAACGCTTTTAGGAGTGACTGGCTCCGGTAAGACGTTCACCATGGCAAATGTGGTAAAGGAGATTCAGCGGCCTACCCTGGTGCTCAGCCACAACAAAACGCTGGCTGCTCAGCTTTATGGCGAATTCAAGAGCTTTTTCCCCGACAATGCTGTTGAATACTACGTTTCCTATTACGATTATTACCAGCCGGAAGCCTATCTGCCGACTTCCGACACCTATATTGAGAAAGATCTCGCCATCAATGCTGAAATCGAAAAGCTACGATTATCAGCATCTTCGGCCTTGCTTTCAGGCAGGCAGGACGTGTTGGTTGTTTCGTCGGTTTCCTGCATCTATGGTATCGGTAATCCAGAGGATTTCAAGAAAACGGTCGTTGACGTTTATCGTGGACAAATGATGGATCGGAACGTATTCCTTCGAAAACTGGTGGATATTCTCTATTCCAGAAACGAAGTGGATCTTCAACGTGGGAATTTCCGGGTCAAGGGCGATACGGTTGATATTTTTTTGGCGTATGCCGATTCCATTTTGAGAGTTGTTTTCTGGGGAAATGAAATTGACAGCATTTCCACCATCGATCCGGTGAACGGTCGCACCCTGACAACGGCAGAGGAATTCCGCATTTTTCCTGCCAACTTGTTTGTAACCAGCAAGGAAAGTATCGCCATCGCCATCGAAATGATTTTGGCGGACCTCGATAAGCAAGTAGCCTTTTTCAATTCCGTAGGAAAACCTTTCGAAGCCAAGCGCTTGTACGAACGCGTCACCTACGATGTGGAAATGATCCGCGAGCTGGGCCATTGTTCCGGCATCGAAAACTATTCACGGTATTTTGACGGCCGTCAACCGGGCGACCAACCCTTCTGTTTGCTTGATTTTTTTCCAGAGAATTTCCTGATGGTCATTGACGAAAGTCATGTCTCGTTGCCGCAGGTTCGCGCCATGTGGGGAGGCGATCGTGCCCGAAAAACAAACCTGGTGGAATACGGATTCCGCTTGCCCGCAGCCATCGATAACCGTCCGCTCAGTTTCGCCGAATTTGAAGGAATCAAAAAACAAGTGGTGTATGTGAGCGCCACACCGGGCGATTACGAATTGGAAAAATCGGAAGGTATTGTCGTTGAGCAGGTAATCCGACCAACCGGTTTGCTCGATCCAGAGATTTCCGTTCGCCCAAGCAAAAATCAGGTGGACGATCTGATGGAAGAAATCCATGTCCGGGCATCGAAGGATGAACGCGTCTTGGTCACCACTCTGACCAAACGCATGGCCGAAGAACTGACTTCCTACATGGTTGGTTTAAATATCAAATGCAGCTACATCCATTCGGATGTGGACACACTGGATCGCGTGAAAATCATGGAAGACCTTCGCATGGGCGTTTACGATGTGCTGGTTGGAGTGAATCTGCTTCGCGAAGGACTCGACTTGCCGGAAGTTTCGCTGGTGGCCATTCTGGATGCAGACAAAGAAGGTTTCCTGAGAAATCACCGTTCCCTCACACAAACAGCTGGACGTGCCGCGCGGCATTTGGAAGGGAAAGTGATCATGTATGCCGATAAGATGACGGAGAGCATGCGCATCACCATCGAGGAGACCAACCGCAGGCGCATTAAGCAAAAAGCGTACAACGAAGCGCACGGTATTACTCCTACCGCCATTATCAAGGATAAAATTTCGGGACTTGGTCAATTTGCCCGTTCGGCCGAGCCAAAAGCCTACATTGAACCCGAGAGGACCAGTTTGGTGGCCGATCCCGTCTTGGCACACATGAACCCTTCACAGTTGCAGAAAACCATTGATAAGGCTCGCAAGGCCATGCAAGAAGCAGCAAAGCGGCTCGATTTTCTCGAAGCCGCTCAGTACCGGGACGAAGTGCTCAAACTGGAAGAACTTCTAAAAAAATCGGGCGTTTAGAATTTTAATCCTGCCGTCACCACCAAGCTCAATTTATCACGCGTCAATGTGGCATACGTTGGAAGTGTTGTCGCATCAATGATTTCGCTAAAATTGAAGAAGTGTTCATTGCTGATGCGTTCCTGAACGGCCATGTCCAAAAAGAAGGCACCTGAACGGTAACCAGCACCCAAGGAAGCATACAAGGTATTTTTAAGTATCGTGTATTCAGGCCTTGTATAGGCTGTTGCAATATCAAATGTTTCCAAATTTGATAGGAGTGGTGACATGTAATACGCCGCACCCATCCGAGTGCTAAAATTATCCGAAAGCCTTATTTCACCGCCCACACGGATGTTATAGCTTTTTTGGAAATCGTATGTCATGTATTTGTTGATATCGGTCATTTCAAAGCCGCTGCCGTTTCTCAAGGAGGTGTTTCTATAATCCACGTAATCAAAATCAACACTCAAGAGTCCTCTGTTTTCAAACTGATAGGCTGCACTCAGTGTCATTTGCCAAGGGGTTTTCAGCATATAGTCCACATATTGTTCCGTGCCTACAACAGTAGGGTCCGGACTGTAAACCGCATTCGTACTTGGATTTATGAAACCCATGGAAGCCATCGATGCGTTGAATACATCGGTCAGTGCATAATACGTTCCTGTACGGCCTGAAATACCCAGTCTGAGTTCAGGCACTGGTCTGTAAATAATGCCAGCTTTGAAGTCAACGCCTGACCCGGTAGTGGATAGCGTATTGCGCAATTCAGTTCCTCCACCTTGCTCGTAGTTTTCAGAATAGATGCTGTACCTGTCGTAAACGATGCTTTGAATGCCGATGCCGATACCCACATACAAATTATGGTTGTAATTGGCTCCCAATGTAAAGTTCCAGGAGTGAATGCCCCCGCTTTCCTGCAATTGCAGGTCATTGTTCGTTTTTTCACCTGGATCAAGTTTAGAAACATAGTTATCACCAGCTGAATTCAAACCGATGACCTTGACTCCGTTAACATCGTTCACAAAGTTGTAAAAGTTCGTATGATCGGGATGAGAACCATCCGAGTACCACATACCGTTTTCTACGTAACAGATTCGATCCAACAGTGAAACCGCACGGCCTTCGCCAATCACATTGGTGTTTCGGTTAAAATCGGCCACTTTGTTGTAGGTTATTCCAAAATTGAAATTGGAGATGGTCGATTCATCGTACGTCCGGAATGAACCGACATAACCAAATCCATTCATCAAGATGTTTTTTTTCGAGGCATTTCCAAGCTTACCGTTCAGATCCGTCTTGGAATTGTCCACCTGGAAGGAAGGTGAGAATGTAAATTCAGAACTTCTGTAAACCCCGATTCCTGCTGGATTCAGACTGATGGCACTCATATCGCCTCCCAATGCTCCGAAAGCTCCGGACATTGAGACAAAGCGTGCCGTTCCGGAAATATCTGTTTGCGAGAACCTCAGTGCATCAAATTCAGCCTGAGAGAAGGCCGTTAGGCCGCATGCAGACAGAAAAGCCAATAGAATGTATTTTTTCATACGAATCTGTATTTTATATTACCTGCGTCCACCACCGAAAGAACCGCTGCTGCTGCCACCACTGCTGCGGGAGCTGCTTGAATTGGAACTAGAGCTGGAGTTTGAACTTGAACTTGAACGCGTGGATGGTGAATAAGAAGAACTTGATGACGAACTGCTCGGCGTATACGATGAATTGGAAGACGGTGTGCTGTAGGTCTGTCTTGATGATGAAGAAGTCGAGGATGATGACGTTCTAGGCGAGTTTGAAGAGCCAGATGTGCTGGTTCTTGAAGTGCCATAACTACCTGAAGTCCTACCGGTCGATGTTGGAGCGGTTCGAGTTTGAGGAGTGGAATATGAATTTCCTGAGCCACTGCGGGTGGTACCATAGCTGTTGCTGTTACCGGTGCTGTTTCGGCCAGTATTGTAGGTGCCGGTGGCAGATTGCCTATTTGTCGTACTGTATGAACCGTTGCTGTTATTGCCCGATCTGGAGGACGTATTGCTGCTTCTCGTTGTAGGGCTGTACGAATTCCCCGTACTGTAGGTGCGTGTTCCCATGGTTGAGCCACTGAAGCGTGAGGCGCTGCTTCTCATACTTCCAGTTCTGGATCCGGGATTCATGGCCGAAAAGGTAGAACCTGACCGGGTACCACCACCGGAAGACCGATTGCTGGTTAAACGTCCACTTCCTACATTGGAAATGAAATCACGCTGATTGTTGGAAAGGGTATGTCGGTTTCTGGAGAAGGCATCTCGCCCAAGCGTGCCATTGCCGCCACCATTGTAACCCCAGCCGCCGCCGTAGCCGTAATAATTTCCATAGCCGTAGCCATAATAACCACCGTAGCAGTTTCCATAGCCGTTATAACCCCACCAGGGATCGTACCAACTTCCATAACCGTAGCCATAATAACCGCTGTACCATGGGTCTGAATAACCCCAACCGGAATACATCCAGGGGTCGTAATACATGCCCCAACCGCGTCGATACCAATTGTTCCAGCCATAACCGTAGGAAGGATACCAGTAATTGTCGTAATAATAAGGGCTCATGAATTGGTAGCCATTTCCATCCACATAATAGATGTTCACGTCTGCGCCATCTTCCACATAGATGCTGATGTATTCATCGTCGGTGATTTGCTTTGTGAATTTGGGATTGTGAAAACGACGGATTCGTTCGGAATATTCAAATGGCTGACCGTTTTCGTCCATCGCCAAAGTGTCACTATAAGTCACCGTATCTCCGGTCAGACTTTCTGTTACCTGCATTGCGTTCGGACGACGGTTGTATTCGTCCACATTTCGGGAATCATACACTTTCAATGAACCGGTTTGGTCGTATACCCGCACGTTGCTGTTGTATTGCTGAACGTTGGTCGTCTTTTTGGGTTTTGGGTTTACTTCCGCTTTCTCCGTTTTCGGATTGTAATACAGGTCATCCTCAAAGGTTTGAGCCTGAGCGATACCCGTCAGCATATATGCGAGGGCCATCGAAATCATCCATTTCGTTTTCATAGGAACAGCGTTTTATAGTTAAAGGTCGTACGGAACTCGCATGTCAAATGTCCTTAAGTTTGGACGTATGGTGCAACATGCTTGTTTCATTTTACGGGTTTTTAAAGTTGTTTCGGTATAAAAGGCGTATTTTTGCATTCGGATTGGGCTTATACACCAAATCCTATATTACAAAGATACTTTTTTTGCCAAAACGTTTACTGCAATAACTGATTTTAACAGACCAAACATGGATTATACTGAAATTCACATCAATATCACACCTTTAAACACCGTTATCAATGATTTGCTGGCCACAGAACTGGCTGAAATCGGCTTTGAAAGCTTCATCGAAAGTGAGGATGGAATGCTGGCCTACGTTTCTGCAGCAATTTACGATGAAAAAATGGTCCGTAAGGTCATTCCTGTCGAAATGTTCGGTTCTGCAATTGAATTTACTGCCAAATGCATTCCTGGACAAAATTGGAATGAGGAATGGGAAAAAAATTACTTCCAGCCTATTGTGATCGGAACCGATTGTGTCATCCACAGTTCGTTCCATACGAATATCCCTGAAGCGCAGTACGACATCTTGATCGATCCGAAAATGGCTTTCGGAACTGGTCACCACGAAACGACCAGCCTGATGCTCGAGGAACTCCTGAAACTCGATGTGAAGGGCAAATCGTTTCTGGACATGGGCTGTGGAACGGCTGTACTTGCCATCCTCGCTTCCATGAAAGGCGCCGTGAATGTGTTGGGCATCGACATCGACCAATGGGCCATCAACAATGCGCTGGAAAACATTCAGCTAAACAACTCCCCAGCAATCGAGATACTCACCGGCGGTGCTGAACTTCTTGAATTCACAGCTCCGTTCGATACCATCTTCGCCAACATCAACCGCAACATCCTGCTGGCAGACATGGCTTCCTACTCCGCCAAGATGCACATGGGCTCCCTTCTCTTCCTAAGCGGCTTCTACGAATCCGACCTCCCCATCATCCGCTCCACCGCCGAAAACCTCGGCCTCACCTTCTCCGACTTCACCACCAAAAACAACTGGGTCGCCGTCCGCTTTGTGCTGCAACATTAATTTTTTCTTCTGGCTTTACCCCACACTTCGTGATTTTCAAATAGAGCGCCAAGGTCAAGGCGTAATGCAGAAATGGCCCCGGAGCGTACTTTTGTACGTGAGGAGCCATTTTTGCGTTACAACGCCGAGATGGGCGTTCTATTTGGAAATCAGGATTGTTCTAATACAAGGGTTTTAGTAGGCTGATCACAAACCTCCGTCGGCCCAAAATACTGAATCGGTCCCGGATACACATAATCCGTATGAATAGCCCATGCGGCACGCTTGTATACAAAAGCCTTGAAAGGTTTGCCATTCAAGTCCACCAGCGCTTTTTGAATGACCGGTTTCATTTCACCATGACGCTGTTCCATGTTCATCATCATCGTAATGGGTACACCTCCAGCGATCCATTCGGAAGCAGGAGCAGTCGTGTTCCGAACAGACGACATGTAACCCGTCTTACCGGCTCCAATTAATTCGGCAGCCGTATAACCCAAAGAATAGCAATAATCTGCGTCGTAATTGGAGGGAGCGGCACAACGACCTTCGTAACCGAAGAAGTGGGTCTGTGTGTTGAATGAACCATAGAATTTTCCTTCCTTCTTCCATTCGGCCAACTTGTTTCCCACCATTTCGGCCAACAGCTTCTCCGTTTCAATCATCGATACCTGCACATTTCCGTGCGGGTCACGATCCAGCGTCAGTTGACGGGCTACCCCTTCTGGCAGGGATGCGTAAATTTCAGAATTATCCTTGCTAATCATCTTGATGATGTAATTACGCTTTTCGGAGTGTCTGATCAGGTTGAATTCTTCCTGATGGTCAGCTAAGAAATTATTCAGTTCATGAATCAATTTTTTAATGGCAGGAATAAATTCGATGACCCCTTCAGGAATCAATACGGTTCCAAAGTTATTTCCTTGTTGGGCACGTTTGACCACCGTTTTGGCGATATCGGACACCAAATCATCCAGTGACATGTTCCTGGCTTCCACCTCTTCGGAAATGATGCAGTAGTTGGGCTGTACCTGTAGAGCGCATTCCAAAGCAATGTGTGAAGCGCTGCGACCCATCAGTTTGATAAAGTGCCAGTATTTCCGGGCAGAATTGCAATCGCGTTGAATGTTGCCGATCACTTCGGAATAAACTTTGCAAGCCGTGTCAAAACCGAAGGATGTCTCGATCATGCTATTTTTCAAGTCGCCATCGATGGTCTTTGGACAACCGATCACCTGAACACCAGCACCGATGGCTACATAATACTCTGCCAATACACAAGCGTTCGTGTTGGAATCATCCCCACCAATGATAACCAGAGCCTTTATATCCAATGATTTCAAAATCTGAAGTCCCTTGTCAAAATGTTCCTTGGATTCCAATTTCGTTCGACCTGATCCAATGATGTCAAAGCCACCAGTGTTGCGGTATTCATCAATGAGATCAGCCGTCAATTCCATGTAGTTGTGATCAATCAGACCGGCAGGACCCAAAATAAACCCAAACAATCTGGAGGAACTGTTTAAATGTTTGATTCCGTCGAAAATGCCTGCAATCACATTGTGACCGCCCGGAGCCTGTCCACCGGAAAGAATGACACCGACGTTGATGCTGGGATAATCCACTTTCGTATCCGTGGGTTCAAAGGAGACCAACGGCATTCCGTAGGTGTTGGGGAACAATTCCTTGATGGCTTCTTGGTCAGCTACCGATTGGGTGGCTGCTCCCTCTTTCATTTTCACGTAACCGGTCAAAGCCTGAGGCATTTTTGGTTGATACGCGGCGCGCGCTAACTGCAAGGCACTTTTTGTCATAGTGTAATCGTATATTGAATTGGTTGAATGATTGTTCGGTAAATTCCTTAAAAACGCTGCAAATTTCGTCAATTTTTTTCAAATACTCAAACAAAACGGCTTGCAGAATTGTCCTTTTTTTAGTATTTTTGCATTGCTTTTCAATCAGGCTTCATTTATGTGTTAAACTGCAATCAATCAAATAGTTATATTAGGTAATATACAATCTCTCACACAAAACCCAGAAAAATGATTTATTCACACGAAGTGCAACAGATGTGTTGCGTACAAAAAGGAGCCAATCACGCGAGCGCTCCGATTCCTGAAGAAGGAAAGTGGGTAAGAGCCAAAGAAGTGTCGGACATCTCCGGTCTCACGCACGGAGTAGGCTGGTGCGCCCCTCAACAAGGTGCCTGCAAGCTCACCCTCAACGTGAAGGACGGTATCATTCAGGAAGCTTTGGTCGAAACCATTGGTTGCTCTGGAATGACGCATTCAGCTGCCATGGCTTCCGAAATTCTTCCCGGCAAGACCATTTTGGAAGCGCTGAACACCGACCTTGTTTGCGACGCCATCAACACGGCCATGCGCGAATTGTTCCTGCAAATTGTTTACGGACGTACCCAATCCGCATTTTCCGAAGGCGGTCTGCCCATCGGCGCTGGTCTGGAAGATCTTGGCAAAGGCCTTCGCAGTCAAGTTGGTACCATGTACGGCACCCTGGCTAAAGGTACCCGTTACCTCGAAATGGCCGAAGGCTATTGCTCCCGCATGGCTCTTGACGTTGACGACCTGGTCATCGGTTATGAATTCGTCCACCTGGGCAAATTCATGGATTCTATCAAGAAAGGCGTCGATGCAAACGAAGCATTGACAAAAGCAACCTCCAGCTATGGACGCTTTGCCGAAGGAGTTAAATACATCGACCCACGTCACGAATAATATAGGAGGAAACATACAATGGCATTATTTGAAAGCTACGACCGCAGAATCGAAACGATCAACGCGGTATTGAACCAGTACGGAATATCCAGTCTGGAAGAAGCAAAATCCATTTGCGACGCCAAGGGCATCGACCCTTACAAAATTTGTGAAGAAACCCAAGCCATCGCCTTCGAAAACGCGAAATGGGCGTATGTGATGGGTGCTGCCATCGCCATCAAGAAAGGCATCACCAATGCTGCACTTGCTGCTGAAGCCATTGGTATCGGCTTGCAGGCATTCTGCATCAAGGGCTCTGTCGCCGACGACCGCAAGGTTGGTATCGGTCACGGTAACCTTGCCGCCATGCTGCTCCGTGAAGAAACCAAGTGTTTCGCTTTCTTGGCCGGCCACGAATCTTTCGCCGCTGCTGAAGGCGCCATCAAGATCGCTGAAAAAGCCAACAAAGTGCGCAAAGAACCTTTGCGCGTGATTTTGAATGGTTTGGGCAAGGATGCCGCCATGATCATTTCCCGCATCAACGGCTTCACCTATGTACAAACTCAGTTTGATTATTACACCAGTGACTTGGCTGTAGTGAAAGAAATCCCCTACTCCACAGGACTTCGCGCCAAAGTGAAATGCTACGGTTGCGACGATGTTCGTGAAGGTGTTGCGGTAATGCACAAAGAAGGTGTTGATGTATCCATCACGGGTAACTCCACCAACCCAACCCGCTTCCAGCACCCTGTTGCAGGCACTTATAAAAAGGAATGCTACGAACAGGGCAAGAAATATTTCTCAGTTGCTTCCGGTGGCGGTACGGGTCGTACCTTGCACCCCGACAACATGGCAGCAGGTCCTGCTTCTTATGGTATGACCGACACCATGGGTCGCATGCACTCCGACGCACAATTCGCAGGTTCCTCTTCTGTTCCAGCACACGTTGAAATGATGGGCTTCCTGGGAATGGGTAACAATCCGATGGTTGGAGCTACCGTTGCTGTGGCAGTTGCTATAGAGGAGTCTTCAAAGTAATAATCGGTTTACTACCCCAAACAAAGCCCCTGCAAATTTAGTTTTTGCAGGGGATTTTTATAAAATTTCGAATATGGGATTGGAACAAGGCATTTTTAACCGGACGGAACTGTTGTATGGTTCGGAAAAAATGAAACAACTAGCGGCGGCAAAAGTGATTATTTTCGGCATCGGCGGTGTAGGAAGTTGGTGTGCGGAAAGCCTGATTCGCAGCGGAATCAAACAGCTCACCATCGTGGATTCCGATCGCATCTGTGTTACAAACATCAATCGGCAACTGCATGCCACGACCCTCACCGTGGGCGAAGTCAAAACGGAAGCATTAAAAAAGCGGTTGCTGGAAATCAATCCGAATGCCCAAATCACTGCTCTGCAGAAGATTTACAACGCCGAAAGCCGAGAATCCTTCCAACTGAACGACTTTGATTACATCATCGATGCGATCGATAGCCTGAGCAACAAGGCCGATCTCATCCGCACAGCTTGTAAAACCAATGCGGTATTGTTTTCTTCTATGGGCGCTGCTTTAAAAGTAGATCCCACCCGCATTCGAGTCGATGAATTCTGGAAAATCAAGGGTGACCCGCTTGCAGCCGCTATGCGTCGCAACATTCGCAAAGGGGAAATGCCTGCCAAAAAGTTCCTCTGTGTATATAGCGATGAAGTGTTACCCAATCTGGGCGCCAACCAATCATGCGGCACGGAAAAATGCCTTTGCCCGAAAAACAAAGACGTGGAAGGTGATCCTGAATTGGCTGATCACGAATGGTGCAGCCTGAAAGCCGCCATCAATGGATCCTTGGCCCATATTACCGCCATTTTTGGTTTCTCCTTGGCGGGTTTGGTGATGCAGGATCTCTATCAAAAAACAGACCTTTAATTATTGATCGGTGACTTAAAAGGAAGTGATAAACTCTCTTTCTAGTATTCAATACCCTGGCTATCGTTTTTAAAAAAAGATTACTCGTCGATCGAGCTGATTTCCACCAGCAGTTCGTCCTTCATGACTGATTGACCCGGTTGAACCTTAATTTTGCGGATGACGCCGTTGCAGGTCGCTGCGATTTCATTCTGCATCTTCATGGCTTCGAGGCTCAGAATCGATTCGCCTTTGTTGACCAAATCGCCTTCTGCCAAGAAAATCTCCGTGATTTTGCCGGGTATCGGCGCAATGATGTTGTTCTCATTCAGTTTATTGGAGTCGGAATTGATCATTCCCCGACGGATGTAGGAGAATAACGAGTCGATGCTGAAGCGATATTCCACACCGTTTACTTTCACCACCACCTTGTTCTGGTCGTGTGAAACCAATTCGCAGTGAAAGTGTTTGCCTTTCCAGTCGAAGCCATAATGGAAGTCTTCCTGCTCCACAAAGTCGATGTCTTGCTCTTGATTGTCGATAACAGGCTTGGTTTCCTTTGGAATATAGATTTTGTAACGTTTGCCATTCTCACGTAAGGCAATGAACAAGCGTGAAGCGTCTCGGTTGTATTTGTAGGTGGTTCCCATCTTAATTGTTTTTCAGGTCAGTAATTCAATCGTTTGTTCAATACCCAAACGTTCAGCGAATCGCTTTTGTACGAAGGCAGATCAGACGACAACTGCAGGTATTCAGAGGCATACAAAATGGTTGCCGCCAGCGCTCCGATCAGTTCATCATCCTGGTTTTCAAGCATCTCCGCTTTGAATACCTGATCCACCCAACGGGTCGTGTAGCTGGCGTCGATGAAAGCCGGATGCTCCAAAACAATGCGGCAGAACGGCACGGTCGTTTTTAGACCAATCAGGCTGAATTCGTTGAGTGCCTTCAATGTTTTTTGAATGACGGCTTCCCGACACTCGGCATGAACGATGATTTTGGCAATCATCGAGTCGAAATACGGAGTGAGCAATGAACCGTTTTGAACGCCTGTTTCAATGCGAATGGAAGGATCCTGGGGGAAATGGATTTGGTCGATAAAACCGGTCTGTGGTCCGAAGCGGTTTTGCGGGTCTTCCGCGTTTACTCGGCACTCAATCGCCCAGCCATTGATGTGAATGTCTTCTTGTTTCAAAGTCAGTTTTTTTCCCAATGCCACCCGAATCTGCCAGTCGACCAAGTCCACACCGGTCACCATTTCGGTCACTGGGTGTTCCACTTGAATTCGCGTGTTCATTTCCATGAAGAAATAGGATCCGTCCTCGTCCAGAATAAATTCGATGGTTCCAGCTGAATAATACCCGATTGATTTGGCAAAACGTACGGCCATATCTCCCATCTCGGCACGATCCTTGGCGCTGATGCTTGCAGAAGGTGCTTCTTCAACGATTTTCTGATGTTTACGTTGCAAGGAGCATTCCCGTTCACCTAGGTGAACCACGTTGCCATGCTTGTCCCCCAGGATCTGAAACTCGAGGTGTTTTGGATTCTGCAGGTATTTCTCAATGAACATGTCGCCGTTTCCAAAGGCGGACAATGCTTCCTGAGAGGCCGATTTGAAGTTGCGTTCCATGGTTTCAGGTTTTGAAACAATACGCATGCCACGACCGCCACCACCGGCCGAAGCCTTCAGAATGACCGGATAACCAATGCGATCGGCAAATTTCTTGGCGGCAACGGCATCGCGAACAGCTCCGTCGCTACCTGGAACAAGCGGTAATCCAGCCTTGATGGCCATGCTTTTGGCGATGGTCTTCAAGCCCATGTCACGGATGAGTTGTGGCGACGGACCAATGAAGTTGAGACCTTTATCGACGCACAATTGCGCAAAATCAGGATTTTCCGATAAAAAGCCGTATCCGGGGTGTATCAAATCGATGTTGTTCTCGAGCGCTAAGGCTACAATGCGTTCCTGATCTAAAAAAATGGGTTTGTCACTTTTTGCATCCCGAGCCGGAATGATTTCGTCGGCATACTTTAAATACAAGGCATCCGGCTCCCGATCGCTTTGAAAAACCACCGTCCACATGCCCAACTTTTTGGCTGAACGAATAATGCGGATGGCGATTTCGCTCCGGTTGGCAATTAAAATTCGTTTCTTCATTATAACGGATTTAATGAAATTATAACGGGATGTTTCCATGCTTACGTGCTGGTTTGGAATACTGTTTGTTGGAAAGAATGTCGAAGGTCGTGATGAGAAGCTGACGCGTTGAAGAGGGTTGGATCACTTCATCGATGAGCGCAAATTCTTCGGCTTTGTAGGGGTTTGCCACCTCGTCCTTGTACTTTTCGGTCAGTACTTTTTCGAGTTCAGCCTTATCTTCGGCTTTCGCCAGTTCGTGTTTGTTTACAATTTTGATGGCACCGGCAGGTCCCATCACGGCGATTTCGGCCGTAGGCCATGCAAAGTTGAAATCACCTCCGGTATTTAAACTGCTCATCACAATGTACGCTCCTCCGTAGGCTTTTCGGGTGATGATGGTGATTTTCGGTACCGTCGCTTCGCAGAAAGCGTACAGCAGCTTGGCTCCGTTGCGAATGATGCCGTTGTGTTCCTGTTCCACACCCGGTAGGAAACCTGGAACGTCTTCCAAAATAAGCAAAGGAATGTTGAACGCATCGCAGAACCGTACAAAACGAGCGCCTTTCACGCTGCCATTAATGTCCAGCGTACCGGCCATCACTTTGGGCTGGTTGGCTACGATACCAATGGTTTTCCCGTCTAAACGGGCAAAACCCACCAGCATGTTCTGAGCAAAATTCTCGTGTACTTCGAAGAAGGAATCCTTATCCACCAGAATGTTAATGATGTCCTTCATATCGTAGGGGCGGTTCGGATCGTCCGGGATGATTTGGTCGAGAAACTCCTGACGGGACTCATAACTGCTCACCAGGTTCGAAACCGGATGGGGTTCGTAATTGTTGGAAGGAATATACGACAACAATTTGCGAATCAACATGATGGTATGTTCTTCGTCGTCCGAGACAAAATGTGCCACCCCACTTTTACTGGCATGGATGTTGCCTCCACCAAGGCCTTCCATATTCACATCTTCGTTCAGCACCTCTTTGACCACATCGGGGCCGGTGACGAACATGTAAGACGTTTGGTTGGTCATGAAAATAAAGTCGGTCAGGGCTGGAGAATACACTGCTCCACCGGCTGCGGGTCCAAGAATGGCCGAAATTTGAGGAATGATGCCCGATGAACGGACGTTGTTGCGGAAGATGGTGGCATACGCAGAAAGACTCTTGACGCCTTCCTGAATGCGTGCTCCACCCGAATCCATCAGTCCGACAATGGGTGCTCCGAGTTTGAGCGCCATTTCCTGCACCTTGGCAATTTTCATTCCGTGTGCAAAACCCAGCGATCCACCGAGCACGGTGAAATCTTGTGCGTACGCAAAAACGCTGCGACCTTGTACCAATCCGCGACCAACCACCACACCATCACCAAAGTTGGTCTGTTTGCTGCTCATCGGTGTTTGAGCTGGCATCACAAAGGCATCGAATTCAAAAAAAGTGCCCTCGTCGAATAAAACGTTCAAACGTTCACGTGCGGTCAGTTTTCCTTTTATATGCTGTCGGGTGGCTGCATTGTCCTCCATTTCCTGCAACGCTTTCAAGCGCTGCTCAAACACCTCATTTTTATTCATTCGGCTTATCCTTGTATTTCAGTTTCAGTTTAGAATTGCACAAAAGTAACAAAAATGTGCAATTATTTTGTTAAAATACAAGAAAAATGCCCCCTCTGTAAACTGGAGGAGGCATTTTTTATTCGAACGAAATAAACAAAGGGACTAAAAAGGCGGCCAATGCTTTGAAAATCAGCAAATGAATTACAATGAATACTTGTGGAACGGTATCGTAAAGGAAAATGTGGAGCCCACCCCTTCTTCACTGACCACCCCGATCGTACCTTCCAATATCTCAACGTACGCTTTGGCGATGGCAAGACCAAGTCCGGTTCCTTCGTACGTTCGGTTCATGGATTCGTTTCCCTGCCGGAAATGATGAAATATGAATGCTTTCTGAGCATCATCCATGCCTACGCCTGTGTCTTTAACATAAAACTCAATGAACGCATCTTTTAGCTGATACCCAACCTCCACATAACCTTTGGAAGTGAATTTGAACGCATTCCACAACAACTTCTTAAAAATGGAATGCAGCATGTTCGTATCGGTATAGAAAAACAAATCGTTTTCGACGGGTGTAATCATGCACTTGAATTCGATGCCTTTTTCCTTTGCTATAGGTATAAACGTTTCATGTAATTGGTACAATTGATCCGACATATTGGTTCTATGAATTAAAGCAGTAATCTGTCCCGCCTGTATTCTGGAATAATCAATGATATCGTTCATCGTATTGAGCATACGTTGACCACTGTTGGTCAAATTCAACAAGAACATTTCCCGGTATTCGTCCGTTACCTCTTTTTCTTTCAGTAAATTGGCAAAACCCAGAATGGAATTCATTGGAGTTCGAATCTCGTGGCTGATGTTTTTAAGGAACGATGTTTTCAACCGATCGCTTTCTTCTGCTTTTTCCTTGGCCTTCAGCAATGCAACCTCCGTCTCTTTGAGCAAAACATATTCCTTTTTCAGCTTCTGACTGCTAGATATAATAATGAAAAGGAAAATGATGGCAATTAAGGATAGAACAACAATAAAGGATGCCAACATCAAATCCTTCCATCGAATGGACTTCCAAACCCTTGAATCGAAATCCATGCCAAATACGGCAATGGTTTTATGGGTGTCCGGATGTTTGAGTGGAACCAATATGCTCACCCAATTTCCCCAACGATCTTCCGAGAATTCGATGGTTTGTTCGCTTCCATCCTCCATCAGTTTTTTATCCAACGCTGTAGCTTCAGTCAATTCCTGCCCAGGGGGTGAAAAGCCGGGGCTGTTTTTTGGTTCGGAATCCACCATAAAGAGAATTTTCCCGTTCCTTAAGGTGTAGATGTAGGAGAATTTTGCAGACTTGTTCAAGCGTTTGATATGCAAAAGCATTTGCTTAAGCTTGAAATATTCAATTTTCGAAGTGTCCTGTGGCACTGCATCCAATACCATCAAATCATCATAATGCATCATAGCGGCTGCAGTTTGTGCAATACGCGTGATTTCACCATATTCCTCGTTACCCGATTGAATGACTCTCCGAATTTGGTATATACCAAAACCCAGCACCAAGATGAATGCAAGTATGGAAAGGTACTGGTAACCACCTTTAATCACTGGAAGATTCGTCTGTCGCATGGAATCTGCTGGTTTTTTTATTGATGATCAATGTGGATGGAATATTCTCCAACGCATGCTCCTGAGAAGCAGAATAATGATTCCATGCTTTGTAACTGATGAGTAGAAAGCTATAATTGGAAACATACGTGGAGGAGACATGCATGTTTTTGCTGACTTTAACTGCGGTGGGGAATTCCACTTTCAAGGATTCAATACCCTCTCTGATTTCGCTGTTGCTTTCGGCCAACTTATGCACATCCATGATTCGGATGGTCACTTCGCCGTTGTTCCGAAGCAACCGTCTGGCATAGCGCAGTAGAAATTCATCTTCGGGTTTATCAATGAACACGAGCGTTTTGGTAATTCTGGAAAAATTCCGGTTCACGAATACACCGACGCTGCAATTGCTGTTTTCAATGAAAAACCGTGTTTTATCTTTGATCAGAGATCCCGGATAGAAAAAATCCTTTCTCAGGAACGATTTGCCTGGAAGTGATACCCCTGCTCCCACCAACAAAAAGTCGAATCCCTCGTGGTTCACCGTATGAACAATTTCGTGACCAATATTGTCGGTCACCTTGTAGCGTGTTTCGATGGGAAGATCCAGAATGGCAGCTTCTTCACGAACGGGTTTGAAACTATCCACCGAATATTCTTCACCATGAATCGGGTTGACGTCCGTACCCACCGTAATGTGCAAGACGGTGACGGACAAACTATTTTTGGCACCGTCCAGCACCGTTTTGGCTATGTTCAGCAGGTTTTTCCCATTTTCAGGATTGCCGCAAGCCACCAATGCATTAAAGATACCCAACGCTTGCTGACGGTTCCGCTCCTCAGCGATGTTCCTCAAGGGATAAAGACGTTCGATCAGACTCATGGCGGGAGTCGTCATAAAGGTGGTGAACAAAGCCATGATGACCAACATCACAAAGATGGCGGGTGGCAAAATGCCCATTTCGTAGCCGATGTTCAGCACAATGAGTTCCATCAGACCGCGGGTGTTCATGAGAATGCCCAATGATAAACTGTCTCGCTTTGACTCTCCAAGAAACCGGGCAAAAAACGCACTTCCTCCAAATTTGCCAATAATGGCCACTAGGATGACGAGCGTGCATATCCACCAAAGGTGAGGTGTATTGAGCAAACCCAATTCAGTACGAAGACCGGTAAACACAAAAAACAAGGGCAATAAAAGTGTAACAGAAAGATCTTCTACCTTGTCAATCATGATCCTTCTGAAATTAGGCAGTGGAGGCATGATGACTCCAGCTAGAAAGGCACCGAAAAGTGCATGAATGCCTATGATTTGTGTTGCAAGTGCAGAACAAACCAAGACTAAAAGAAAAAATGCAACAATGCTTTTATTAAGAACTTCCGTATTTTGATAGATTTCACCAATTTTTTTAAGAAACGGCCGAACCAGTAAAATCATGACACTAATATAAGCAATGGCAGCTCCAATGGTATAAACTGAACTGGCTAGACTTCCTGTTTTGGAAATTGCAATAACTGCAGCTAATAAACACCAGGCAGTAACATCACCGATAGCCGCACTTGCCAAAGCTAAAGTGCCCAAATGAGACCGAGTCAGGCCCTTTTCCTGAACAATTCTTGCCAGTACTGGGAAAGCAGTTATGCTCATAGAAATGCCCATGAAAAGAGCAAAGGGTATGAAATCGGTTTTTCCGGCAGCAAATTCACCGTATAAAAAATAGGCGACCAACATACCGAAAAAGAAGGGTATGATGATACTGGCATGGCTGATCACCCAAGTTTCCCCAATTCTATTTCGAAGCGATTTCATGTTCAATTCCATTCCGATGGTGAACATAAATAGAACAAGACCTAATTGACTGAGTATGTATAAATTGCTTAATGATTCCGGAGCGAAAAGAAAATTAAAGGTTCCGGGAGAAAGATTACCCAATAAGGAAGGCCCCAACAGGATCCCAGCCAGAATTTCACCAATGACCGTCGGTTGACCGATTTTACCAAATAGCCAACCGAATATGCGGGAGACAATCAGAATGGAAATAATCTGAAGCAAGAGCATGGCGGCAGGTTCCCCCAAATTCACCAGCATCGATTTGAGGAAGGTCAGCCAGTGGGAATCTATTCCGGTTGAAAGGGTTGCATCAACCATCGATGGATTACCAACCGAAAAAAGAACGATTCCTTTGGTCAGCAAAATATAAGTCAATCCTCCGAACACGGTGATCAGAGCCGCATAAAGCAATCCAATTTTCCATTTAGAATTTCGCATCAAACGTCGAATGGGTATAGTTTAAGGAACTGGAACGACTGTCAAATGCAAATGTACGTATTTTCCTGTTTTTTGAAAGGTTTTTTGCTTTACCTTTGTTCCACAAATCCCGATTATTCGGAAAAAACCAATCGTCATGTCCGTACATCAAGAAGATTCCCGAAAAGTAACCACCCATCGGCTCCTGGAAATGAAGCAAAGGGGTGAAAAGATTGCCATGCTCACCGCCTACGACTATTCCATGGGAAAACTGATAGACCAGGCAGGCATGGACATCATTTTGGTGGGCGATTCAGCCTCGAATGTCATGGCAGGCAACATTACGACCCTGCCCATCACCCTCGACCAAATGATTTATCATGGCAAATCGGTGGTGCGCGCCGTCAATCGGGCACTCGTTGTGGTGGACATGCCTTTTGGAACTTGTTCCGGAAATCCGTTGGAATCCCTGAATGCCGCCATTCGCATCATGAAAGAGACCGGTGCTGACGCCCTCAAAATTGAAGGCGGCAAGGAAATCATCGCCGACATCAAGAAAATCATCGATGCAGGATTACCAGTCATGGGGCACCTGGGGCTTATGCCACAGTCCATCAACAAATACGGCACCTATACCGTTCGTGCCCGTGATGAAGCCGAGGCAAAGAAATTGCTCGAAGATGCCCATTTGCTTCAGGAAGTCGGATGTTTTGCCATTGTACTTGAGAAAATTCCAGCGACCGTGGGAACCAAGATTGCAAAAGACATTGATATTCCCATCATTGGCATCGGTGCCGGTAACGGCGTGGACGGACAAGTGCTGGTCATGCACGACATGTTGGGCATCACTCAGGAATTCTCTCCGCGCTTTTTGCGTCGCTATGCCAACCTGCAGGAAACCATCATTCATTCCGTCAACGACTACGTCAAGGACGTCAAAAGCCGCGATTTCCCGAACGATCAGGAGCAATACTGATCGAACGGTATCGTTCCTGTTTTCGTACCTTAAAATAAGGAATTACCAGAATGCACTAAATTCTTCCAACTTTTTTGCAATTATTTGAAATGCAATAATTATATTTGCCACTAGAAACTATTTACAAAATAAAATAGATGCAACGAGGACTCCTTCTTTCAATACTACTCACATTCACACTTGCTTTGCAGGCACAAATCCTAGAACCCATTCATTGGGATGTTCGCCTGAAAGCAATTAATAATACCGATTATCAAGTTGTATACCAAGCTGCTATCGACGAGGGATGGCACCTATACAACATGAACTTGCCCGAAGGTGGTCCCGTTTCCACAACGTTCGAATACGAACAAAAACAAGGTGTCTCACTCATCGGAAAGGTAACATCCACCAGCAAACCCATCACCAAAAAGGATGAAATTTTTGGAATGGTCTTGAGCTGGTTCGTCAACGACGCCGTTTTCATTCAGAAAATCAAGGTCGATGATGCCAAAACATTTCATTTGAAAGGGCATGTACAATTCATGGGTTGCAACGACGTAAGTTGTCTCCCACCCTCGCCTTTCGATTTTGAATTCAACAGCAAGGATTTGGTCCTAACGGATGTTCGTACTCGCCCAACTACTGAAGGGAATTCTAAACGTGCTGAAACCACTGGCAATCTTGCCGAACCTACGACAAAACCGGTAGGAAGTACAACCACTTCAGCAACAACTCCATCTCTGCCCGCAAGGAGCACGGATACTGTATCCACCACTGCTGAACTTTCCAATAATCCCCTCTGGAAGCCCGTCATCGACCAATTGAAGGTACTAAGCAACGACGAAACGTCCAAAAAACATGGAACCTCCTGGTGGTTCTTGCTGCTTTCCGGATTCCTTGGCGGACTGCTTGCGCTGCTCACTCCCTGCGTCTGGCCCATCATCCCGATGACGGTCAGTTTTTTTCTAAAACGCAACAAAGACCGTCGCAAAGCCGTTCGTGAAGCCCTGCTTTACGGACTTTCCATCATTGTCATCTATTTGATCCTGGGTATAGGCATCACCCTGCTTTTTGGTGCCAGTGCTCTGAACAGCTTGTCCACCAATGCCTTCTTCAACCTCTTGTTTTTTGCCTTGCTCGTCGTGTTTGCCATCTCCTTTTTTGGCGCTTTTGAAATCGTCCTGCCCTCAGCTTGGACCAACAAAATGGACCAAAAAGCCGACTCAACTTCCGGTTTGCTCAGCATTTTCTTCATGGCCTTCACCTTGGCGCTGGTATCTTTCTCATGCACCGGTCCCATTATCGGTACGTTGTTGGTTCAAGCCGCCACGACAGGATCTGTTGCCGGACCTGCGTTGGGCATGTTTGGTTTTGCCACTGCGCTTGCCATTCCGTTTGCCCTATTCGCACTCTTCCCCAATTGGCTCCAACGCATGCCCAAATCTGGCGGCTGGTTGCAAACCGTTAAAGTCGTCCTTGGATTTCTGGAACTGGCTTTCGCTCTTAAATTTCTTTCGGTGGCCGATTTGGCTTACGGCTGGGGTATTCTGAGCCGACAAACCTTTCTCATCCTTTGGATCGCCATTTTCGGCATCATGGGTTTGTGGCTTATCTTTAAGGTGAAGAAAGTCCGTATTATACGTCTCTTTTTGGGATTAATCTCCCTTGCTTTTTCCGGTTGGATGGTCACCGGTCTTTGGGGTGCACCACTTGCCTCCATCAGCGCCTTTGCCCCTCCAGCATCCGCCAAAGACAGCAAGTTGTACAACGCCCAAGTGCATGCCGCATTCATGGACTACGAAGCGGGTATGGCCTTTGCAGCCACCCAGCACAAACCCGTCATGATTGACTTTTCCGGTTATGGATGCGTGAATTGTCGTAAGATGGAAAACTCCGTCTGGCAGGATCCACAGATCAAAAGCATCCTCATGAATGATTATGTCCTCATCACGCTGATGGTAGACGACAAGACCAAACTTCCCAAACCTGTTGAGGTTCTTGAAAATGGAAAAAGCAGGACCTTACGTACCATTGGTGACAAATGGAGCTATTTGCAGCGCTACAAGTTCGGTGCCAATGCCCAGCCCTTTTATGTACTGTTGGACAATGACGCCAATCTGTTGGGCCCTAGGCGAGTGTACGACGAAGACACCAATGCCTATATGGAATTTTTGAACGCAGGTCTAAAAACCTATCGAGAAAAATAGGATTTACTTATCCTGAAAAATCAGCACGAAACCACCATTTCCCATTACCTTCATCTCCACCATCGATGTATGGTCAGCTCGAAGGAACGTGCCACATAAGACAGCATTATTGGAATCTGTTTTGTCTCCGATCAGGAAGCCGTTCTGATTCTTTTTCAATAGGGATTTGGTTTCGAACGAAAGCGTTTTTTCAACATTTTCTCCATTGATGCCGGCAATGTACCAAGTCTTTCCAGAGCGTCTTGCTACCACACAATCCTTGCCCGGATAACCTGCTAGGAAGCGTGTTTCGTCCCAAACCGTGGGTACATTCTGCAGGTAATGGAACACTTCAACCGGCATTTGGCCTACATTTTCTGGCACAAGCCCAAAATGCTGTATTCCAGAGAAAAGAACGATTGGCAATGCGAGTTCAAAGCCCATGGTCGTTTTGCGAAGGGGGCCACTTTCTCTGTTTGACCCTAGCCGTTCGTTCAGTATGACTGGCGTAAAATCCATGGGTCCCACTACATTACGAACAAAAGGCAAGGTGGCACAATGCTGTGGTTGTTTGTCCGCATCTGCCTGTCCGAACGTAACGAATTCCATGCCTTTGACCGCCTCATTGGTTACAAAATTGGGGAAAATACGCTCCCAGCCTCTGGGAATGGTTGTACCATGAAAATTCACTGTTAGTCCATAATCGTTGGCATCCCGAAGAATATCCTCGTAATATTGCATGTAGAACTGTTTGTCTCCACCAAAAAAATCCACTTTAATACCTTTGATACCAATACTTTGCATCCATTTCATCTCCGCTCTTCGAATTTCTCGATTATCCATGAAGTTTTTGGGTGGCTGCGGCGCATCGTTCCATTTACCATTTGAATTGTACCAAAGGAGCAAACCGACGCCCTTTGTCCTACCGTAGGCCGCCAATTTGGCAATGTTTTCCCTGCCAATCTGCAGTTCCCATGGTGCATCGATCAGGCATAAACTGAAATCCAGGGTGTCCGCCATATCCATGAACCGACGGGTCACATCAAAGGTGACACTATCATCCTTCAGCACCAGCCAGCTCCATGTCGCTTTGCCGGGTTTGTAAATGCTTTTAGCCTTATACAATGGTTTAACCAAATCCGTAGCCATTGTAGATTGAGCCACAGCTAAAGGATCTTTGCCAACGATCATCATGCGCCAAGGTGTTTCAAAGGGCAAGGACATCATCGCCTTTGAGTGTTGACTGGGCAAGCCTTCTGCAGGGTTGGGGAATTCGATGCGATAGAGGCTGTCGGTTGACAAATGTGCCAGACGGGTGCCGCAGTAGGTGCTTGTCGTACCCGTTTCACTCACCATCACCCAACCGGCACTCGGAATCTTAAACAAAGCCGGATACGTCCAGCCAACACCAAGCGTAGATGGCGTTCCGACCGGTATATCCAGCAGGTAATGCTCTTCATAACTCGGATTGGTACGCGCCCAACCCGAATGAGCAACGGAAAGCGGTGTCATGAAAGCCGTAGCGTTGGATGGAAATCGGAAACCGCCCAGCTCTCGGTTCACGGTGCACGGACCGGATCCGTACAATTTATACCGATAAGCCACTCCATCGTTCGAAACCCTGAATACCACATCCAACGGAATCGATTGGGCATTTTTGAGTGCAATCCGCACTTCACGGTATGAAACTGAAAGGTGACGTTTCTTACTGATAAGCATGGTATAGCTTTCTTTTTTAAGCTGATTCGTTATTTTCTTGGTTTGTTTCAGTTCCTGGCTGAATGCGCCAAGCGAAGTTTCCAAACCAATGGGAGATTTCTCAACGACCACCCTTCCATGGTATAAAACCTTGAAAAAAAACTGTCCTTTTTGGTTCAGCAATAGAAGCGAAACCTTTTTGTCCGGACTCTTAAACAAACCGTCGGTTTTTTTTGCTGCAGAAAAGGTGCTGCCAACAGACATGAAAAGGAGGAGAAGCAATATGCAAATGTGTTTCATAAGGCATCGGTTTTAAGGAAAGCAAAAGCAAAAATAGTAAAAAAAACCCATCCTCCGATGGTGGTAAATTCAAAATATTTTGTGTTTCTTTGCAACAGTCAAAAACGGCTTTTAATCGGCTTTCAGCCTAACTTCCCCTTAATCAAAGCACTGACCCAATGGAAACCAAAAAATTTCTCCTTAGCGAAAAAGACATCCCCACCCAATGGTACAACATTTGTGCCGATATGAAGAACAAACCGGCCTTGCCTTTGCATCCCGGAACCCGCCAGCCTCTGACCGTGCCCGATTTGGCACCCATTTTTGCAGAAGAGCTTTGCAGGCAGGAATTGAACATGACGGACACCTATATAGACATACCAGACGAAGTCCGCAACGTTTATCTGAACTACCGCCCCACTCCGCTTGTTCGTGCCTACGGTTTGGAAAAAGCACTGGATACGCCCGCTCACATTTATTTTAAGAATGAAAGCGTCAGCCCGGTTGGTTCCCACAAACTGAATTCAGCCATTCCACAAGCATACTACAATAAAATACAAGGCATCACCAACTTGGTTACCGAAACCGGTGCCGGTCAATGGGGAGCCGCCCTTTCGTACGCCTGTCAGTTCTTTGGTCTGGAACTTGCCGTCTATATGGTCAAGATCAGCTACGAGCAGAAACCCTACCGTCGCTCCATCATGCAAAGCTACGGTGCCACGGTGATTGCGTCTCCGTCAATGTCCACCAGAGCTGGCAAGGACATCATCACCAAACATCCGAATTATCAGGGAAGCCTGGGCACCGCCATTTCAGAAGCCATCGAACTGGCCACCACCACGCCCAACTGCCGTTATGCACTGGGCAGCGTGCTCAACCACGTTTCCCTGCACCAGACCGTTATTGGTCAGGAAGCTAAAAAACAGATGGAAATGGCCGGTGAGTATCCCGACATTGTGATCGGCTGCTTCGGTGGCGGATCCAACTTCAGCGGATTGGCTTTCCCCTTCATGCAGGATACCCTGACCAAAGGCACCAAAACCCGCTACATCGCAGCTGAACCTTCTTCTTGCCCCAAACTGACCCGCGGCAAACTGCTGTACGATTTTGGTGACGAAGCCGGTTACACACCACTGTTGCGCATGTACACCCTCGGTCACAATTTTGCACCCGCCCATATTCACGCCGGAGGTTTGCGTTACCACGGTGCAGGCACCATCGTGAGCCAGCTGATGGAAGATAAGATCATGGAAGCCGTCGACATCCAACAACTGGACAGCTTTGCAGCGGCCATGACGTTCGCCAAATCCGAAGGCATCATTCCAGCACCCGAATCGGCCCATGCCATTGCTTCAGCCATTCAGGAAGCGCTTAAATGCAAGGAGGAAGGCGTTGGCAAGACCATTTTGTTCAACCTATCAGGCCACGGACTCATCGATATGACCGCCTACGACAATTACCTGTCCGACGACTTGAAAAACTACGAGCTTTCTCAGGAAGAAATCGATCAGAATCTGGAAACGGTCATTAACATGCAATAAGACGTGAAAGTCCTTGTTCAACACCTAGAAAACCTACTGCCCGAGCACGACTGCGTTGTTGTGCCCGGGTTGGGCGGTTTCGTACAGAACGAGGTACAGGCACGCATTCAGCCTGGAGCAAGGTTGTTTTATCCTGCATCCAAGGAAATCGGCTTCAATCACCGGCTTAAATTCAACGACGGGCTGCTGGCTCAATCCTATCAGGAAGCCAATAGCCTGAGTTTTGAGGAAGCCAATTTAGAAATTCAAAAAGCCGTTCAGGAAATACAGGAAAAATTGGAGGCTGGCAAATTCATTCGTTTGGGACGCACCGGAACGCTGTTCATGATCGATCAACAGCTTATTTTCCGCCCCGACCATCACAACCATTTTTATCCGGAAGCCTACGGACTCACGCCGTTCACCTTTCCATTACTCAAAAAGCCTGTTGATTCAGAAGAAACGGTCTCGGCTCCAGTTTTTCAAAAAGAGAAGGAATCGGTGGTGGATCAGGTAAAGGTAAAATCGGAATCGAAGACATCCAGGGACGAATTCATCCATATTCGTTTTAACCGCAGTCGTGTACGTCAATTGGTGGCCGGAGTTGCCGTTTTCCTGTTTTTAATACTTTTCCCAAAACCAGCCGGGAAACCCTCTGGAAGTCAGGAAGCAAGCATGATGCATACGTATTTGTCAGCACCTTCTCGCAGCGTTTCTACTGCAGTAAATGGCAAACCAGCAGCAATTGCAACACCTTCTGTCAAAGATTCAGCAAGAACCATGGCTGAAACTCGAATGGCTGTTCCGACGCCTGGCATTCAAAAGAATTCGACAAAACAGAATCCATCTTTGGTTTCCGAGGTCGATCCCGAATCTTATTACATCATCGTGAGTGCCTTTATTAAAAAGACCACTGCAAAACGCTGGATCACAGAGCACGAGGGCGAACCATTTCTCAAGGATGTTGGGATCATTCAGGCTGACGGCCATGCCAGAGTCTTTATAAAAAGATTCACAGATCAAGAAGAAGCCAACCAATTCCTTAGCGAGTTCACCTCCAACCGTTCGGAATATGCCGCTGCATGGATCTATTCCGCTAAAAACGACTGAAAAAAGTCGTTTCAGACCCAATTACTTCCAAATATTCTTTTTACCTTTGTGCCCGCTTAATGCAAGTACATTATTAAATTCAATTCAAACAAATGGCAACTAAAATCAGATTGCAAAGACACGGCCGCAAAGGGTATGCATTTTACCACGTTGTAGTCGCAGACAGCAGGGCACCACGAGATGGTAAATTTATTGAGAGATTAGGTTCGTACAATCCGAACACAAATCCTGCTACAATAGATTTGAATTTCGAACGCGCCTTGTATTGGGTAACCACCGGTGCTCAACCCACCGACACCGCTCGTACAGTACTTTCCTCCGAAGGTGTACTGATGATGAAACACTTACTCGAAGGCGTTAAAAAAGGCGCTTTCACCACCGAACAGGCTGAAGTTAAATTCAACACCTGGAAACAAGGCAAAGACGCCTCCATCAACGCTACCAAAGTAACACTTAAGGATGCCGTTCGTGCCGACCTTAAGAGCCGCATGGAAGCTGAAGTAGTTGCAAACAATGCTAAAGCTGCTGAAATCGCTCAGAAACTGGCCGCCGCCCGCGCCGAAGCCGCCGCTGTTGCAGCCGCTGCTCCCAAAGTGGAAGAAGCTCCTGCCGCTGTTGCAGCTGTAGAAGTTGAGGAAGAAGTGGAAGAAAAGGTTGCTCACGTAGCACCCGATTTCGAAGACGCTCCTGCCCCTAAAGCACCTGTTGCTGAAGAGGTTGTAGAAACTCCTGCTCCTGTAGTTGAAGAAGCACCTGCTGTTGAAGAGGTTGCTGAAGTTCCTGCTCCTGCTGTTGAAGAAGCACCTGCTGTTGAGGATGTTGCTGAAGTTGCAGCTCCTGCAGTTGAAGAAGCACCTGCTGTTGAAGCACCTGCTGTCGAAGAAGTCGCTGCTCCCGTAGTTGAAGAAACACCTGCTGTTGAAGAGGTTGCTGAAGTCGCTGCTCCCGCAGTTGAAGAAGCACCTGCTGAAGAAAAGCCCGCAGCTGAATAATTTTCGGAGTCCCACCACGGACTCCACTTTGGAGAGATGGCAGAGTGGTCGATTGCGGCGGTCTTGAAAACCGTTGAACAGCAATGTTCCTGGGGTTCGAATCCCTATCTCTCCGCAAGGTACGCTGATTATTAGCGTTTTACGATTAGAAAGGACTAAAAACGGGACTAACTCCCGCTTTATGGTCCTTTTTTTTTGTTCTTTGTTCCGGCGTGTATTTTTTCTTGGTGTATTCTTTTGGGTGTACGTTTTATATATTGAATATAGGTAACTTTTGAGGCTGATTTCAAATAATTGTCAGAAATATGGAAAATATTCATTGTATAGTTATCCCGGACAAAATTCCCTACTTTGGTCCAATTCATTAAATAGGATCGCCCTGGCTGGATGGTCCTGGTAAATTGGGCGCGGGTTCTTTAAAATGCCAAATTATACGGTTTGTCGGCGTTGATTGTTTTGGCGTATATTTGCGGTGCTGGGTTGTTGTTTTCGTAATCCTTGAAATAATGGGCAAGCTGATAGAAAAATACTTACAATTCGACGGGCGTTCGGCTGTGTTCGCTCCGTACCGTTCCAAGTGCGCGCTGTGCGTTCATCTGGATAGCATTGATTTCGTTTGTCCGGCTTTCCCGGCTGGCATCCCTGACCGGTTCCTCGATGGCTCGGCGGATCATACGGCGCGTGTACGCGGCCAAAAAGGGGACCTGGTATTTTCTGAATCGTCAAATTAGGCTCCAGCGCCTTACGGCTTTCCGGTTCTTTCGGTTGGTTCTGGTTGTGCTGCGCCCTTCCATCCTTCCAAATATCGTATGAATTTACGGGTTACATTTCAGAAATTTGTTTTATCTGGGATTTGCTTGGGGTTATTTCGGGGTTTCTTTGGGGTTTTCTTGGGGTTTTTATTGGCTTGCGGCCTTTAATGCGGTCCCGAAAAATGGCAAACGCTACCTATCAATTTTGAATCTTTAATATTTCCCGGATTCGTACGGCTTGCAGACCACCTTATATTTTGTTGATTTGATCCATTGGCCGGGTGTTGGCTGGTGTTCGGGGTTCTGGCTTTTATTCCTGGTTAGGTCCTTCCCGGGCTTTATGCTGGCTTTATTGTTTTCCTGTGTTTGGGGGTTTTAGCTCATTTTTGCGGTTGATGCCGGTTTGTATTCCTGTTTACCGGCTGTTTGTCTGATCGTGGCCTCGTTGATGGCCTTGGCGGTGTGCTTCTTTTAAATGCCTGGGATATGTTTGGGTGCTCTTACTTGTTTGCTGAACGTCGGCTCTTCCTTTTCGGTGCTTTGTGTTCGGATCGCTTTCGGGCGGTTCATTTGGGCCGGTGGGTTGGATTGATCCAATTGGCTTCCGTTGTATTTGGGTTCCCTGGTGTCGCCCTGTGTGCTGTTTCGTCGGTGCTTTGCTGTTTCTTCCTTGGCTGAATCTTTTCGCTGTCCCCGGTGAAATTTTGGGGCTGAATTATAACGAAAAATCCGGCCCATCATCGCGACGCGCCGGATCTCCCTGCTCTAAAAAATCCCGAAACCATATTTTTGAGATTGTCCTGTTTTTTAGCGCGAAATTTCGATTTCGTTGTTTTTTAACTCCAATTCTGGGAGGGCGCTACTCGTTGAATCGCCCTGGTTCTGTACTACTAATTTCCCGATCAGCTCCAGCTCCTTATCTGTCAAATTGGATAGATCCAAAACGTGGGTGGTTTCGTTTAATGGCTTCCCCCCGCTTTCGATGTCGGCGGTAATCTTTGGTTTGCCGAAGAGGCGCTCTAAAATCCGTTCAATCGTTCCAAAATTTCCGCTTTTTGTATCTGCAATGATGGCGGAAACCATGTTTACTAAAAAGACCGGCGTCTGGGGGCTGTTTACTATGCGCTGCAGCTCCACTTTGTTGCGCTCTAAAACCCATTGCTGCAAATGGTTAAAATCTTCGCGGCTTAGCTCGATGGCTATTTTATTACTTTCCATCTGGGCAGTCAATTGCTTATAGATTGCCGGCTTTCGGCCTTTCTTGGCTGGCTGGTGGGTGCTGCTGAATTGGTGCGGGGGCTTGTACCCTTTCTGGAATGGCATGGCTGGGCTGTTTTGAATGTGGGTGAATTTTATCGCATTGTGTTGTTTGCAATTGATGTGCTTAGCAGCATCCCGATTGATCTCGAAATATTGTTTGCGATCTCTTGCAGCTGGCATTCTGTGTCCCGGATCAAAGTCATTATTTCATCGGCTTGCAAAAAATAGCCACCCGGTTCCCTTTCCGGTTGCATTGCGTTCCGGGCCTTATCTAAATACCGGTCGACCTCTCGAATACTTGCGTTTACGTCCTGAAATGTGCTAATAAATTCCAGGTCCTTCGTTGGTAATTGGAAAACGATTTCTTTCATGCCGTTGGTTTCGGCGGGCTGGTTCGTGTTCATGTTCAGGCTTATTTAGTGTTGTGGGTGTCCTTTTCTGTGGCTGGCCTTGCGCCTTGGGATTCCTGGACGGCTTCGGTCGTTTTTGATCCCATCCCTGCGGCTTCAAATGCTTGCTTAAATGGGAAGTTCTTTTGATCCGGGGCCTCTTGTGGGGTGGTGAGTACGTTGGTCTTACTTACGGTAATGGCTGCGATCGATGCGATCGATGAAATAATCAATTTGTCCGCTGAGCTGGCCGGTGTCATTGGTCCGATTTGTCGGTACGTTTCGAGCGTTAGCCGGCAGGCTTTCCGTCCGACTTCGTTGAGTAGGCTGTTTAGGTCTGCCCTGGTGATGGTGATGGTATCGTTTGGCATGGTTTTGGGGGTTTTATTTCGATTCTATACTGATTTCACGTGTTTGGCTATTTGTTGGGGTCTGTCGCCGCTGCCTCCTCGTACGATCTATTTAGTTGATATTCAGCGATCCCGTCTTTTAGGACATTCCCGGCGCCTTCTGAAAGGCCCTCTATAATTGTTACGAACGCTTCGTCCAATGCTATAAGATCGTCGGATAATACCGTCGAAAATGGGTATTTACCTTCTTTTTTGTCCTGATCGGCTATGTTCATGAATTTTAGAAATGCGGCCCGGGCGTCGGTGATCTGGTTGCTGATAACTGCGAGCTGGTGTACCCTTTCGGCATAAATGGGCTGTACGGGTACTTCGATAATTTTGATTAAATTGGTTTCTGCTTCCATGATATTGGGGTTTTTAGTTTATCGCAAAGTTTAGTATAAAATATTTTTTTTGTGCTATTGGATATTAAATATTTTATAGCTAACTTATTGAATGCGTACAATATACGCACTTTTATTTAAACCTATGCTTATACTGTACGCACTTGATCGGCATCCAATTACCCGGATCGCTTTGGGCGGAAGGGGCCGCTTTTACGATCCGGGCGGTTGGATGCTCTGGTTTAACTTTCGGGGTATACTCCGATCGTTTTGATTTCGTCCATGATCTTGATCAGATCCTCCGTTAATCGCTGCATTACGGTGATCTGGTACGGCTGCCAAGAGTTGGGGAAATCGTTCGTTAATTCGTTCATTGATGCCTTGACCGCTTTTACGCTGTCGATGTGTTCCTGGGTTACAATTGCCTGAAGGCTTTCCCAGTCCTGGTTGAATGTTGATAGTGTGCTCATTTCTGTTACTTGTTTTTGCGTCTTTCGACGATCCATGAATAATCTATTTGGCTGTTGGGATAAAATACCCCGTCTTTGATCTCAAAAATCGCTTGCCATCCCGGGGGAATGTTCCCTTTATGGAAATCGTTCAGGGCGTCAATGATCGCCTTTAGTTGGTTGTATGCTTCGATCTGCTCCGCCCCTACCGCGTATGTCTTTACGCTGTCCAGCAGCGCGGCTTCATTGTCTGGGGTTAGGATACAAACCCCGTCTGATATGCTTAAAAACTGCCTTAGCGTCGTTTCTGCCTTCAATGTGCGTACGGTGTCGGTGAAGCCGGTGAATGCCTCCCGGGCATCCTGTCGCATTGCGTCGCGAACACCGGGGTTCTTGATATTCTCGAGGTCTGCTTCCAATGCCCCAAAATATACGGTCCGGGTTTCTTCGCAATCGCTTAGAATGCAATCTTTGAAAGCCTCGTCGTCCAATTCTACGCCAAGCGCGGCCATTGCCGGGGCTAATTTCGTGTTGATGTTTTGGGCCTCCTCTTTTGCGCGTTGTACGATCTGGATTTGTTGCCCTTCGTTTTCTCTGATTAGAATCTTTTCCATTTTGTTTTTTGCTATTCGTTTTTTTTACTTAAAAGGGTTGTCCGTCGGGCCGTCCGTTGATGGCTGAAAGAATTGTTTCCGGGATTTCTTCGCCTTTCTTCGGTGCCTGGGGCATCAATGAAGTTCGTCCGTATTCGGCGGCGCTGGTTGTGATCGCGGCCAGATAACCGTCAAATTCGGCGTCGTTTTCAAATTGTAGCCGGTTGAATCCTGATATTACGGAGTGGCGGTGTTGCTCTGGGGCGGTCGCTACGGCGGCGGTTATTTTCTCCAGCCTTTGTTTTGTTACTTGTGGATCTTGATTTTCCATTTTGTGGGTTTTTATAAATTGGGTTTATTCTTTCTTTTTTCTCTATGATTGAGCCCGCGTTCTCTGTCTGCTTTCCTTAGTTGTCGGTAAATTGCTTTATCAAATTCGGCGCCCCGGGCTTCTTTTTTCCTGTTGTTTTTTTCTTCGATTTCTTTTTGGTTTTGTATTATTATGGCTTCCAGCTCTCCTTCTTTTTCGCGCAAGTCAACCCATAATTCGGGCCAAAATTCGCGGGGTATCATTTCCAGCATAGATTTAAATTTTAGGGCGTTACTTCTTTAAAATGATTCCGTTCCTGCCGATGTCGTCAATGGTTGTTTTCATCGAGGCGAGGGACGTTTTCATGTTTTCGTTACTGTTTTCAATTGCTGCCAGACGTCCCGTGTTGTTATCGATGCGTGCCAAATGTTCGAGCGCCTTCCCGCTGTTTTGTACTAATATGTTCGTGTTGGCGGTCAGTTGTGATGTGTGCCCCTGGATTACCGCGAACCGTCCGTTCAATTCGTCGGCGCTGTCCTGGCTTAATGATGCGATGCCCTTCGTGGCGGCTGTGCGTGTGTCGGATATGTCGGCGGCGGAAAGGCCCGCTTTCTTGAAAACTTCCTCCAGTTGGCTCCATGCGCCGCCAACGGTATCATTGTATTGCTGGATCCATCCGTCGATAAAATTTTCGTTTGCGTCGCCCGCTATCATTGCTTTGGATAGATCGGTGTATAATTTATCTATTTGTCCGGCTAAATACTGATATTTGAATGAATTTAGGAGCGCTTTCTTGATCGTTTCTTCGGTGTAATCCGCGAAATTGGCAACGTCGCCTTTGGCCGCTGTTAGCTGGTTGAGCGCGTCGTCTAAAAATGTGTCGAAATTCATACCGGTGGCAAGCGCGCTCATTTCTTCGTTTAGGCTGACGAGTGCCTCGTCTATCTCATCGATTGTTTTACCGGCTGCGACCCACGCTTCATAGTATTTTTTCGCGTTACCTGCTAACTTTCCCTGTTGGTAGAAAAGCGCTATTTGTTCGGCGTTATATCCTTTTAGGCTCATTTCTGTAACGCCCCACTTATCCTTTTCGTACGTCCATTCCTTTTGTAGCTTCGCCCAAAGGTTCGCCGCGTTCGCTGTTTCTCGATTTTGATCTGTGATATATTTAGCGGCCTTATCGCTTAGCTGGCTCCAATAATCGGCGGCGCCTTCCTCAATGTATCCGGCTGCGATCAATTTGTTTAGAAGTTCGACGTCGTTGGCGTATGCTGCCAAATGGCTGCGGCTTTCGATCAGTTTGATTTGGCGTTCATCAAGCTGGCGTTGGTATTCGATTTCTGCGATCATCAAATTGGCCTGCTCGTTTTTCTCCTCGTCAATTATCGCAGTGATCTGGGTAAAAATCTGTACAAGCCCGGATGCTGATGCTGTGATCCCGCCTAAAACGTCCCCGGCGGCAAACTTGCCAATTCCTACGGCTAAATCTGCAACCCCGCTGATCAGGTCGGTGATCCGTCCGATTGCGTCGTTTACGTCGTCGCCGAAAACTTGGCCGATGGTGTTCCCCCATGCCTTTAGCTGTCCGATCGTACCGGTGGCCGCTTTACCGATCTGCTCGATGGCGTCCGCTTCGTCTGTTTTGTTGTTGCTTTGGCGTGCATTGTTGTAATTGTCGATCGCATTTTCGAGCGCCTTGAACGGGTTGCGATCTTGTAGGGCCTTCGTAATGTCGTCGCTCTTTTCTTGTAGCTTGGTGAATTCCTCCAGCGTTATGGTTACGGCCTTTTTTACCTGGTTCCCAGCGGCGTCGATGGTAGGGATCTCGATCGTAATCATATCCTTACCGTCCGCGCTCTTGCTGGTCTTTGCGCTGCTCATAACCTCGCTGGTACGGCGTGCCAAATCGGCGAGGGTTCTGTATCCCTTCTCGCTAATCTCTTTAAATAGTTCCTGATAAAAACCGGTGCTTTGCATGGCTTCGTTTTCGAGCTCTGCAAGTCCTGATTGATACGATGCTTTCCGGGCGGCGAGGCTGTCCTGAATGCTTTTCTTTTCTGCGTCCGTCGTGGCTTTTGTCAGCGCCTTGTTTAAACGATCGGTGTCGGTGGTGTATTCGGTATCCAATGCGAGGCGCTTGCCTTCAAACGTCCTGTATTGGCTTAAAAGGTCGTCCAGCTTCTTTTTCTCGGTATCGGCTGCATCCTTGGCGGCTTCGTCGCTGACCTCTTTCGTCTTGGCCTTGGCCAGATCGTTCTGGGCGTTGATCCGGTTCTCGAAAACTTTCGTATCCGGGTTTTTTACGCCGGCTTTCTTGGCCAGCGCGGTATAATCGGCCTGCTCTTGCTTGATGCCTGCGATCGCGGCGTCGCGCTCGATTTCGATCTGTTTGATCTTATCGGTCGTTTCGGCTTTCTTGATGTCGACCAGGCTGTCTTTTAATTTCTGGGCTTGGTCCTTGGTTTCCTTGGCGAAGGCTTTCTGGGCGTTCTTTAGCTCGGTGGTTGGATCGTCGTCGCCCCCGGCTCCATTCCCTCCGGCGGTTGGTACGGCCAGCATTTCTTTTGTCCAGCCGTCGATCATGCTGCTGTATTGGTCCGTCTTGGCCTTATAGGCGCGCAGGTTCTCGGTGATGGCCCGGTATGCGATCGGCGTCAACCCGGAGGCCCTCATGCGGTCGTCGTCGGTGGTGGCTCCTCCGTCGGCTGTGTATTTTGGTAGGCTCTGGCCTTTGATGATCCCGAATTTTTCCCGGGCGGTCAGGCTGGAAATATATGCGCTCTCGTCGGCGGATGCGGTGCCAAGGCGTTCGCTGGCTACTCTGATCTGTGCGGTCAGCTTCAATCGTTTTACATAGTTGTCCAGCGCGTCGCTGTTGTCGTTGATCAGCTTGCCTTCTTTGTCCAGACTGCCTAAATAATCCGGTACGATTTTTTTGATTTCGTCCAGCGCGTTCTTGCGGACGGTGTATTGTTCGTTTCCGTCCTTCATGATCTTGCGAAGGCGTTCGAACCGGTCCATTTCGGTACCCATTACGCCGTAAGACTCGGTAATTACTTCGTTCATTTTGGCCTGTGCGTCGGCGGCTGTTTCGGCTGCATTCCCGAATAGGATCAAAGCCGAAACGGCGCCCACCAATACGGAGGCGATCAATACGTACGGATTCATCCCGGCGGCGGTATTGAAAAGCATCTGGTTAGCGGTGGCAAACCCGAGGGCCTTGCCCATCGTGTACCATTCCGTAATCATTTGCGCGGCCAGGGCTATTTTCTGGGCGGCTGCGATGGCTATCAACGCGGCTCTGTATGTTCCGTATGTGATTACCAAAACGGCAAGGATGCGGCCTACCTCGTCGTAATGTGTGACCAGGCTTTGGGCCCCTCCGATTACGGCGCCGATCATGCCCTCGCTATTTTGTCCGATCTCGTTAAACATCAACGAAATCTTATCTTTTAAATTGGAAATCTGGCCGGTGATGGTCTTGCTTTGCTCCTCCATCAAATTATAAAATTTCCCGCCCTCTTTGGTTAGATTCTCAATTACTTTCTGTACTTCCGGGAAACCGATCTTTCCGGCTTCGACCATCTTCATGATCTCTTTTGTGGATACGCCGAAAACGTCGGCGAGGCCCTGCAACATCGGGATCCCGCTGGTGGTGAATTGTATTAGGTCGCGCGTATAAAGGCGGCCCTGTGTCATGGTCGTACCGTACAAATACGTGAGGCGTTCCAATGGTAGGCCCAAACCGCTGGCGATGTTACCCAGGCGGATCAACGTATCGTTTACGCCTTCGGATGCGAAGCCGTACGCGATTAGCTGTTTCGCGCCGCTGGCTACTTGCTGCAACGTGAACGGGGTTTTAATGGCCGTTTGTACCATTTGGGCCATTAGGGCGGTGGCTTTGGCCTTGCTCTGTAATAATGTGCTGAACGCGACCTCCAGCTGTTGGAATTCGCCGCGTACGGTTGCGATCTGCGTCGCGAATTGTCCGGCGGCCTGCAGGGTGAAAAATGCGCCGGCGGCCATCGTGGCCCGCTTGAAAATATTGTCGATGCGGGAGCCTTCTGCCTGGGCGGTGTTGCCTATGCTTTTAAAAATCTGGTTTGATCGCTGGGCGTCTTGCGAAAGTTGGGAATTGTCCAGCCTGATCCCAAACCAAGTACTGCCGTTTACGTTGTTGCTCATCGGTGGTGTTTTTATAGGGTTTTAGAGCGTTTCGCTCTACGTCTATTATTGAATATCAATTACTTAAATAAATTCGGGACCATTTTAGGGATTTTATTCGGGGACTATTGGTGTTTTTTCTGCTTTTTCCCGGGTTTCCTCTTCAAAATCCATTTCGTCAAGCTCTCGCATTATTGCCGCATGGGTGTTAATTGCGTCCCATCGTACACGTGCGCGGCCTTCTTTGGTTTTTAGTAATTCGGCTAAATCTTGTTTCATATTGATTATTTTTTTTAAAATGGCATTTCGTCGTTTGGATTGTATTCTTTTGATGGTTTTGGCGGTGCCTGCCCCGTTTGGTATGAATCGAATATTTTAGTTAGTGTCCCATTATGTTGGAATGGGATTAATCCGGTTATTCCATTTCTATTTTTGGCGATCAGAAGCTCACCGTAATTGGCTGGGTAGTCGTGGGCGTTCTGATCTTTAAACGCTGGATAATAATCAGGCCGGTGAATCATAATTACCAAATCTGCGTCCTGCTCAATGGCGCCGGATTCTCTTAGATCGGAAAGCACCGGGCGTTTATCGGCCCTGTTATCTACGGATCGATTTAGCTGGGATAGTAATAATACGGGTATATTTAACTCTTTGGCTAATATTTTGGCCTCTCTGCTCATAGCTGCGACCTCCTGCTCTCTGTTGCGCCCCTGTGTCTTTCTTTCGCTGATTAGTTGTAGGTAGTCAATTACTACCATCCCGCAGCGTCCTTTTTTGTGCATTGTTCTACATTTTGATCGTATGTAGGTCATTGAGGCGGAGGCATTGGAATCTACATATATCGGGAGGCGTTCGGTGATTCCGCAGGCCCGATCAATATCCTGGCATTCGTTTTGTGATAACTTGCCATGTTTGAAATAATCTGGATGGACTTCGGATTCTGATAATAGCAGTCTGTCTGCCAAAGATTTGGCTGACATCTCAAGTGTGAAAATTGCAACTGGCGTTCCGGTCCTTGCGGCCGATTTTGCAAAATGGAGGGCTATTGCGGTCTTTCCCATTGCTGGGCGGGCGGCTAATATAATTAATTCCGATTTTTGCCATCCTCCATTTAACCGGTCCAAATCTGTGAGTCCGGTTGAAATCCCTGTTGGTTTTCCTTTTTCAAAAAGGTCCTTCCGGTCGTACATATCTTTCAATGCTCGGGCCAATGGTTCTGAAATGTGTTCGGATTCATTGGCGCCAGATTGAAATTGTAGTAGTTGGTCGATTTCTTTTGATACATCGATCAAAACATCCTCTACATCTTCGCTTTTGATTCTACTCGCATAATAATCAAAAACGTTCACAGCTCTTCGCTCTATATAGTTATTTCGGATTATTTGAATATGATTGATTAGTCCGATATAGGCGCAATTCGCGGAAATGTCCAGGATCTCGGATGGGGCCAAATCTGGATTTTTCTTTTTTAGGAAATCCAATACGGTCACCGCATCGGGCGATATTCTGCGCTCGTCAAATATTTGAATCGCTTTAAAAATATCCCGGTGTAATTGGATCGTAAAACAATCTACATTCAAAATTGGAAGGGCCTCATTTACCGTACTTTTTTCGTTTAGCATGGTTCCCAATACTATGCGTTCACTCAAATACGCCGGGGATAGCTCCAATTGATTGGGTTGTACTTTTGGTTTCATACTGTGAATTCAATTGGTTTAAAATATCCTGGAGTTGGTTTGGTGTCCTCGATCGTTTGGGCTTTTGTGGCGTTTGGAAATTCTAACTCCCAGCAGCGTCCGTTGATCCATGTACTTAAATTCTTATAGTAGGGCTCGTCTCGACCGGATGCTATTAGATTGGCGTGGTATTTAATTTCAGCCTCGATTGCCGGTAATAGTAGCGGGAGCGCTTCGGTGTGATCGCGGTGCTTTTTTATGAAATTATCGTATTCGGTTTTGAGTCCGCCTTTGGTTCCTGGGTATTGCTTCCTGAATAAATCAAAAACGGCTCTTTGTTTTTCCTTTTCTACATTAATAACATCAACATTATACATTAGGGGTTCGGGTGCCGTTTTGCTGGGGTTATTTCGGGGTTCTGTTGTGGGCTTTTCGGGGTTTTCCTTTCTTGGTCTGCCTCCTTTGTTTCCATGTTCGCCGCCATTTTTACCGTTTTCCCATTTTGTACGATTGGCGTCCAGCGTTGGTCTGATTAAGATAAAAATAGATTTTGCGGGGCCTGTAAGCTCTGGATTAACATCATTTAGCGCGTATTCTGAAATTGCGCGAAAAATTAGAATCTGATCGGCTTCGCTCATTTCGTTTATCGCCTCAAAATAGGATCGATAAAATACAAAGCTGTCCCTTCTCTCTTGGCTCATTTTTTAATCTCCCCTACTTTTAGTTTGCTACCGGAGCCCCTTTTCTCCAATGCCCTGGTATTTGATAGGGTTGATTTTCGGCCTGCCAATTCCCGCGCCAGATCAACATCGACCACAATTTTGCGGCCGATCTGGCTGATCGCTGTGTCTATCTTGCCGGATTGTTTGATCTGGTTCGCGGTATGGACGCTGCATCCGAATATTTCGGCTATTCCTTTCAAGCCGTACGCGTATTGTTTTTCCTGCTTTGCCTGGGGCTGGACCGTCGGGATCTGATTAGCAATGAATTGCTTTAGCTGTCCGATCGTTAGGGTTACCACTAAGGTTTCGTCGTTGATGTGTTCCATCTTTTTCATGCTTTTGATTGCATGGCAAAGATAGACCGGCGGGTTTGTGAAAAATGTAGATTTTAAATATTTCGTATTTTTTTATTTCTTTTAATTGTATGATAATTAGAATATTATAAAAATATACTTCGTATTTTACCCCGTTTATTGTAATATAAAAACCGCCTTTTGGCGGTTGAAATTTGATTTTATACGATTGGCGTTTATTCTTTGTAAGCTTTAATTCCATTAATTAAATACTTTTGTTTTTTGTTTAGGTTCTCGAACTTAATGTTTTCCAGCGCGTCCTTAACAATTTTCTTGATCGCGTCTAATTTCTTTTTTTCTATGGATTCCATTGCCTCTGCTCCCTTGTTAGCATCCATCCATTTCGGCGTATCTCTCAGGAAGCTGTTAGCCATAATCTCCAAAAACTTCGGAAATGGAACTTTCGGATTGATGCCGTTTTTACCCTTTGTTAATATTGAGCTCGTTTTTTTTGTCGTTTTTTCGTTTCTGTCCTCAGCTTTATAAATGATATAGCATACAGCCGTAAATGTCTTTTTATTGCATTTATCTACATTTGATAAATCGAAAATATTATCAATTTCATCTATCATTTTTCGGATAATGGTATTATTTTCTTGTTCGCAAACATTCATAATTAGGCCATAATTAAAATCTCTTTTAGTTTGAGGCAGGTTTTTATTTAATAGTGTTTTTAAATGCTTCCATTGCAAATAGTAATAAAGAAACTGTCTTTGTAATTCTCCTGACGAGTCCTCTGCTTCTAATCCGATTTCTTTCCCCTTTATCTGCCGATCAAATAAAAAGTTTGTTATTACGTCCTTAATTGGCTCCCTCCATCCGTAACCGCCATCGATCCACCACAAAATCATTACGTTCGGGCATTTTCGTGCTTCACTCTCTATCTTGCAAATTTCATTGCTATAATAATCGGCTGGGCCTCTATGCCAGCGATCGGCCTCGTTTTCGATCCCCAGATCCAAATATTTGGTCTTTACAAATGATTCCATTCCCCTAATTAACTGGGCGGTGTTTTCCCTTATATCGGTTTTTGTGTATGTCATTTCCGGTTAAATTTTTTCATTTCCTGGGCCTTTAGTGAATCGACGATCTTTATGTAGGGTTTCATTGCTGAATAGTCATTATGGCCGGTCCATCGCATTACGACCTCCGCCGGTATGCCTAAGTAAAGTGCGTTTACAATGAATGTACGGCGCCCGCAATGGGTTGTTAATACTTGATATTTGAAAAATACTTCCTCTTTTCGTTCGTTCCCCATAAAATATACGATCCTTTGCCGTTCGTTTAGTCCGGCCAGCGCTCCTAAATCCTTTAGGTAAACATTCATCTTTACATTGCTGATTACCGGGAGCGCTTTGTCGTCCTTAAAATGGGCGCCTTTGTATTTGTCCAGGATCGCTTTACTGTAATCGTTTAAATCGATCCTTAGCCCGTCGACGGTCTTTTGTGTTATGATATTGATATGATCCCGCTTTACGTCCGATCGCTTTAATTTGGCTACGTCTGAATATCGTAGGCTTGTGAAACATTGGAAACAAAATACGTCCCGGACCCGTTCAAGGTGTTTTTGGGTTTCTGGTACCTTGTAATCGTATAATTTCATTAATTCATCCCAGGTTAAATGTATGACTTCTTTCTGGTTGCCGTCGGTGCCTTTAAATTTCGGTTTCCAGGTGATGTGTAGGCTCCCTTCGTAAAATCCGCGCGCAAAGGCCCATCTTAGAAACCATCGTACAAATGAAACGGTTTTCGCGATCGTTGTATTTCTCAGTCCGGTCTGGTATTGTTTTTTGATTTCTTTCCCCTCTTTTATCGGGGCTTTTGGAATTACTACGCTGTGCAAATAGGTAACAAATCCCTGCAGGTCCTTTTCTGATAGGTCTTTTAGTGATAATTTGGGATTGAAATCGTGTAATTGGGATTTGATTGAGGCGAATTTTGTAAATGTTGCGCCGGACCATTCGTTTTTTTCTCCCTCTGTTCTTATGAATTGATCGAATACATGGTAAAATGAATTCTGATCGATGGCATCCGGCCCGGGTTCTTTTCCGTTCGCTTTATTGAATGCCTCCCGAAATTCCTCCGGGGTTGGCACCTGGTTGATTATCTCGAAGCCCTTAAAAATAGTTTCAGCGATCTCCTCCAGCCTCTGGATCTCGTTGTTTATTTCCGTCGCTGATACTTTGTATTTTCCGTGTGTCGTCCCAGGCTTGCATCGCTGGGCCTCTTTGATCCATTTAGCCAGATCGATCCTATACCCTACATTGAAATTTACCAGGCTTTTCCCGTACCTGATCCGTAGGCGTAATTTTGCGTCTGGTTTGTCGATCTCTTTGTCGGGGAAAAATAAAACCTTTCTTTGGATTTTCATAGATATTTTGTTTAGTCCCTACCCTGCAAATATAGGGACTATTTTTAATAATATCTATCACATTCTAAATATATTTACTACATTTGCAAAAATACTAAATGCCTGATTATATGTATAATATTGTATTAAATGCACTCCGTTACAGTGTAGGTCTTAGAGCCTATCTCTCCGCAAAAGAATAAAAGAAGCAAGTGAAATCGATCGAAGATCGTAGCTGAACAGAAATTGAAAGGCCCGTGCCGAGTTTACTCGAGCATGGGCCTTTCGGTTTCTGGACAGCGTAGGGACGCAGTCCCATTTCACTTGTTTCTTTTATTCTTTTTAGCGCCCCCCAAACGGGATCACGGCGTACCCGCCGTAATTCCTTTATTCCCCAGAAAAACGGGATCACGACACTTCAGCGCCGTAATTCCATTTTCATCAAACAGGCTCACGTCGTACCCGCCGTAATTCCTAAACCCTCCCAAAATCCCCCTCAATCCTATCTATTAACTGTTCATCCACCCCCAATTCCTTCGCATACCCCCGAAATTTCCGAACAGCCACGTCCACCGCCTCCATCAACGATTTGCTATCCTGAATGTCATTCCTCAAAGCCACCGCTTCCAAATCGTCCCGAGTAATACCCTCCTTCTTCCCATTCATGCTCATCGAATGCCTGTTCATAAACACGGGAGCCGAAGCATCGACACTGTAGGTCAAATCATACGCCGGTGATAAACGCCATACTCCATCCGGAGTCATGCAAAAACTGAAATTCTTTGAATGATCGTCCACATTGCGCGCAATCACATTAAATACCATCCGCAGATACTGTTGCCGGCTGTCCTCATAGGGTAAATTCAGCCTTCGAATCACTGCAAACAATTCTTCGTAACTGTCACTTCGGGGAGACATGGCAGCCATTGTTTGCGTATGGATCCGCTCATTACCAATTCGATCGAATCGACGGGTTAGAAAATGTGTAACAGTACCGTAGGAACGCAATTCCGAAGGCATCATGTTTATGCCGGCATCCAAAGCCATCTGGTAATATACATATTCCAACTTGGCAAAAGGGTACGTTGAATGATCATCGTATTTTAGGATGAAGTGCTCAAAACCATCCGGAATAGAGCCCTGTCCCGATAGGACTTTTCCAGTAGCCCTGTTTACCGCAACAATAGCTTTGGGGCGCTTTCCTCCTGGAGACGAACTGATCTTAATCAAATCCTGCCATAAGATGGAATTATCAGCATTCAGCACTGTTGATTCCCTATTATTCAATACCTGTTTGGCAAATTCGTATAGTTGGTCAATCTCAACTGCAAAAACGGTATCGTCACCCAGCTTCTGTGCTGGTTCATACTCCAGTGCACCCATGGCGCGTTTACCGATAAACGACAGATGATCCACGGTTGTTACTTTTTTTGCCGAAATACGATTATCCCGCAACCAAGCATTGAAAAGCGAGTGTCCCCATTTGTCGGGTAAAGAATCGGCAATCATGGGTGGAAGCCCACTATATAATGTGTCCTTATCGCCTGTCCAAGGAATATGTTTCTGACTTCGAGGAGAATGAATGGACATAGTAAGTGGTGCAATATCCAGACCTCTGGTTAGGAATTCCGAATCATATTCAAAAACAGCCACATCCGTTTTCTTATCCCAAGAAAGATATCCCACGGGTACTCCCCACAGTTTTACCATGACTACATTTATTTCCATTCCTACTTCCCTTTTTGTTGTTTCTTGAATAAGGTGCGAGGGCTTTCTGGAAGTTCCGGCAGCAATTTTTCAATTTCTTCCAGGTGGTTTATTGCTCGTAACAATTTGATAAACGAAGACAACGTGATCCCTGTAGAAGCCCCATTCTCCAAAGAACTGATGGTAAAAACACTTAATCCCGATTTCTCTGACACTTCTTTTTGGGTGAATCCCATCCGTTTACGATAGTCACCGTACCGCTTTCCCACCTGTCGGATTAGATCACTGCCCGATTGTTCATAGAGTTCATTTTGCATAGTACACCATTTTATTTGCAAATATAGATAAATCTATATTAAATAACAAATATCGTAGTATATTATAGATATAGCTATATTTAAAATGTATTTTTTAGGTTGAAAACGAAATTCGAATCATTTGCTCCATGCTACTCTTATTGGAAATAAAAAATGCTTGAGGCGACAAGAGCCTCAGACAGCCTATTCCATCTCATGAACCCCATGTAACATTCCTCTTACCTTTTGTTACAATACTTTGGTAGGGAAACACCGTAGACTATCTATTTTTGTGTATCATAAATCTTCTTTATCATGCACCGAAACATCGTCCTGCTTTTCATTCTACTGAGTTTTTCGGTCCGTGCGCAAACACTGAATTTGCTTCCCGATATACCCGAACCAGCCACCAATCCACACATCGCCACTGCCTTCAATGGTGTAAAAACGGGCAACGTCACTTTTACCAAAAGTTTTGCAGAATCCGATGAGATGCTACTGGCTGCCCTCGCCTACTTGCACCCCGCCAGCCCCTACCAAAACCAACAACCCGTTTTGGATCGCCTTACCTTATTGTTGGACACTGTGCTGGGCGGTTGGAACAACGGCCGAATGGCGTTGAATGACATGCAATTCTGTTTTCATGCCACCGTTTCGTACCTGATGCTCAAGCAATACCAGCCAACGGGCATTCCTGCAAACCGAAAAGCAGATTGGGAAGCAGGTATCCGGAAAAACATCGATAAGATCCTGTCCACCAACATCAACGTGTACACCAACCATATTGTGGGCGCCATCTGGCTGAACGGGGACATCCGGTTGGCCATGGGCATTTACTTTGGCTCACTGGCAATCGACGATGCGGTGTCGGCAAACATCGCCAAGACGGTCATCGAGGACATCATGCCGCAAACCTTACTGCCGGACGGAGCCACCCATTATGTTGGCTATCAGAATGAATCGCCCTCCTATCACGGTGAAGCGATGATTCGTCCGTATGCTTGGTACTACCTCTTAACGAGATCACAGAAAGTGAACGATTTTATCTGCTCCACCAAAAACTACATTCCATTGATGCAAATCCCATTGGGAGAAGGCTTTAAGGAATGGTCCACGTCCCCAGCCTGGAAACCTTACTACAACCGTACTTCACTTAAGCCCGAAGCGCTTGCAAAAGCCTATCTGTCGGGCGATGGGCTGAACTACGAGATTGGCAAAGGCAGCCAAAGTCTTTTTCTGGCCTTCTTGTACCGTTCGGGATTGACGGCAAAAGCTCTGCCTGACAATTACCACCTCTATGACAAGAACTCCATGGGCCCACGTGGCCGTTGGGGCAATTGGGGCGTGGTGGGCACGCTGCGTGACCCAAGCGTTCCCGCACCCGAACTGACCGAAACACGTTTTCTGAACATGGACGGCGTAAGTACCTTAGTTGGCGCATTTACGCTCAATTCGAATGCTACGTCCACCACCTATCCGCTGAATGCCGCATTCCAGGGTGCGGCACCAGAGGTCAAATACGCAGCAGGAAAAGAAACGGACTGGCAGCGGGGTGCAAAGTGGGCATTCCTAACAGGCAAGGACCGCAGCGATGCGCAAACACGCACAAACTCGGTTTATGGTTTGTCCACCCGGTATGGTGTGAGCAAAACCCGCTTCAACGAATTGCCCTGGAAAGCCCTTCAGCAATGGGTGGTGACCCCCGACCGAGTTATAGGGATGACCGAAATGGAGGCCACCGCCAGCAGCACTGTTTACGGACTGGCTCAACGCATCCAATTGGTTTCCGGCAGGCGAAATGCTTCCGGGACGCGCAAGACACTGAACACGATCGATGCCAACACGTTTGAATATGGCGATTTGAGGTTAAAAATCATTTCCAAGGATTATGCCGGAACCGTCAATACGGTGTATCATGGCGTGATGAACGATGCACTGGATACGTTGTCGGTGATGATCGAACTGCACGATGCAAACAGTGGTAACGATGTTAGCCAGACCTATCCAGCAGGCACCCGCCGATATGCCTTTTTCGAAGTGACCAACAAAGACCGCAGTTACTCGAGCAATGCCGTGCGTTTGACACTTGCCACCGGATTGGAAGGGTTTGAATTTCAGGAATCGGCAGGCAGAAAAGTAAGGATGATACACAATACCACCGGAAGTGCTGTTGCACTCAACACCAGCAGCATGACAAGTCCCTATACCAAGAGCCGAATGGTAAAAAGCTGGGATGAATCGATGCTAACCAACTTATCCATTTCAACTGGAAACACCACCATTCCGTATACCTCCATTCCGGCTTACGGACACGTGTTGGTCATCAACAGTTCCATCGCCGACGATCATGTTGCGGGTTATCAAACGTATGATTCCATCTTTAATCCATCCGTCGGTACCGACCTAAAAGAGCCTTTTAAAAAAAAAGTCAACCCAGTAACGCTGAAAAACGGAATCATTCAAATCCATAAAACGGCATTGGAAGGCATGACGGCAATTGAGGTTTACGACTTAAAAGGAGTTTCCATCAAAAAAAAGATCAGCCATTCGTCTGAATCCGATGTCAATATTGATCTTTCCAATCAACCAAATGGATTCTATCTAGTAGAAATTCGATCGAACAAGGACCTTCTAAAATCGTATAAGATTCTAAAATGACTGTTTAGAATAAACGAACATTTGACAAGCGAGTTCCATAGAGCCTTTAAATAATAATGATGTTCAAATGAGTAAAAGGATTAAAAATGGACTGATTAGTAGCATTTTACTAATTTGTTTCAGCATTTCGACCAATGCCGCCCTACCTGAACTTGGTTGGGGGCCGACGATCACCACCGGATCAAGCATTTATGTGGCTACCACTGGAAGCGATTCAAACAATGGTTCCATCGATGCACCTTTCAAAACCCTTGCGAAAGCACAAATCTATATTCGCTCGCTTAAAACCACTACTGGATTGCCTGCCAATGGCATCACCGTCTGGATTCGAGGCGGTCGTTACCAAATGGCTCCACTGGCATTCACTTCCGCCGATAACGGAACGATTGATAAACCGATTATTTACCGGGCGTATACCAACGAGACAGTTTCACTTTTTACCGGAAAGCAAATCAACGGCATCGATTGGAAACCGTTGAATGCAGATGCCCGTTTGCGGGTTCACCCGAAGGTAAATCCTGACAATCTGCGGGAAATTGACATCGCGGCCATGGGCGTTTTAAACTCCAATACCTTTGCCGACAGTTTCACGGCATCGTGGAGCATTTTCGATTTTTTCGTGGATAATCAGCGTCAACCCATTTCTCAATGGCCAAATCTGACGGAGAATATTCGTGGATTGAATGATCCAAGCTGGACAACCTGCAACGGTTCGAAAGATGTTCAAACGTTTTATTATGGGCCGGGTGGAAAGCCAACCGACAGCAATTCCACCAACGAATTGGATTTGGATGGAAGCAATCGTGCTCAACGTTGGAAAAACTCCATTTCCGGAGGTCATAATCTCTGGCTGAAAGGGTTCTGGCGTGTGCCGTGGACGCCAATAACCGTGCGCGTTGCCGAAGTGAACACCACCGGCAATTGGATAAAATTAGCCGTAAACGCTTCGGGCGGAATGGGTAGCAAGTATACGGCAAATGCAGATGTTTTAGGCACTTACCGTATTGGCGATGGAAAAGAAAAATGGGCGGCGCTCAATTATTTGGACGAAATTGACACGGTGGGCGAATGGGCGTTCGATTTCAAGGACAAAAAAGTTTATTATTATCCGGGGCAAGATTTGACAATAGTGGAGTCTTATTTTGCAGATAATGCTTCGCCGGTCATCAAATGTACCAGTGCTTCGTACCTCAAATTTATCGGGTTTACCATAGAAGGTGCACAAGGCAATGGGTTTGATCTTGCAACATCTTCCAACATTCTGGTGGGTGGTTGTACCATTCGAAATGTGGGTGGAAGAGGCATCAACGATATCGGCGGTAGCAACAACACCTATCAGGGCAACAATATTTACGAAACCGGTGCGCAGGGCATTTACCTGACCAGTTGCGGAAATCGAATGACATTGGTTTCTTCGGGCATTAAGGTGATTAACAACCATATACATCACGTGGGGAAACTATCCTTTTGTTTTTCCATCAACATGGACCAATGTGTGGGTGTTTATGTGGCGAACAATCTGATACACGATATTCCTGCTGGGGGAATCAGAACGGATCTTTTGGTAAACTGCATTTTTGAATACAATGAGATTCACAACATTGCACTCAAAGAATCGGATAATGGCGGTTTTTACAGTTATGGTGGCTGGACGTGCTATGGAAACGAGATCAAATACAACTTTTTGCACCACAACAACCGTTCCAACGGACTCTATACGGACGATGGAACAAGTGGTTTCAATTATTTCAACAACATCGTTCACAATAGTTTAAATCCATTTCTCACCGGTGGTGGACATCATGTGATTGGTCGGAATTGTTTGATCGTGGATGGCCTCAAAGCCGCGAGCATCGACGATCGCGGCATCAGTCGTTTTTATTTTGTCTCAGCTGCCAGTTATGGTGGTCGTGTTCGGGTCCTCAATCCGACCGCCGAACCTTGGTTGTCTTTTGGCATCCAATTAATGGCCAAATACGGCTATCCGGCCACCGATCCGCTTTGGAGCTGTACGCTCGATTCGCTCTGGCATCCGGAATACCCGAATGGTAGCAAACTCATTGATAATGTGGAAGTCAACTCGAAAGGGTTCAGCAAACCTGCAACTGGGACAGTGACGGTTGCCAACAATGCGACCATTGCAACGGTTGCTTCAGCGGGATTTTACGATTATGCCAACATGGATTTGCGTTCCAACAATACGACCATACTAGACAAATTTCCGGACCTGAATACGGCATTTCCATTAATGGGCTTAACGTTGGACGATTACCGCGTTCGGGTAGTAACGCGTGCTGAAGTGGGCGGATTGGAAAATCGAGGTGCCGCCGGAGATCCTTGGGCGGAAGATCCGATTCATCCTTAGAAAAATGGAACAATGAGAAACGTAATCATCGTAATCCTAACGCTTTGTTCGCTTTCAGTTCAGGCCATACCTACGCTGAAATTGATCAGTCCCTATTCCACGCCCGATTCCAGTTGGGTGGTACGGGGTGCCATCAGCTTCTCCGTGAGCGCAACATCCACTTTGCCCATTTCGAAAGTGGAGTTTTATGTGGATAATGCGCTTATTAGTACCGATCTAAGTTATCCGTACAGCTATTTGTGGAACACCCGAAATTATTCGGTTGGAGTACATACGTTAAAGGCCATCGCCTTCGATTCCCAGGGTTCAGCAACTGTTTCGCAGGCAATATCCGTGAACCCCACCGTGGTGCTCAAAACCACCACCAAAGCAGCGTTCACTGCAGGATTAATTCCTACGATGACGACTTTGATTCCAAATGTGTCACTCCGCGATGTCAGTATTTGCATGGGTGCGGATCAAGCGTATTATCTGGTTGGAACGATGTCCGATAATTCGGTCTATTACCACAACGAAGGCGTCAATCTTTGGCGTTCGTTGGATCTAATGAATTGGACGTACATCGGCTTGATTTGGAGTTTTGAAAACGATGCGACAACGGCAGATAAAGTATGGAATACGTTTTACAATCAGCAATTCAGAGCCATTTGGAATACCAAGATTCATTATCTGGAAGGTACTTATTATGTCTCGTTTGGGAATCCAATAATGGGAAGCCGACTGGTGAAAAGTTCCACCGGAAAACCTGAAGGGCCATATGCTTACCAGTCTTTGGCGCCGGATTTGACCAAAACAACCCTTTTCCTGGATCCCATCAACCAATACAAGTCGTATTTTGAATTGCTGAACACCGGATTCTTGTTTAAGGCGAATGGTACCTATTACCTTTCCACGACCAATTTGATGGAAACCACCAAGCGATACAGCAGTTACGTCGGCATTGCGGACAGCTTGACTGGAGTGTTTCAGAATTGGCATGAAGCGTTGCCTTGTGGTGGAAACGCCACCTATTTCACGGATATTGAGGGAAATCTATGGGCTACGTTGTTTGGAAACGATGATGCTGCTCCTTGGCGCGAAAGGGCTGGCATTGTAAAAATGGCGATTGAAACGAATGGTAAAATAAAGGTTTCAGCCGATCAGACATTGCCCCCACCAACCATCATAAAGGATGAAAAAGACGATCGGTCTGAATGCAAGGTCTATCCAAATCCAGCTAAAGACATTATTACGATTGAAAATTCAGACAAAACCACGATTTCGATGGTTTCCATTTCAGGAAAAATAATTCAGAGGGTAAATGGCACCAACCCAATAACCAAATTGGATGTTTCGTCTTTTGAAACCGGATTGTATTTTGTCAGAATTGAAAAATATGGAGTTCTCAAGACGGAGAAGATTTCTGTAATTCATTAATTTACAATTCGATGAAAAAGCTAGTCCTTTTACTATTTCTTACTTTCTTTTCGATAAGTTCATTTGCAGCTTGGTCGTTGCGCGATACGGTGGAGTTTAGTCAACGGCAAGGTTTGCCCAATTTCTTTGCCAAGGCAACCGCTGGAGACTCTGTCAAAATTGGTTTTTTTGGAGGAAGCATCACCAATGCCGTAGGCTGGCGCGATAACATCATGAACTGGCTCAAGGCACGTTACAAAAACAACAAAATCGTGCAGGTTAATGCAGCCATCGGTGGAACAAACTCCACCTACGGCGTTTTCAGAATTGAAAAAGATTTGCTGGCAAAAAGCGCTTATGACCTCATTTTCATTGAGTTTGCTGTGAACGACAGTGGCACCGATCCGGAAATTGATAAAAGCATCGAAGGAATGTTCCGCAAAATATGGGGCATTAATCCGAAGACCGATATTTGCATGATTTATACGGTGGCTGCCGCTCATTTAACGGACATAGCTGCCGGAAAAATGAATATGACCGCTTCGAAACACGATTCCATTGCGAGTTACTATAAAATACCTTCCATTTTTATGGGGTTGGATACGTATCACGCTATTCAGGCCGATACCGTTTCGTGGTACACCCCAATTACAGATGCAGTAAATGGTAAAAATGCACAGGGCCAGTATGTTTTTACTGGTGACAACACCCATCCGACCGTTTTCGGACATACCTTTTACACCAAAATCATTTCCCGTTCGCTGGCTAAAATGGAAAATGTAAAAGGCGTTTTTTCGCATCCAATTCCGGCTTCCATTGTAGCAAACAACTATGAACAAGCGAACATGATTGCGATTTCTCAAACGCAAAATAAGGGCATGACATGGGTGGATAAAAAGGGCATATACGATTTTATGGATACCTACTTCAACTCCGCGACTCACGACAATTACGTTTGCTCTGAAAATCCGAATGCCAGTTACAGTTTCAGTTTCACTGGCAACAAAATCGGATTGGCGTTGCTGATTGGTCCATCGGTTGGCAAATATGTGATTGAAATTGATAAGGTTGCTTATCCACTAACAGCTTTCGATTATTACTGCTCCTATTACCGTCAACAATCCAAAACCATTGATTTGGCGCAGGGAACGCATACGTTTAAAGTATATCCCTCTATCGATACCATGACCATTGCTCAAAAAACGACCGTTCGAACGGCTACCGATATTGCTGCCAATCCAGCAAAATATTGTTTCAACAATTTGATATTCAGTCACATCATGATTGTTGGAACAATGAATGCCCCAACAGCAATAAGCTCGGTACCAGAAAAGTCCTCCGATTTTGTGTGCTTTTCGAAAGATGGTCGCATTGTGTTGGAATCGAAAAATTTACCCGATACGGATTCGGTTGTACGAATTATGAATGCAAATGGCCAGTCTGTTTACCAAGAAAAAATGATTGGTCATCAATACCGTTCAAGCATTCTTCCAAAAGGATTTTACACGATACAAATCTCCGGAAAGGCAAAAAATACCATTTATAAAACGATTGTCAACTAAAAGGCCTTGAACGTAACATGTTGCACTAAACGTACAAGTTTGTGAACATTTGACCTGTGCATTCCATATTACCAATTAAAAAGATGTCCCGATGTATAAAAGATTGTTATTTATTGTCCTCGCCTTCGGTTCAGTTTCTTCGTTCGCAACTGTAAAACTGAATTCACTTTTCAGCGATAATGCCGTGTTGCAACGCAATATGGAAGTTCCAGTTTGGGGATTGGCGGACGTTAACGAAAAAATTACCGTTGCATTTGACGGTCAAAAAGTCAAAACAGTGGCGAAAAACGGAAAATGGATGGTAAAGCTGAAACCGATGAAGGAAAACAGCAATCCGCAGGAAATGAGCATTAAAGGCAAGAATACAGTTGTCCTAAAAAACGTTTTGGTAGGAGAAGTCTGGATTTGCAGCGGTCAAAGCAACATGGAATGGGCATTATGGCGTTCAACGGGTGGTGAAGAAGCCAGTGCAGCTAGTACCAATGACCAATTGCGCATTTTCAATGTGCCTCACAATGTTCAAATGAAACCGGTTGACAACGTAAATGCCAAGTGGATTCTGTCGGAACCCAAAGCCACGAAAACGATTTCGGCCGTAGGCTATTGGTTTATGAGCAAATTGCAGAAGGAATTGAATGTTCCGGTTGGTTTTATCAATGTGGCTTTTGGTGGCACCGTCATTGAATCGTGGATGAGTCAGGAAGCATTGAACGCGATGCCGTTGAAAGACAAAAACATGGATTTAGTCACCATGAAAGCGGAATACGATAAAAGAGAACTGGAATTAAAACCCATTCGCGATGCCTGGGAAAAAGCCGTCGATTCCTGCAAAACCAATAAATTGCCTGCACCTCCCCGACCTTCTGTTTTACCTAGTGAATTCAAAGGTGCAACCACCATTTACAATGGCGAGATCTGCCCGATCGTGCCGTTTGCCGTAAAAGGAATTGCTTGGTATCAAGGTGAATCGAATGCATATATCAACCGTGCGGAAACGTATTACGACTTGCTTCCAGCGATGATTAAGTTGTGGCGAAACGACTGGAAACGAGACGATTTACCCTTTATCATTATCCAAATAACGCCAAATCGCAAACCTCAAACCAATCCGAATGAGAAAAGTGGTATCGCCATTTTGCAAGAAGCGCAACTAAAAACAGTTCAGAAAACACTCCATACGGCGTTGGTAATCACCATGGATGTGGCCGAAAGCGACGTGCATTACAAAAACAAAGAACCGATTGGTGAACGAACCATGAAAGCGGCATTGAATCTGGCTTATGGAAAAACAATGGAATATTGTGGGCCCATTTACAAATCGATGAAAATTGATGGCGAAAATGTTCGCCTCGAATTCAGTCATGTTGAATCAGGCCTGATTCAAAAAGGCGAAACCTTGAAAGGCTTCGTTTTGGCCGGAAGTGATCAGAAATTCTTTTTTGCTGACGCACAAATCATAGGAAATTCCGTCATAGTTTCGTGCAAAGACGTTCCGCAACCGGTGGCAGTTCGCTACGGTTGGGCTGATTTCCCAGCCGTGAATCTGTTCAATAAAGAAGGTATTCCGGCATCACCCTTTCGAACGGACGACTGGAATCCCTCAAAATAAAATCCTCTAAAAAATACACCACAAATTAATTCTAATGAAAAAGATTTTAACCATCGCGTTTCTTGCCCTCCTTATGGTTGGCAACGTTAACGCCGTCAATGTAAAACCGAACTCGCTTTTCACCGACAACGGCGTATTTCAGCGTGGAGTGAAGGTTCCTGTTTGGGGAACAGCCGACGAAAACGAAATAGTCACCGTTGAATTTAACGGTCAGAAAATCAATACAGTAGCCGTGAATGGCAAATGGCTCGTACAACTGAAACCCATGAAGGCAAACAGCATTCCTCAAAACATGTTGATTTCTGGGAAAAACACCTTAACCATCAAAAACATCCTAGTTGGAGAGGTTTGGCTTTGCAGTGGACAAAGCAATATGGGTTTCCCATTACGTTCAGTCAGAGCTCTAGGCACTTACCCCAAAGTGGCAGTAGTGCTTAGCGATGCTCAAAACTATCCGTTGATCCGTCAGTTCTCTGTTCCTTTGAAAAAATCGACCCAGGTACCTGCCCTAGTGGACGATGTAAACGGCAAATGGAGTGTTTGTGATTCTGCTTCAGCTATGAATTTCTCAGCCGTCGCTTACTTTTTCGGTCGTGAATTGTTCAAGAAATTGCAGGTTCCGGTGGGACTTATCAATTCCTCTTATGGAGGTACAGCTTGCGAAAATTGGATGGAACCGTCTTTACTTGAAGGCAACCCCGAGCTTAGTTCCATTTTGACCAACTACCAAAAAAACGTAACGGATTTTAAGGGAAAACTGGCTGAATACAACGCCAATGAAACCTACATGATGGAAAGATATGAAGCCGATTTAGAACTAGCCAAGCAACAGAATACGGCATTGCCCCGCAAACCGACTCCTCCCATGCACCCTGCCGAAAGAGGTGGCCCTGGCGGTTTATACAACACGATGATATACCCTCTGATTCCTTATGCCATCAAAGGGGTGGTTTGGTATCAGGGCGAAGCGAACGCCAGTCGTGGCATTCAGTACAGAACCTTGCTTCCCATGCTCATCAGCAATTGGAGAAACAAATGGAATGCAAAACTTCCGTTTTTGATTGTTCAAATTCCCGGTTGGAAAAACCATTATCCGGAACTGAAAGAAGCTCAATTACTTACTTGGCAGAAAACACCAAAAACGGCTATGACGGTGACCTACGATTGCGATGACACGCTGGATGTACACCCCGGAAACAAGCAACCGGTGGGCGAACGATTGGCTTTGGCAGCCAGAGCCATCGCATACAACGAGAAAATTGAATATTCAGGACCCATTTTTAAATCGATGGAGGTGGATGGAAACAAAATGATTCTTACATTTACACACGTTGGAAGTGGATTGTCAACCAAAAACGGTGACTTGAAAGATTTCACCATTGCCAGTGACGACCAGATATTCGTACCTGCTAAAGCGGAAATCGTTAAAAATAAAATAATAGTATCGTCCGAAAACGTGGAAACACCTGTTGCCGTGAGAGCTGGTTGGCGGTTTTGTCCGGAAATGAACTTGTACAACAAAGAGAATCTGCCCGCAACACCTTTCAGAACAGACAATTGGGATAAAAAAAGATAGAATGAAGACTATTTCAAAAAACGTGCTGCTCGTCCTTTTGTTTTTATGCTTTTTTGCCGAGGTATTGCATGCTCAAACAAGAACCTTTTACCAAGAGCCTACATGGACTCCGCGAGCGTTGTTGCCTTATGATGATGCCATAAACGATACGTTCTGGCCAAAATCGCCTGCTGTAAACAATTCCTACAATGACCCGGGTTTTGCCGAAGAACGGCTGAGCAAGTTGCCGGCACCAGGCGTGCATCCACGTGTACTGATGACACCCGATGACATCAAGAGCATTCAGGCAAAAATCGCTCTGGGTGACAAAGCACCCAAACCCTTTCAGGTCATGTGGCAACGTCAGTCCAAAATACACAATGCTTTTTATGCACTTGTGACGAATGATGACTCGTTGGGGCAAGAACTGGCAACGGATTTGGTGCGAAAAATGAAATTGCTGGAACCCAAACTCGATTTGATAGACAAGCAGGCTGACCGTGAAAACCTCTGGTATTTAGAGCGTTCCATCATGGCCTCGGGCGAACCCGATCCGGCTGTAGAACTCTGGTCGTTGTTGGACTACGATTATCTTCACAAATGGATGACTGCCGACGAACGCGAATTGGCCCGAAAACTGATTGCCCGAATTACGGCAAAACGCATTTCAAACTTCATGGCCTACCCCGACCATTTTATGATCAACAATCATCAGGGGTTCGGCATGGAATACATTCGGCTCATGCTGTTGATCGAAGGCGAAAAAGGCTTCAATCAGGAACTTTTCAACCTGGCGGCTCACAAAGCCAATGCCATGCTCGACTGGTTTTTGGACGATGACGGCATGTGTTACGAAACGATTAAAGGATGGTTGAACACTTCTGCTTTCGTGGCTGTTGGTTTGCTTCAGCGGAACCTACTGAAACACGACCATTTGCGTGCAAAAATGCGCTTCTTTCAAGCGGCTTTGCGTTGGGAAGACGGTACGTGGAAAATCCGCGACGAAATGCGAGCATCTGCTTTTCACCCCATTTGGATGATGCATTATTACCATCCGAACGATCAAGGAATCGATTTGCTTTATCAGTCCACATTTAGTACACATGAGATTCTTACAAATCCCGACGTCCGGTGGCCCGATCCTGTCGGTATCAGTCCGGAACTGTTGCTCCTTTATGCCGACAACGGCATAACAGACAAAAAAGGCAACCGTATCGACTGGGAAAATCAAGCAAATATCAACAGCCTGAATCTTCCATTGACCTGGAAAGACGACCAACGCGGCTACGTCGAAACTCGCAACAGCTGGCGAAAAGACGACTTGCATCTTGGATTTGCATGCAAGCAGGACTTTTTTTACGGAGGACATGAAGGTTCGGAAAACAATCGCATCATCCTTTGGAAGGACGGGGTCAATTGGATCAAAGACAACAATATGTTGGCTGCCAAAGCCACTTTTCTTCAAAACATGCTTACCGTGGACGGCAAAGGCCAACATTGGCCGCCAGTTGCTGGAACTTGGTTGGGTTTCAAAGAATCCCAACAGGGTTTGATGGCCTCCGGTGACGGAAAAGATGGCTATTCCTTTACCAAATCCATGCAAGTTCATCCTTTGAATTTTCCATCAGCCAAATTGGGTTATTACGCACCGTTTACCGAAGGCAATTTCGATTTGAGCCGAGATTTGCAAATTGCCTATAACCCACGGACCATCAAATTCAACGACGGATACGCCCATACCGATTACGGCCCTTGGAGCGGCGAAACCCGTTTGGTGGAAAGTTATCGCCCTTGGAACCCAATGTTACAGGCATATCGTACCGTTCACATGGCCAGAGGCGAGAATCCCTACGTCTTGCTGGTGGACGACGCCAACAAGGACGGACAGGCGCACAGCTATGAATGCAACTTTTCCGTGCCCTTGGACGTTGATTTGGTGGACGTGCTTACCCCTGAAATCGTATTTCAGAACACGGAACCTTCTGCCATCAGAACCGGAGACATCATCTTAGGAAAGAGTACGTCCAACCGTAGCAATCGGAACGTGAAAACAAAGTTTGAAAAGGGCGAACCACTCTGTCTAATTCGGATTCTATGGCGCAATACCGATTTCGGCTTTCCCACCCCACGCTTCGAAAAGCTGGAAGGCTACAACCAAGTGACCATTCCTGCACATGCTGTTTCGCCTGAGTTCAGAGTTCTCATTTATCCGTTCAAATACGGAGAACCGATACCGAAAACCAGTTGGAACAAGGAGCGCACGGAGTTGACCGTCCAGCTAAAAAATCAAACCGATGTGTATCATTTCGGACAAACCGACGGTGGACGAACGGTTCTGCAAATGGAAAGAGACGGAAAACAGGTTCTGGCCAGTGAAGCGAAGCCTGCACGTCCCGTTTTATTGGTTCGAGGAGCGACTTTTGATATCAACGACCTGCGCTATACTCGCGACGAGAGCAAGGTTCCCACGTATTTAATCGATGGAACTTCAACTATCCAATTGGTGCGCCCAGTTGCTCCAGCAGTAATTCGCTATACGCTAGATGGTTCGGAGCCGACCGATGCATCGGCTTTGTACGAAGGCCCTGTTGAAGTGAACAAGACCTGCGATTTGAAAGCAGCGGTTTACAATCCGACTTGGGTTTTCGGAACAACCCGAAGTGAAACCACCACCGCCCATTTAGTGGTAAAAGAAGCTGTAAAAGGTTTGACCGATGCACCTGCCAACAGCAAAAACGGTTTGATTGCAACGGTTTATGAAAAAAATACCAAGCTCTACAACGATAAAGGTTTTTTCGAGGCCTCCAGAATGATGCTACCGGATTTATCCAAAGAAACGCCTACGTTGAGCACAGCGGTCAACGGTTTCACGTTGCCTCAGGTCACACCAAAGAAGCCGTTGGTTGAACAATGCAAAGGTTTCTACCGTTATAGTGGATTGTTTTATGCCAAGGAACGCGGTGTTTATAAATTTGACGTAAACTCTTGTGGACCAGTCACATTCGATGTTGGCAACCAAGCGGTGATTGAATCGATTGGCGTTTTCCACCAACAACAGGCGCACCGTACCGGTGAAGCTGTGCTGGACAAAGGATGGCACAACCTAGAACTGATTATTTGTGACCCGCTGTTTTGGAACATCAACAGCCTGGAAGCAATGCCGCTTGAAGTGTCTTACCGCATCAATGGAGGGTTAGATGAAATCGTTTCCACTCAAGATTTGCGCTATCTTGTTGAACAAAAGTCAGTCTTGGAGCAACAAGCTGAGATAAACTGGCACGATGCTATCAACCTGAAGGTGAAACTGGAACCCGGATTTGACTTACAGTTGTTCGACCAAACAGGCAAGCGTCGAGATGCTGATTTTCTGGACATTGATGGTATGCAACCGCTTCGATCCATTCGTACTAAAGAACTTGAATCGACCGATAGCAGAAACATCGTCCGAGCGTATTCGGGCTATTTTTACGCGCCAATATCAGGGATTTATAGCTTAAGTACCATTGCCCGTACAGGCGATAATGGTGTTTTGGGAAGCAAGCAAGCCAGTTGTCAGAACCAGGTACGAGTGGATGGCGAAGTGGTGGTACAGCGAGGTGTTTTTGGCCGAAATCCTTCCGGTCGAGTTGGGTTGAAAAAAGGTTGGCATGCCGTTTCAATGCGCTTTGGTCCAAGTGAAACCACCTGCAAGGTACTTTTCCCGGATGGACAAACCGTTTTGCTGACCGGCGATAACGTTTTCTGCCATACCTTCGTTTCGTTTTCGTTAAATGGAAGCAAAATCAACCAAAATCCGTTGGAAATTTACGAAGCGACTAAGATTGAAATGAGTATGTCCGGAACGGGGAAAACCGAAATCCGCTATACTCTTGACGGAACCCTTCCCAACAGTAGTTCAGCACTCTATAAGGCGCTTTTGAATCTGCAAAAGTCAACCAAACTCACCGCAATGGTTTTTGATGGTGGAACTGTCTTGACAGCACCCGCAGAATTGGATGTAAAAATGGTAGAGGTTCCAAAAATCGGTTCATTGGGAAAAGTGAATTTTGATAAATGGAGGGGTGCATGCGGGAATTATGCGGTCGATGGCGATTTTCAACTTTGGTTGGCACCAAGTTGCCAGCCGGCAGTCGGCATGCATGGCAAAGCGCTGGGAATACAAACCGTCCTTTCAAAACCAGCGGTGGCCATCGATGTGAATGTATCCAGAGGCTCCTCCAATGCCGGATTGAAGCTGCATCACCTTAAAATGCGTGACAATGCACTCACCGTTGCCCTCTGGATTAAGCCGACCGAACAGAGCGGAAAATTGTTTGGGAAAGATGGCTACAACGCCTTTGGTAAAGGATATAGAACACTTTCATGCACGCTTAATAATGGTAAAGTCGTTGCTAATCCGGGAAGACTTTCCGGTGGAATGGTCGACGTAGAAACATGGCAGTTCATTGTCTTGACGGCCGATGAAAATGAAATGGGACTTTACCTCAATGGATCTAAAATAGCTTCTGGAGCTGGTACAAAAGACATCACGACCGATGCGCTGGACTTTTTTGTCGATAACAATTTGACCTTGGATGGTCTTCAACTTTTCGACAGACTTCTGCAACCGGAAGAGGTAAAACGATTGTACGACTTTGGAAAGAAAGGCAAGTAGTTTTTAAGTAAAAAAGAAGGCTAAACAGGGGAGTTTTGAAAAAGTTCAAAGCTCCCCTTTTTTTTTAATTCGCAGACGAGATGAGCACTTGAAACAATCTTACCGACTTTTGTAACAACTGTCAGAGTCCTTTAGTTACAAATACTCGATCTTTACAAAGTGTAAACCGAAAAACCATTGAATGAAAACGAAAAACATTGATGTCCTCCTTTTGTTCTGTTTATTCTTGACCGTTTTTTCTGAAACATCCTATTCCCGCGATAGCGACATTGGCTGGGGGCCGACCCTTTCAACCGATAAAAACATCTACGTATCAACCACCGGAAGTGATTCCAATGCAGGAACCTTCGCGGCCCCGTTTCTGACACTTTCCAAAGCAAAAACGTATGCTAATTCCATCAAGAGCAGTAGCACCAGCGGCGTAACCATTTGGTTGCGAGGCGGAACCTATTCCATACCGACCACTTTTTCGTTCACAAGCGCAGACGCTGGAACGGCTATCAAACCCATCATATACAGGGCTTATACCAACGAAAACGTACAAATCACCGGTGCTAAGGCAATAACACCCTCCAAGTGGGCAGCATATACCGGATCCGCTTCTCGCCTGAACCCCACAGTCACAGCCAATCAGATTCAGGAATGCACGCTTGCAAATCTAGCGATGTCTGTTACCGGTGCCATGCCGAATAAGATCGATGATGTCAACAATGCGTTTTATCAATTCACCAACCTGCCGGGCATCTATTGGAATGGAGTGCGTCAAAAGCTGGCTCGTTTTCCGAACGATTATCCCAATTACATGGAAGTTAAAACGGTGGTCACTGGCGGAACCTCAACCATTGCCGGGGTTTTTCAGTATAAAACGACCGCTGCTGAACTGTATGATGCCAATATGAACCGCGTATCCGGACGGGAGGCGGCTTGGGAGGCAGCACTTCCGCACGGCGTTTTTTTCAAAGGCTATTGGCGCTGCAGCTGGCAAATCTCCACGATGAAAGCGACAGCCATCGATTTGACTGCCAAAACCATCACACTTTCTCCCGGCATCACCTTGGGCAACAAATACAAACTGCCAACCGGCAACGGGCATGAACCCTATTATGTGGTCAATCTTCTCGAAGAAATTGACCAACCCGGTGAATGGTGCATCGACATTTTGGACGGAAAAGTCTATTATTATGCCCCGGCAACCATTACCACGTCCAATTTGAGCATTTCCGACAACAAAAATCCATTGTTCGATCTGAATGGAGTCAGCTACATTCAATTCATCGGACTGGAAGTGATGAACAATCTGGGAAATGCCTTCAAACTGACCAACTGCAACAACGTACAAATTTCTGGTTGCATGATTCACGATATTGAAACCGATGCCGTGGTGATCAATGGTGGAACCAATTGCGGAGTGTTGAGCTCCAATTTGTACGATTTGGGGGCAACAGGGGTTTTGGTTGGTGCTGCCGGTTCAGCTTCCGCTAGTTGCAACCATTTCATCACCAACTGCCACATCTACAATTTTGGAGCGCTGAACAACATTTATGCCGCATCCATCAACCTAGCCTACAAAAATATTGCGCTTTTCGGAGCCAAGGCCGACCACAACCTGATTCACGACTGCCCCCATGCTGGTGTTTTGCACGGTGGTTCCAACAATCTTTTTGAATACAACGACGTTTACCGAACATCGAAATGCTCGGACGACATGGGCGCGTTTTATTGTTTCACCGACTCCAATGCCAACGGCGGGAATACACTTCGTTACAACCTGATGCACAACTCTTTACAAGGCGACGGCATCTATTTCGACCATTTCGGCATCAACGACAAAGCCTATTCGAACATGGCCTACCAAATAAATCGGGCCTACCTGTACCGTGTTCATTGGAATCAGGAGATCAACAACAACATCGCCTACAAATGCCGACAGGGATTTCAGTTGGCAATGGAATTCCCTGGTGCCAATGCAACGAAAAATGTGGCAACAGGCAACGGCAAGCAATACGTTCTGCTGGATGGTGTTCTGGACGCATCCAACAAAACTTACAACACCATGAACCTGAACTTTACAGACGAAGAGAATCTGATTTTCAGTTTGTTGCCAACCTCACCGATTTTTAGGGACATTCCCACTTTTGTGAATTTTCCAGCCTCGAGTGTGGGCCTTTTTATAGATGAGTATCGAATATCGAAGTCGCTGCCTGCAAATTACAAGGAGAATCCTCCATTGTCAGGGGTTTATGGGTCCTAAAACACGCATGATGAGAACCAATACGATTCTACTTATTCTTCTAATTACAACCCTTTTTGTCAAGGCACAAACGGCTCAGACGATTTTGTTTCCTTCCATTCCGGTGATGGGTTATGGTGATGCATCATTTACCCTGAATGCCACTGCCAGTTCTGGTTTGGCAATATCGTATGTTAGCTCCAACATCGCAGTGGCAACGGTAAGTGGCAGTACAGTCACGATAAAAACGACCGGAAACACGGTGATCTCAGCGTATCAGGTTGGTAATGCATCGTTTGCGCCGGCAACACCGGTTCCACAACTCTTGGTCGTATGCCCAAAAGCAACCCTGACGGTCACTGCCGACAATAAATCGGCTGAATCGGGAGCCACTTTACCGGCGTTGACTTTTGTGGTATCCGGATTTAAAAAGAGTGAAACGTCAACCGTCGTCAGTGGTGCACCTACCTTTGAGTCGCTCGGCACCAATCTTGCCGCAGGCACCTACCCTATCGTTGTGAATCAGGGAACACTCGCAGCGACCAACTACGAGTTTCAATTGATCAATGGATTGCTGACCATCCAAGAGGCAAGTCTGTTACTCTATTCCAAACTGGCTGATGATGCCGTCAATACGATTGATCTGGATAAAACGGTCAACCAGGTGGTAGGAGCACCTGGTGCAAAAATAACCCTTAACTCGGGAAAGACCTTGCAAACGAATGTGTTCACCTTGCAAAGTGATGAGACGAACGGAACATCCACTTTCCTGAACAATGGTACCCTAACCGCAACGGTTGCCAATGTTCAGCAATACTTGACTGCTGGACGAAACTGGTATGTTTCCAGCCCTGTTGCAGCCGCTACGACAGCAGCGTTGAGTTCAGCCACCACCGTATTGAGTTACAACGAACCGACCGCAACCTGGACTACGGAAACTGGGTTGCTCTCGCCCATGAAGGGCTATGCTTCCGTCACGACTACCAGTAATGGAGCAATCACCTTCAGTGGAACGTTGAACGATGGCGACCAGACCCGCTCGCTCACTCGCACAGAAGGTTTTGCCAAGCCTGGTTTCAATTTGGTCGGCAACCCTTATCCCTCTTACGTCAACTGGGATTTGGCCGAAAAGACGAACCTTGAACCCACGATGTGGTACCGTTCCATCAATGCAGGCAAAACGGCCTACGTGTTTGACACGTACAACGCGGTAGGTCACTTGGGCACTGGTAACAACGGTACGCAAGTAAACAGCAACATTCCGCCCATGCAAGCCTTCTGGGTGCGCGTAACACCCAACCTATTGGGTGGCAACAACACCGGCTCGCTGACTTTTCGAAATGCCATGCGTTCACACAAAGGATCACAAACAGCCAATTCCGTGACCATACCGGATGTGAAATTGAGGGCTGCTACCCCTCAGAATGCTGTTTCAAAGGTGCTTCGCCTTCAGGTATCCAACAGTGTGAACAGCGATGAAGCCATCGTCCTATTCAATCCCAATGCCACCAACCAATTGGATGCCTACGATTCCTACAAGATGAGCAATTCCAATCCGGCAGTTCCAGAAATCTATACGATCGTTGGCACTGAACCTTTGGTCATTAACGGATTGAATGGAATTGAAACAGTGCCTTTTTTGCCCTTAGGCTTTACGACCGATCAGGAAAACACGTTTACCATCAAAGCGACCGAAGTTTCCAATCTGGATGGAGTCAGCATTGTTCTACGGGATAACCTGTTGGCTAAACAAATGGTATTGAGTACTGGAAGCGCATATGCTTTTACTTCAACCGCTACTTCAACAAACAGTCGTTTCTCATTGTTAATCAGCGCTTCATCCCCAGTAGGAATATGCAAGCAAGCCACACTTTCAAATGTACATGTTTTTTGCAAAAGTGGCCATCTGATTGTTCAAAGCAGCAAAAATGCTTTTTCTGCCTACGATCAAGTAACTGTATACCATAGCACTGGACAAAAGCTGGCCGGTTCAAATTTGACAGGTACAAGCACTGAACTGGATTCTGATTTTGCACCAGGCGTTTATTTGGTCAACCTAAGGGTGAATGGAGAACTTCAGATTGAAAAAGTTATTGTAAAGTAAATCATGAAAACACGTGTTGCTTCAGCTATCGTAAACAGGGTATTTCTTCTACTAATGCTTGCCTTCGGTTCATTCAATGCCTTCGCAGTCCGAACCATTGAGATAGGGAGTCTGTTGCAGAAACCCGAAATGAAGGAATTGATTTACAAAACCATTGGTGAAACGAAGCTGCGAATGTTCTGGATACAACCCTCCGATTTGAAGCCGGGACAGAAACGCACGGCAGTGGTGTGGATTCATGGCGGTGGTTGGATGGGCGGCATCACGGAAACGTTTTTACCACATACCCGGTATTTTGCCAGTCGAGGCGCCGTGGGTTTCTGCATCGATTACCGGTTGGTCAAAGCCGATGGCAGCTCCACCGTGGCCGATTGTTTGACCGATTGCAAATCAGCCATCCGATACATTCGGGAACACGCTGCCGAATTAGGCATTGACCCGGATAAGATCATTGTCATGGGTGATTCCGCAGGGGGTCACTTATGTTCCTGTCTGGGAACCGTTGACGGATTTGACGATCCGGCCGATAACCTGAAAATAAGTGCCAAACCAAATGCAATGGTACTGTACAATCCACTTTCCGACTTCACCAACAGTCCGTTCATCAAAATGATCATCGGTGGTGCCGCACTCGATAAAAAGCCATTGCCTGAAAGTCTGATTCCTACAGACGCACAAACCGCATTGGCTAAAAGTCTTTCGCCACTCTATAATGTTCGAGCAAATCAACCACCCTGCCTTATTCTGCATGGATTGGACGACAAAGTCATTCTTCCCGAGCAATCACAGCAATTTGCAAACGCTATGGAAAAATCCGGCAACAAATGCGAATTGATCCTCTTGCCAAACACAACACATGCCTTCGTATGCGCCAACTACAAAGCGCCCGAGCCTGATGTTGTAAGCGCCATCCGTGAAGCCGACAAATACCTGATATCTATAGGTTTACTAAAAGGTGAGCCAACATTGATCGTTTCAAAAGAACCTGCATGGATTCCAAAAAAATGACTATGAATTTAACAAACCTTATCCTTTCCTTCTTTTTATGCAGCAGTATTCTAGTCAATGCTCGGCAAGATGCACCAATAAACACGATCGACTGGAAAGCATTCCTTTCGCAGCATGATATTGTCTATCATCGACTGCCCGAAAACTATTATGAAGGCGCATACGTGGGCAACGGTTTGCTTGGAACCATACTTTATCGTGACAATTTAAAGCCAAATACCATCCGTTTTGATATCGGACGAAGCGATGTGTACGACCATCGTACCGCCGAAATGCTGAAAGGAAAGTACCCAAGTGGAAAAGTTCGACTTCCAATTGGCCAGCTTCTGCTTACTCCAGCAGGATCTATAATCAATACAGACCTGCGAATTGACCTGTGGAATGCTGAGATAAACGGAACCATAACCACCGACAAAGGACGTTTGGATATTATTTGCTATGTGCCTTCCGATGAACGGTTTATCGTATTGAAACTTCGTGGTGATAAGGGCGAAGAAGGCGCATCCATTAGCTTCCGACCGGAACAGGGAAACAGTTCACGCCCTGAGATCCGGATTATGAACGATCTGGTTTACGAACCAAACCCCCCATTTGTGGTTGAGATAATTAAAGGAACGGAAGTGGTTACCCAACCCTTGATCATGGGCGATGATTATGCAACAGCATGGAACGAAAAGAAAGCGGCAGATGGCAGTAGATCGATTTATGTAACAGTGGCCAATCGCTGGGCTGATAAACTGACGCCCACTTCAGGCTCGGCAAAAGATGCCGTATCTCAATTGCACATCGCCCGAAAAAAGAACGAAACAAAGATGAACCAACAACACCGCAATTGGTGGCACACCTATTATCAGGCTAGTTTTGTGAGTTTCCCCGACAAAAGAATTGAAAGTCTTTACTGGATTCAACAATACCGAATGGCAAGTGCCGTACATCCTGGCAAACCCGTTGTTGATCTGATGGGGCCTTGGTATTTACGGTCGGTCTGGACGGCCATGTGGACCAATCTAAATGTGCAGCTGGCCTATTACACTACCGGGATCACCAATCATTTAGAAATGGAAGAACCGCTTTTTCAGCTGCTTGAACGACGCAAAGAAGAGTTGGTTAATAATGTGCCAGCCGCTTTTCGGGATGAATGTGCAGCATTGGGAAACCCGGTCGGATACGACGATTTGCAAGCCAGTGTGTTTCTGACAACCGACCGCAATTCAAAAAGCAAAATGAGCCTGATTGCACTTCCGTGGTTGATGCAGGAATATTATATCCATTACCGCATGAAAATGGACGATCAATTGTTGCGAAATTCCGTTTATCCCTTGATGCGCAAGACTTTTTCCGTTTATTTGCGGGTGATGTACATGGGCGACGATGGAAAATACCACCTACCGCTTTCTTTCTCAGACGAATACGGCGAAGATGTCGATGTGACCATGAACCTGTCATTGGCCCGATGGGGTTTTGGAACCTTGATTGACTGTGCCAAGCGACTAAATATTGATGACCCGATGCTTCCGCGCTGGAAAGATATGTTAGAAAACATGACACCTTATCCGGTGGATGAACGTGGTCTGAAAATTGGACGTAACCTTTCGTTCGACCTACCACACCGTCATTACAGCCATTTGTTCTCCATTTTTCCGCTGTATGAAACCAACATGGAGAACCGTCCGGATTTTGTTCCGGTCATAAAAACCTCTTTACGCAATTTTACAGCTTTGGCCGGCGACAGTTGCATGTATAAATTCACTGGCGCATCCTCGTTGTGGTCGGCGTTGGGCGAAGGGAATGAAGCCTTGAAGTGGCTGAACCGTTCCATTCAGTTTGTCGAAAAAGGTCCAACCTTTACACCCAACGGTTTTTACAGCGAAAACGGTTGGCCAACATTCGAATCGCCCATTTCTGCCGCTCGTGCAGCGTTGGACATGTACCTGCAAAGTTGGGGAAACAAAATTCGGGTGTTTCCTGCCATGCCCGATGCATGGAAAGATGCCTGTTTCCAGAACTTGCGTGCCGAAGGCGCTTTTCTGATCTCGGCGAAACGAACCGGAGGAAAAACCGACTTTATAAGCATTACGAGCGAAGCCGGTGAACCTTGCATTTTGAAAACAGACCTGCCAAATCCTGTCGGTACAAAAAACAAAGCATTGAAAATTAAGAAGATATCCGAACAGGAATATGACATCGATATTAAAAAAGGAGAAACGGCTACGCTGATAAGCAACGGACAAAATCCGACCATCACCATCGAACCGGTTCCAACCTTTTTCAATACAGAACCCTATTTTGAATAGGCAAAATAAAACTGTTTTTGTAAAAACCGGACTTTAAATTGGGTTTCTTCAGCCTAAAGGTTGTTCGTAATCTGTTGTTTCCAGTGAATATATTTTTTATCCGTAAAACCCATGAAAAACGCTTTATTCTCCCCAAAGTCAGTCATCATTTGCCTTTTTTATATTCTGATGATTCTAAGCATTCGTGCGCAATCCCTTTCCATACCACCTCAAAACGAAGGTTTGCCATATACCCGTTCCGCACAATCCCTCGCCGTGGATGCATTGAAAAAATACACCGCCATTTTTGCAGGAAGCAAGTATGCGTATATAAACGGCTTTAAAGTTCGTCTCGATGATAAAGACATTTTGCGTGGCGATGCGGTTTTGAAAGATGGAGTGATGTACATTCCTGAATCCTTTGCTGGCATGATTGCGGCAAAAATCTTTCAGCCAATCCCTATTCCCGAGGGGCTAGAAATACTTGCACCACGCTGGGTATATGATTTCAACCGCAATAAAACGGAAATACCTACTTCGGTAGCTCGAATTCTGAATAACGGAACGTATTATATTGCCGCTTCCGATTTTGCCAAAAGCCTTGGAAAACAAACTCTTCAAACCAAACGCGGACTATTGTTGATTAGTGACAGTCCAGTGACCTACATGGATGCCGATCGGACCCTCTCCGACTGCATCATCAGTGCTTTTGACACACCCGAAAAACTGATGGATCCCGATATGACCATGCGTTACATTCCGCTTTTAAAAGAACAGGGCAAATGGACAGAACATGCCCGTTTTTCGCCAGAAAAGCTGAAAGAGCTCGAAGAAAGTCCTGAAACCGTATGGCCTGAAACGCCTCGAAGCGACTATGATTTCACCGGGTTTAATTTCAAATTGTTGGGTTCAAAAGTGCCTGCTCCGGGCGTTTATCCTCGTTTGCTTTTTAGTCCGGAAGATTTGCCCATGCTGATGCAACATGTCAAAGACAACAATTCGGCTATGAAATCATTGATCGAAATTGAAGTGTTGTTTAAAAAAACATGGTGGGATCCAACCACCAGCGATGGAAAGATTTTTGATATGCTGGCATCAGGCAAACTACCTGAAGATGCGACCTCAAACCAGTTGAAAGGCGTTTATGCCATTGCCGCCTTGTCCAAAGATCATAAGCCGGGTATCTATAATTCGCACATAAATTATGTAACCAACTGCCTCACCACCATGGCGTTCTATGGCTTGTTGACCAATAACGACGAATTAGGCAAAAAAGTGGCCAACGCCATTTCGACCTATTATAAAATGATTGATAAAGCGGTAGATGAGCATGTATTGACATCCGATAGTGAATTTGGTGTCAGCCCCGAAAAAGCCAACAGTGCCGAAACGCAATGGCGCGGCATGCACGGCGTGGTGCCACACATGGATTTGGCTTTCTCGCTCGATTTTGCCGGAAAATACATGACACCCGAACAACGGAAATTGATGCAAATACTCATCGCCAAAGCAACGTACGGTCGCCGAACCGGTGGTGGGGACGGTCCTCGCCGTGCATGGCGCGACATTAACCACGTCACATGGCATTTGACGCATCACATTGCCATTGCGACACTGGAAGGGCTCGATGGCTTTGATCCGGAAGCATACGCATCAGGCTGCGAACTGACCCGTGATTTTTTAGAATGGGGCATCGACAAAAACGGTCAAATGTTTGAGAGCAACGGCAAAAGCGGCGGCGGTTGGCAGTTTGAAATGCTGGCTATGATTTTACAGGCACGTCGTGGTGACAATTTGTTCGGCCATCCCCATTTGCGTAAAATGCTTACTGCTCAAATGTTTACCACTTCGCCCAATGGTAAAGAAACGCTCAGCAGCGGAACTTGGGGCGGAAGTCCGTTGGCCTTTCAAACAGTTTCGGAACTAAAAGCCTTTTTCCCCAACGACCGAAGTGCCGATTTTTTGTTGACCAATTCGTTTGAAGGCTTGTTTCCACACCACAAACAACTCGGAAACGATCCGGCTAAATTTGATTTGGATGCTTATCGTACTTCTCTGGAAAAGAATAGTTCTAGGGTGCGTCTTCCCGGACCAACCTATCCCGGATTCGGATTGGGTTTTCCCTATATTGTGGATTGGAAACCAACGACCAAAGCCGATTTGACGACGCCTCTCAATTGGAATACCGAGGTTCATGGGATTTTGTCGTCTTCGAGCGACCGCACCGACAAAGCAGCCTGGATGTGTCTGCACGTTCGGCCAAATCACTACATGGGTTCCGGCCACCATCATGCCGATATCGGGATGTTTTATTTTTCGGGAAACGGTGTGAACTGGATTACCGAACCAACGCCGAAAACCTATTCAGGTCGGTATCACAGCGAAGTAATTATTGATGGAAAAGCTGAATCGGAAGGTCCGCCCGCAAAAGGCGTCTATATTGGTGCCAATATGAATGAAAACGGTGCTTTTGGAACGGTTGACCAAACCTATTCCTACACCTGGCAATGGTGTACGCAGGTTCAGAAATGGGGAACCGGTTTCAGCAAAATCGATAGCACGGTAGCCAAAACGGGTTGGGAACTGGAAACCGATCCGGAAACATTCAACGTTTACAAAGGAACGACCCATTACAAAATGCGCCCGTGGTGGCCAACGTATGATTATTCAAACTTTATTCCAACCCTTCGTGCCTTGTGGAATCCGGTGGAATATGTGTTTCGCACAGCCGGAATGGTTCGTGGAAAACATTCGTATGGAGTGATTGTGGATGATTTGAAGAAAGACGATAAACAACATTTGTATCAATGGACAGGAATGCTTGGCAAGGGCGTCTATCAGGCAAACTATTCGCCTATTCCTGCCGGCTGTAATGTGTTGGGCTACAATGAAAAATTCCTAACTTTGAAAAAAGACGAAATCTTTGAACCGATAGAGCCATCCAAAGGTGATCCGTTGTTGTTGGTTTGCTCGCTCGATGCTTTAAACGGTTCAGAAGTGACTATAAATACCCTACAAGATGAAGATAGAAAAGAGTACAACCGATTGACCATCGAAATGAATGCTGTCCAACTAAACGATAAAGTGTTGTTGATTCCGTTTTATTATGGAGAAAAGCTACCGAAAATCACTTTTTCAAATGGGAAAGCTACCGTAAAATGGGCAGATCAGACGGATGAATTGACTTTCAGTTTAAAAGAAAATCGCACAAAAGTTAGTGTAAATCGGAGTGGTCAAATGATTTTGGAAAGCAAATAATAATGAAGCGAGCTTGTTTAAATTGATGTCCAAAATTAGGATGATGTGTCAGGCGAGTTCGATAGGACCTTTAAATAATAAGGATGTTCGTATGAAAAAGAGTGCTGCAATTCTGAGTGTTTACTTTTTTTGTTTGTTTTTATTTCAAGCAAAAGCATCAGAAACGCCCGAATCAAAACGCTCGTCGCAGAATCAGGTCTTTCAGTTTATGCAAAGTGGAACCTGCACCACTTGGGCCGACAGTTCCAAAACAAATGCCACGCTCTACCTCTGGATTCCTGAAAACTGCAGGAAACTCCGAGGTCTGGTCATCATGTGCACCAATGTGCCAGAACACATGCTTGTTGGGCATTCAGCCATCCGAAAAGCCTGTGAGGCCAACGATCTAGGAATAATCTGGAGTACGCCCACGTTTATGAATTTTCGGAAAAGTGTACGGGATGGTCAACCGCTGAAAATGGAAAAGGAACACCAAACAACCGTCCAATTCCTTCAGCAATTACTGAATGGATTGGCCAAAACATCCGGTTATGCCGAAGTGGCCACGGTTCCGTGGTTGCCCATGGGTGAATCCGCTCATTTATTGATGGTGGAAGCACTGACTACTTTTTCTCCTGAACGGTGCATTGCCTGCGTGTATATTAAAAATCACCATTACCAAATTCAAAATCATGCTGTTCCGACCCTTACTATTTACGGTACAGCACAGGAATGGGGACAAGATAAAGTGGACATTCGTACTCGATGGAATAGCATTGACAAAACGTACGAAGGTATTCAAAACGAGATCAAACAGTATCCCGACTGGCCTTTTAGTTTGGTCATCGATGGTTCGAGCGGGCATTTTGATTGTTCTCAGAATGTGGTCAACTATATGGCAAGTTATATTAATCTAGCAGCCAAAACCCGTCTGAGCAACGACGGAAGCAATACGCTCAAACCTGTTTTGCTCGAAAAAGGGTATTGGGCTGAACTGCCTGTTCCAAGACATGAAAATAAAACGATCGTTGCCCATTCTGATACAAAACGGACCGGATTACCTTGGTTTTTCAGTAAAGCAGCCGCGTTAGAAGCTCAAACCTTTGCAGCAATCAATTGGAAAGCAGCCACGCAGCTTCCTGCTTTCATGAACGATAGCAGTAAAATTGCACCCTTTATTTTCAACGGAATTTCAAAATTGACTCCGACCGATCTGGGTGAAGATGGAATAACGTTCAACGTGAAACCGGTATTGCTTGAAGAAATTCCGGCCAATTTTACGGTAGGTGCAGGCGAAAAACTGACACGAACCACAGAAGCGCCTTCGCTCGAATGGGTTTGTGGGCAATATATACCCATCGGAAACAATGCATTTCGTATTTCGCTGGATCGATCATGGCCCTTTACTCCCAATTATCTGGGGGTTCGTCAAGCTGGGAATGACAGTGTACGAAGTGTTTTTCAACCTTGTGGCCTCACTTTACCAAAAAATACGGTAGGCAAATCTCAAAAAATCGCGTTTGAAAAATTGCCGGATGTACCGGTAGGAATGAAAAGCATTCCGCTGCAAGCAACATCGGATTCGGGTTTGCCTGTTGAATTCTTTATTGTTGCCGGTCCGGCTGTAATTGAAAATAAAAAACTTATTTTTACGAAAATACCACCTAAGGCCTGTTATCCGGTAATAGTAACCGTTGCTGCTTGGCAATGGGGTCGGTCGTTGGAACCCAAAGTCAAAATGGCAGAAATTGTAAAACAGACTTTTTCGATTGTTCAAAAGAAATAGGAACTAAAAAGCTGGATTTTAAAACCATATTTCAAAGTCTTCTAAAACGAAATCGCAGAAAGAAGTACCAACTTTATAAACGAACTAAATACAAATTAAAGCAGTAATGAGTAAAAAAAATACATTCCTTTTTATAATCATGTTCCTCGTTTTTTCCTTGACTGCCCAGAACAAAAATGATTTTTCTCGTTTTACCAACGACGAGTTGCCATCCCCCGATCCACGTTTGCAAGAAATGCCCACCCGAAAAGCCACCGTTGAAGAAGTGTTGAATGGCACCTTGAAATGGACCAATCCGTATCCAGAGGAACTGAAATACGACACCGAAGCTTTTGATATTTCCAAACTAGGTAAAACGCCTGCCAAAGGCATTCATCCGCGTATTTTCACTTCTCCCAGTGAATTTCCAGAAGCCCGTAAACGGCTTGAGAACACGCAAATTGGAAAAATGATGGTGTCGGTGGCCAATAAACTGAACAAGGAAATGCGCGAAGGGAAAGGCAAATTCGGAAACGTCTATGCCCAACTGAAAACTGGAGCAATCAGTACCAAAGATGCAAAAGCCTATTCCACCGATTTCGTCAATCAATTGACCGTGCAAGGGTATCTGGCTCTACTCTACAACGACAAACCCTTATTGGAGGAAAGTTCCACCGTGGCCGGGAATTTTATACGGAGTTACGACACATACATCGATGAGATAGAGGTTGTTAACGGTGAAGAACAGCAGATAAAACAAGCACTTTTTTGGTGTGGCTATCTGCCTCGTTTATACGATTTTACAGCTGCAGGCATGAAGAAAACCGACCGCGAAGCCTACCGCTCCATGGTTTCCATAAACATCAAAGGGAAATACCTTCACGGAATGGATTTACCGCCGCATTGGAGGCGCTGGAACCACATCGCCATGTCGCTTAGCTTTCCCCTTACCTTGTTTTCGGTTGAAAATGAAATTCCTGTTGACAAGCGATTGCTTGAACGTACCCGCGAAATGGCCGAAAACTATTTCACCTACCAGTTTTCGCCAGAAGGCATGAGCACGGAAGGCATGAACTACACCATCGGCCAAGCTGAATTCTACAACGGTTTTTTAGCTGCCATGGCCCGTCGCGGCGATAAAAACTTTTTCACCCATCCACATTTCCGCAAATTCACCGATTGGGCCATTTATTCCATGTCCGTCAATCCCAACGGGCAATGGCTGACTACCGGCGATACCGGTAGCCGAACCCAATTGCAGTGGACCATCCTGATGGTGTATAAATACTTTTTCCCAACCGATGCGAAGGTAGATTATGTCTATTCAAATACGTTTCCGAAAACGATCGATAAAATGCCGGATGTGATTGCCTTTGTTTTTGCAACCGATCCCGATAAAACAAAAGAAGACTACAACGGCATTCCTCCGGTGGAGATGCCCCTCACCTACTTTGTCCCCTCGCGTGGAGCATTCATTTCAAGGAACTCTTGGGGAAAGCAAGCCGTCAAGTTTGGTCTTGAAGGTCGCCAAGATACCTACTTTATTTCCCACGACCACAGCGACCGTGGCGCATTAACCCTTTCGGCCAATGGTCGGGAATGGGTCATTGATGGTTTTCGCAGCACTCAAACACAGTATCATTCGGCGATTACCATTGACGGACGCGGACAAGGTTACTTTGCAACACCAGCCTCTTGGCTTGAATTTACGGACAATACGGAGGCGACCTACGGCGTGATCGACTACAAATACTGTTTCGACTGGATGTGGCTAAAAAGCCCGGTTGCGGACATGATGCTTGGAAAAGATGTTTCACCTCGTTGGAAAACGGGTGTTTATGCCGATGCAGCCAAAAAACTCCTGTCGTATTTCCCAGGAGAAAAACCAGAACGGGATCCACTTCGCAAAGTAGCCGAAATGTACAGCGGAAACCTACAAACAAATCCACTTTACTGGCAAGAAGACAGTTGGCCGATGCGTTTGAAAAATTTCCCGGTGGAATATGCCTTCCGAACTGCCGGGCTGGTAAAAGGCAAACACATTTACGCCTTGTTGATCGACGATTTGAAAAAAGACAATCAAGAGCGGCTTTACGAATGGAACATGCCCATGCCCATGGATGTGGAATTGGTTTCCATCAAACAACTGGCCGAAGTAGAGATGCAAACATCCGCTTTGGCACTTGGATTCAATACGATTTCTGGACTGCGAAAAGCCGGGGAATACGACATCTTACTTGGGGATAAACGGATGCGTCGCGATATGCGTGATGTGGACAATACGGGTGGAGGCGAGCAACTTGCCGGCCGTTTTCTGCCAAAAACAGGCGATCCGCAACTTTTGGTCCGTGTACTCGACAAAGCCCTTGCAGCCCGTCCGAATCTGGAACCCAACCCACGTTTGGAAGTGCTCGAAAACATCAAAACCGAAGACATGCACCAATTCTACCTTCGAACCATGGGCCCGATCAAACGCTTGGTTATTCCTTCGCGTAGTAATGCTGCAAGCTTTAAAGTATTCCTGTTTCCCTACCTACATGGCGAAGAGCAGCCTGTCACCGAATGGAGCAATGACCGAACACAACTCACTGTAAGCTGGAGCGATCAAAAAGATGTGTTTTTCTTCACGGTTGGAAACGACAAACGCAGTGGCGTCAAGCTGATAAGGGATGGAAAAGTGATTTTTGATTTATAGACATAATCAAAAACACCAAACCCAATATCATGAAACGAGCATGTTGCAATTAACGTCCAAGTTTATGAACTTTATGCATGCGAGTTCCATATGTCCAAAAACTAATAATGATGTTCCTATGAAACGATCGATTCGAACATTTCTAATTCTACTGCTATTTAGTTGTTGGTCAGTATCCGTTTTGGGTTCCAAAAACGTTGCTGAAAATAGTTATAATCCCTCTCCGGTCATGTATGTCGGAGCCGATTATTATCCCAATAAATCAGACAAGTCCGTTGTGGAAAAAGATGCCCAACTGATGAAGCAAGCCGGTTTTAATGTAGCACGCATGGGCGACTTGGTTTGGGATTTGATGGAACCAGAGGAAGGAAAATACGATTTCTCTTGGTTGCATTCAGCTGTGGATTTATTGGAAAATGCTGGAGTGGAAAGTTTTTTGGCAACGCCTACCACGGCCATCCCAAAATGGCTCTATGATAAGCACCCTGATATCATGCAGGTTACAGCTTCTGGCGAGCGTAAGCCCTACGGGAAACGCCGGCACGCCTGCCTCAACAATCCGGTTTACCGCGACTATTGTGTCAAAATTGCCACCGCATTGGCCACCGAGTTTAAAGACAACAAGCACGTGATTGCCTATCAAGTGGATAATGAATTGATGGCGGAAGAACCCTACTGCTATTGCAGCTTTTGTCAGAAAAAATTCGCTCAATGGTTGGCTGCAAAATACAAAACCGTCGAAAATCTCAATCAATCGTGGAATCTCTCGTTTTGGAGTCAAAACCTGACGAATTTTGAGCAGGTTTATCTACCACGAAAAGGTGATAATCCCTCCTACTTTCAAAATTTCCAGGAATTCGCATCCGATTGTGCCATCGACTTCTACAACCTACAACGCAATGTCCTCAAAGCCATTCAGCCCAATGTAAACGTTTCACACAATATCTGTTCCAGCGGTTTTCTTTATTTGCTCGACCTGTATAAGCTCGCGAAATCCTGCGATTTCATGTCAATCGACAACTATCCATACGGGTGGACCCTTGAAAATGAATATGGAAACCGGGGTGCATTTACGTTTACACCGCACATGACATCCATGGCCCTGTCCCAAATGCGGGGTGCCAAACAACGTCCGTTTTGGGTAACGGAAGCACAAATTGGACGCACAGCCGGTAATCAGCGAAAAATCCTCGAGCCCGGAATCGTTCGATTATGGTCCATTCAAGAAATGGCGCAAGGTGCAACCGGCATCAACTTTTTCCCATTCAAAACCTTTCCAGCCGCGCATGAACACGTCATGGTGGGCGTGCTGGATGAAGACAATGTGCCCAGGCGCCGTTTTGCAGAAGCACAGCAAGTTGCCACTGAAGCCAAAAAAATCAAAAGCATAACCGGTGCAACAATGCCCCTATCCAAGGCTGCAGTCATTCGGGATTATTCGTGCGATTGGGCTTTTGAAGACGGACGCTTCTCCATGGATTTCAGGTATATGCGCCAAGTGTTTGAATATTATCGTGCTCTCCGAAATGCCTCCGTGACCACCGATCTCATTTCTTCCGAATCCAGTTTCGAAAACTACAAACTGATTGTTGTTCCTTCGCTGGTATTGGTAAACGAAGATGTTTGCCAACGGCTAAAATCGGCAGCCAACAGTGGTTCCACGATTCTAATCAGCTGCATGACTGGTTTACGAAATGAGGATGTAAAATCGTTTGGCCGCATGCTGAATGCCTCCATCGAAGATTTGGCAGGGATTGAAATGGAGGAGCAACATGCACTGATGGGACAGGAAACGACGAAACTAAAATTGCTGAATGACACCACCCCATACAACTGCGGTTATTGGCACGACGTTTTTTCGTTGAAAACAGCCACATCGCTGGGTAATTATGACAGTCGTTTTTTCAAGGGAAGAAGCGTGATTGCCCAAAATCAATACGGAAAAGGAACCGTTTTTTATGTTGGTTCTATCGTGGACAAAGCAACGACTTCAAGCATCGTGAAGTTGGCGCTCAATGCATCAACCATTCTTCCAATAGCCACTTCCAATAATGAATTGATGGAAGTAACTGAAGTGGTAGGAACAGGTGGAAACTTTCTTTATGCGATTAATTTTTCGAACGAGGATCAGACCATTCAACTGACCACCTCTATGTGCGATGTACTCACCAAGGAACGATTCAGAACCAGTTCCAAAATCAATGCTATGGATTATCGGGTATTAATGGTGGATTGAGTTTTAAAAAAGGGATGTAACATTTGTCAGAACATTTGAAACCATTATCAGATAGGGTTTTTATACATTGTTATTACTTTGCAACGACAAGTACCGATCCTCAAAAACACTAAATCAATTTTCCATAAAAATTCACGAGCATGAAAAAACTAATTACCCTTGGACTCATTTTGTTCATTGCATCATCGCTACAAGCAAAGATTTATTATGTAACAACCAATGCCACTGCCATTGCTTCACCTGAAGGGGTTTCCGATTGGCAAAATCCAGTAACCCTATCTTCAGCGATTGATTCAGCTAAAACGACAACAGATGAAGTATGGATTAAAAGTGGAACGTATTACATCATTGCACGTACCAGCTATACGAGTTCAGCGGTTCCTCCTGTTACTACGATCTTTAGAGCGGCCATCACCATTAATTCAGGAACGAAGCAGATTTACGGTGGATTTGCCGGTACTGAAACGGATAAGAATCAACGCTTGCGATCCGATTTGGACAACAACGGCATCATTGAACCATGGGAATTCACCAATCAAACCATCTTGGATGCTTCACAATTAGCAGATTATCCGACACCAGTGACTTCTCGTAAAGAAATTTACAAATCAGGTACGCCTACCACGACCGGATTGAGCATCAGTACTCCCAACAAAAAAACGGTTGTTTCAATTGAAGGTGGAACGAATCACATTTTAGATGGAGTTGTTGTTCAAAATGGCAAGTACGATGGTGACAGTTATGGTTCAGGCATCAATTTGACAGGCGTAGGTACTGTTCGTAACTGCATCGTTCGTAAATGCTCCGTCACTCGAAAAGATGATTTGACAAATGGTGCAAGCATCAGTGCCGGTGCCGCCATTCTTATAGCCAATCCATTGGCCGTCGTGGATGGTTGTTTGATCGAAGATAATACTGCTGGTCCACTTTTGCCTGGCGCTTATACCAGTGGTGCAGGTGTTTGTCTTTCACAAGGAACATTAAGCAACAGTGTTGTACGGAATAATTTTAGTTCCGTTCGCTCCGCTGCTGCTAATCAAGTTGGTTTCTCCGGTGGCGAATTGGAAGCTTTGGGCCTTGTCGATTATCCAACTGCCAATCAAAGTGGTAACATGCGTGCAGCTGGAGTTTATATGTCCGGTGGTAACGCTGCCGGTAAAAGAGCTCCACTGCTCATCAACTGCATTGTAGCCAACAATGAAGGCGTTTCGTATGATGCAAATGCTACAGGGGCAGCCTTTTTTGCCGCTGGTGTCTCTGTCGATGTGAGTGGCGTCATTATGAATTCGACCATTGTAAATAACAAATTGAGTTTTGCCACGCTAAATACATCCAATGCACTTCCTTTAACAGCGCTAGAAGGTGTTGGTGTGTTCATTCGTTCTAGTACGCCATACACGACAACAACACCGGCTCAGTCAAAAAATAGCATCGCTTCCATCTATAATTCCATCGTTTTGGGAAATCTAGGAACAGCAGCTACATTGCCTACTAAAGCGGATATTTCCATGAAAGCCAATGTGCCTTATGCGCCAAATGAAGCTTCTTCTGCAGTTACTAATGCTTCTACTTTGCAACCGTTTAACATCATGGATGTAAAAAACTGTATTGTTGGTGGTGAAAGTATCAATTGCGATCCATTAAGCTCTACGGGAAAAGTAGTAGGAAATGATAATGTTTTATCTGCCACTGCTGTAACTTTTGCAACCAACCAAAAAACCATGACGCTAACCATTCCTGAGGGATGTGTATTCGGTCAGACAACCGCTATTCTAAAAGTTCCAAATGCTGTCATCGGCTCAAGTTTAACCGATGCAAGCATTAAAACGGCAAATTGGAGACTAAAAGACGCAACCTATGTTTCTGCTGGTATACCCGTAAGTGCTTCATGGACAAACTACAACAGCACCAATGTCGGTACCACATATACCTACAGTTCACCGACAACAGACTTTTTGGGTAATCCTCATACTGCGAATCCTGCAATCGGAGCCATACTCGACCAAGGGTCACTGACTACCGCCATCAATACGGTTTCCAAAACCAAAAACACCCTTGAAATAATGTCTGATAGAATTTCATCTTCAGAAGTTGTACCCTCCATTTCCATCTATACGATTTCCGGTATGCTGGTTTCAAAAGCAAGTAATACCAACAGTCTGTCAATCAGTAATTTGAATAAAGGAATTTACATTGCAGTTGCCGGAAACAGCCGATTGAAATTTGTAAAATAAAATAAAAATGAAAAAAAACATTATTATTGCGTCACTCTTGCTGGTCGCATCCGGACTATTTGCACAGACCAATCTGCTCACCGACGGTGGCTTTGAAGCCCTCAAACCAGGTTACAAAGCATACGTAGTCAACAGCAGTGGTAAAGTCACTGGCAAAACGAACAAATGGCAACTTACGTTTGCGAAAGGCGGTTGTCCCGACACGTGTACCCTCGGTACGTCAGAAATTGTTACCACCGAAAAAAAATCCGGCAACAATTGCATTCAGATTGTCATCCAGAAACAAACCAACCGAAACGACGTCAAATTGCTACAAACCATGGTAGGTGTGGAAGGTGGAAAATACGAAGCCTCCTTCTGGGCAAAAGCGGATGGTATTTACCCCATCACGTTGGATGTGTTGAAAGCAACACAGACCAGTACAAATAACGGCTCTGTTCCTTTTTCGGGAGGGTTCACCACTACAACAACCTGGCAACAGTTTAAATATGTGGTTGATATCTCCGAATGGACAGCAGAAGACTTGGCGGAAATCCGAGTTTCCATCCGTCCAAACAACTTTAAAGCGTTACCACTAGGCCCTTATCCCAAATCATTTTGGATTGACGATGTTAGTTTTGTACCGGTAGCAAATTAATCGCCAACGGGCAAATAAAAAGGCTGTCCTTCTACAAAAAGTTTCTCAACTGTTTGTTGGACAGCCATTTTTATATCAAAAAACGACACTATTCCCAACTAAATTTATGAAACACTTCCTAAAACGTTTTTCCATTTTTCTACTTCTGTCCATTTTGACCTTCGGTGGAACGTGTCAAGCCAAAAGCACCGTTACTGTCCACCAAATCGCTTCTTTTGAGGCAGTGAATCATCCACAAATTGCCTATTGGTTTTTTTCCAAAGACATGCTCAATGCCGAACGCAATGAGGCGAAAATTGATAGTATCAGCCAATTCAGCAAGTTCACGATGCTCTTTATAACCGCCCGAAACGGTGTGAATTTTTACGATGCTGCAACCATGCATCCCATTTTTGATCGATTGGTAAAATACGCGCATCAGAAGGGTTTGAAAATAGGCTTGCAACTCTGGGACAAACGCTATAAAGTGCCGGTCGAAAACACGGAACGAATGATTCAGGAAGGGGAAATTGTATTGGACGAGAATGGATCGGGTACGTACGAAGTAAAAGCGAAGCATGTGCGTGACTTGAAATCATTGTTCAAAAGTGAATTGTTTAGGGTCTATGCATTCAAAAAGACGGGTGATGGGTTTTACGAACCAGGCACGCTCACCGATATAACAACTCAGTGTACGTCCAAGGAAAGCAAAGAATCGGTTCAATTGAACTTGGCTAGCAACCAGAAGTTAAAAGGCTATACCGCCTACATTCTGACCCAACATTATTACAATTACTGCAGTAATCATAGTGCCGAAGCCGTTTCCAACCTCACACAAATTCTCAAAGACTATTCCGATATACCGTTCGACGGTGTTGGTTTGGACGAATATACCAACCTTCGCGTATCCCCCACTTGGGAACTATCAAAAACGAACGAAGTCTTTCGTGGAAGATTTTATTCCTTGCCCATGGCTGAAAAGTTCAAAACGGCAACCGGAATGGATCTGGTCAGAACGTTGCTCGATATGCGCTATGCACCTGCAGGTATGCCGGAAATTTGCATTAAAGCCATCAACCATTACATGAGCACCATGCGAAGTGGTACCATGTCGCTTGAGAAAGCCATTTACGACAAAAGCAAAGAACTTTACGGACCAACGACGTTTATCGGATTGCACGACACCCATCACAATTTCTTGGATGGTGATGAGATCTGGCAAACAGGTTTGAACTGGTGGAACGTGAAACGCGATTACGGACACAGCGATGAATCCACCCCCACCCCCCCCCAAATGGGCATTGGTTTTACTTATCCGCGGAATATCCTGTACAACATGTACTACAACAAAAGTTTGGAAAACATTGTCAATAAGGCCTATACGGATTTGACGTATGGCATCCGAACCCATTACCATGCCATCAATGACATTCAGAATTGGGGGGTAAGCGTGGAAAAGCCAGAAGCCTTGGCCGCCATTAATCGTGTGGAAAATGCTGTCCGATTGTTGAATCGCTTCAATCCCTCTTTCCCCCAAATCAAACTGCTGGTAGTTTTTGGCATGGAGGAATTGGCGAACTGGTACCCGGACACCACCAAAAGGGGAATGATGAATATCAACAACAGCCTGAAAATTGAAGAGAAAGCCACCCAACTGTGGAAGGCTGGGTATTTGAACGCCCTCGTTCCGACCGATCTGATCGACGATGGACGTTTGATCATCGGCTCAAATGGCAAACCAGTCTTGCAAGGACACGAATTTGACGCCCTCCTTTTCTTATATCCCCAATATGCAAGAAAATCAACGCTGCAGTTTATTAAAAACTATCTCGACAAGGGCGGAAAACTCATGGTAGAAGGTTCTGCCACCTACGATTTTGATGGAAACGACATTCAAAAGGAATGGAAACAAATCCAGGACAGAGCGTTGGTAAAATCCTTCCAAATCGGTGAGGTACCAAAGCTTGGAATTCAGAAAAGAGCGTTTGAAAACGGCGTTTTGAATGAGGATGGCTCCTTTACATTTACAGGTATATCGGATGTTCAAACATTCAAGTTTGGCAAAAACGGTAGTACGGTTACGATACAATGCAATGGATTGGCTGCCATCAAAATGAACGAAAAGGACCAGTTGGAAAAATTGGTTGCAACCGCTTTTTCGTCCCTTTCCATCAATGGAAAAATGGTACTCAGTCTGACAAAACCAACCGATATCTCCGTTGTCGTAACCAACAGCGTAGCCGATATTACCATCGCTGACGACACCAAAACGGTGAAAGTAACCGCCGATATTTAAAAAGCGTATTAATAAGCCCGAAATTATTCTTAACAAATTACAAGAAACGCATTGAACTATGCTGCAAAAAACGTCAATATATTTTATCGTATTATTTGCAATTACCTTATATTCAGCCAATTGTAATTTGTTGTTTGCCCAAACATGGGAAGCAGACCTTACCAAAATCGGTCAATCGAAAGCCGGTGGATTTGATTATCAGTGGAAAAACTTTACTTCGGAAGAAGTTGGAACACATACCTATACCTGGGATTATGCCGGAACCCGCATTCTGAAACATGCACCTGCAGCCGGGATTCATCCCCGTATTTTTTTCAATCCCGAAGACACGACCGAAATCCGTACTCGATTGACAACGACCATCAACGGCATCGAAGTCAATCGCAAACGGCATGCTTTCACCACCCTTTTGCATCTAGGTTACACCGGCGGAACCTACAGTTCCAACGGTTCGTATGCCAAAAACAGTTCCGGACTGGCCTACATCGGAAACTCGGGTTATTGGGATTTCAAACCGATCTATTACAAATTTGCCGCCGGTGATACTTCCGCCTATTCCATGGTCAAACTGAAAAATGGAGGCGCCCTCAATCCATTTGCAAACATGCTTTCTATGGAAGCCTTTGAATGCTTGCTGTTTAAAAACAATTATGACCCGGACACCAAACTCAATTACAACACACGTGCCGTCCTGTTGGCCAAGGCCTTGACCACTTTTGCCTTTGCCGCTAGCTGCAACGGACTCACTTCAGCCACCTACGATCGAGTTGGCGGCATGGCTTTCCCGATAGCGTACGATTTGGCCTATCCCTTTATGACTTCCGGCCAACGTGATACCGTTCGAGCAGCCGTCGCCATGATCGTGCCAACCACCCCAAGGTATGGTTTCACCACCGAACCGTACGCCACCACCAGCAATTGGGCGGGACTAAACTGTTTTGAAATCATACCAAACCTGGCTATTGAAGGTGAAACCGGCTATAATGCAGCGTTCACCCATAAATGGATGACGGCTTTTTACAAGTTTGTTACCTACGGATTTTACGACAGCGGTTGCGGTTGGGAAGGTTTGGGAAAAAACTACATGATCACAGCCTATCAAATTGCTTTTGCGCGCAGAGGCTACGGTTTACTCGGACACCCCCATGTCAGGGCGTTTGGAAATCATTATCTGCCTGCACTTGCACAACCCTTTGGCTATTCCTTTACCGGCGATGATGCCCTCGGTGGAAGCGGAACAAATGTTCAGTTGGGAAAATATAAATTTCAGATTTTTGATGCGGTTGGTCAAAAATGGGCGTATCCCAACGACACCGCTGTCGATTTTATGTGGCGGAACTATGCAGGAAACATGGTAAAGGGACTGGAAATTGCCGATTTCTCAACCGGGAATATGGACCCGGGAACCCAGGCTTATCACGATCCCATGGCTGCCTTGCAGGCTTATGTGACCGATTTTGCTACTACCGATTATTCAACGCACGCACAAGCAGCTCTGAAAAATCTTGATTTTATGGAAACTGACCGTGGGCAAGTCATCCTGCGTAGCGACTGGAGCACCAATGCCCTACAAACCATTTTCAATGTTCGTCAAAATTTTGGAGGCCATACCAATGCCGACCGAAACAGTTTTACGCTCAGTTCGCATGGTCGCATCTGGGTGCCTTTGCGTTCCGCTCCGGGCGGTGCCTATTACGATGTCACCGAAGCCCACAGTTGCGTGCTGGTGGATAATCTTGGCATCAAAATCACCAACTTGGAAGGCAACAAAGCCCGTCAACCGGGCAAACTGGTCCGTTGGTCTTCCGGAAATACCCTCTCACAAGCAGTTGGTGATGCAACGTATGCTTATTCCTGGGAGTTCTACTGGAGTGCACAGGCAGCCGGAAAAGACAACCCAAATCTGGGGAAGACCGATCCAGGCAAACAACCTTGGATAAAAGCAACCGAAACATTGAATGATTTCAGGGCCACACCCTCTTCTGAAAGTTTTTACAACATTCCGTTCTATGAATTTGCAGCATGGAATTCACCGGCAGGTTATCGCGAAACCATCATCAAACGCCCCTACAACCCGATGGAAAAAGTGTATCGGACGATGAACATGGTTCGAGGCAAGCATCCCTTTGTGTTGGTGGTTGATGATGTGAAAAAAGACGCTCAAACTCATAACTACAAATGGACCATGCAATTGGCTACAGATATTGTCGTGGAATCAACAAGCGACAAAGGAAATGGTATGTACGACGTGGTGCTGAAAGAAAACGCAGGAACCCGAAGGTTGTTGGTGAGGATGCTTCAACAAAACGATTACCAAACAGGTACACCACCTGCCCGATTGGATACCACTTGGTACGTTACCGGCGATGGAAAAAGTTACAAAGGGTACCGATTGGTGTGCGAAAGCAATGCCGTTTCACCCGATTTCAAAGTGCTGCTTTATCCGCATGCATCTGGTGAGCAATTACCTGCAACGAGTTGGAATCCAAGCAAGACCACACTCGATATTCGTTGGAATGACGAACAAAAAAGTCTTGGTTTTTCTCAATCGGGCGGATTTACCAACGTTTCGCTTTTAGTCACCGGACTAGAAACCAACAGCGTTAATCAGAACCTTTTAATAGCACCCAATCCAGCAACGAATTCCGTAGTCCTTAAAAACGTTGCAAATACCACCGTTTCCATTTACGATATGACCGGTAGGGAACTGATAAAAAAAAAATGCACTGAAAATGAAACGATCATCAATATCTCCGGATTGTCAACCACGTGTTATCTTGTAAAAGCCGTTGATGGAACGTTCGAAAAGAATGCTAAAATGCTGATAAACAGATAACTTGCATGCTGCAAAAGTCGAACTTTTGACAGGTGAACTCCTTAAGACCAATAAATATAAACTTATATTCAAATGAAAACCCAACGAATCAGAATTACAACCCTTTTGATTGCATTTACCTTTTTCGCCGCCCTGAAAATGATGGCTGCCCTACCCGATCTCGGTTGGGGTCCAACCTTAAAAACCGGAGCAAACCTGTACGTTGCATCCAATGGTGATGACACGAACGAAGGAACGATCAAAGCCCCTTGGAAGACCATCACCAAAGCACAAACCTACATCCGAACGCTAAAATCCACTGACGGTTTGCCGGCAAATGGTATAACGGTATGGCTTCGGGGCGGTCGATACGAACTGGCAACCACCTTGCAATTTACCGCAGCCGACAACGGAGAAGCCGATAAGCCCATCATTTACAGGGCATTCACCAATGAATCCGTTTCGTTGTTCAATGGTAAAGTGATCCAACCCGAATGGTGGAAACCACTCAACAAGGAAGCCCGCAATCGGGTTCATCCAAAAGTGGATGCTGCCAATCTGCGTGAGCTGGACATCAGCACCCTGGGTGTGAAAAATGCTGCCACCTTTGCAGACAAATTCATCAATTGGAGTTTGTTCGACTTTGTGGTGGACAATACCCGCCAACCCATCGCCCAATGGCCAAACCTGAATGAAAACATTCGCGAAAAAAACGAACCCGGTTGGACCACCTGCAACGGTTCCAAAGACCTCGTTTCGTTCTATTATGGGGCAGGTGGCAAGCCAACGGACAACGACGCTACCAACGAAGTGGACTTGGACGGCACCAACCGCATGGAACGTTGGAAGAAATCGATGGAAGAAGGCCACAACCTTTGGCTGAAAGGGTTTTGGCGCATTCCCTGGGAAGCCTACACCGTGCGTGTCGCCGAACTGAACAGTGCTGAAACTTGGATCAAAATGTCGGTCAACGCCAATCAGGGCATGGGTAGCAAATACAGCCCTGCCGCAGATGCCGTCAACACCTACCGCATCGGTGACGGCAAGGAAAAATGGTGCGCCATCAATTATTTGGACGAAATCGACAAACCCGGCGAATGGGCGTACGACTTCAAAGACAAGAAAATCTACTATTTACCGTCGAAAAACCTGTCCAAGGTCAGCGCCTACATTGCCGATAAAAGCCAAGCTGTGGTAACACTCACCGGTGCTTCGAACATCCAGTTCATAGCCCTAACCGTAGAAGGAAGCCAAGGCAATGGTTTTGAGCTGACCAATGCATCCAACGTATCCGTTTCGGGCTGTACCATTTTAAACGTTGGAGCAAGTGGCATCCATGAAAACAATGGAAAAAACAATACGTTTCAGTCCAACAACATTTTCGAAACAGGCGGGGTCGGCATCAACATCCTAAATACCGGAAACCGTGCCACGTTGACCCCTTCCAACGACAAAGTGATCAACAACCACATTCATCATACCGGCAAGCTGACCTACCTCTACGCCATCTTTGTAAAAAACAGCATCGGCATCACTTTTGCCAACAACCTTATCCACGACATCCCTGCAGGTGGATTCAGCACGCTTTTAATCAACGATTGCGTGTTCGAAAACAACGAAATCCACAACATTGCGCTGAAAGTGTCCGACATGGGCGCCTATTACGGTTACGGAGGTTGGACTTGTTACGGCAATGAAATCCGTTACAACTTCGTACACCATAGCAATCGTGCCAATGGTCTATACTCGGACGATGGAACCAGTGGCAAGAATTTCCACCACAACATCGTGCAGGGAGCCATCAAACCCTTCTTATTCGGTGGCGGACATCAGAACATCGGTCGCAACAACCTCATCATTGACTGTGCCTCCAGCGGTTCGGTCGATGACCGTGGCATTGCGCGTAAATACTTCATTTCCAATAATTTTGGAAAAGCGATTCGGGACATGAAACCCGATATGGAACCTTGGAAAAGCTATGGAAATGCATTGATGAAAACGTATGGTTACGCACCGACCGATTCCCTTTGGAAAGCCCCGCTGGATACACTCTGGCATCCCGAATTCCCCAACGGATGCAAACTGTACGACAACGTGGAAGTGAAAGGCAAAGGCTTCAGCAAGTCCAAAACCGGGACGGTGACGATTTCGGATAATACTTCCATTGCAGAAATTGCCGAAGCAGGTTTCAAAGATTATCTGAATATGGATTTGCAAACCAGCAATGCACAGATTCTCAGCAAATTCCCGGATCTCAATACCGCATTGCCAAAAATAGGCTTGCAACTGGACACCTATCGTACACGCCTGGTCACCCGTGCCGAAACAGGTGGCTTGAACTTCCGCGGCGCAGCAGGAGACAAAGCCTACGAAGACGCTGTGAACCTTCCTTCCGTCAATAAACTGCCCATCATTGCCGACATGGTGCACAACAACCCTGGTGAGGCACCTTATACCTCCAAGTTCAACAACCCGGATGTGATTAAGGAAATGGGCTACAACGGCAAGACGTTCTTCATTTTCCTTTCGCCACAACTGGCCGTAAACTGGGATAAGGTGGATCCAGAAATTTTGCCGGTTGGTTCCCCCGACCGGAAGTGGGTGGATGACAAAGCCGCTCAGATTCACACACTTTACAGCGAAATGAAGAAGAAAGACTTGAACGTTTATTGCATGAGCGATTTGATTCTTTTTCCCAAAAAACTCATTGAAAAGTACGGCATGGAGAAAACCTTCAGCGACCCGCGCGATCCGCAGACCGAAAAATACCTCCGCATTCTGGTTCGTGAAATGTTCACTCAGTTTCCAGAACTCGACGGCATCTTTGTGCGCATCGGCGAAACCTACCTGCACGATGCTCCCTACCACAAAGGAGGCATCCAAAATCAGCGCGACCCCGACAAGACCATCATTCCGCTACTGAATATCCTTCGCGACGAAATCTGCGTCAAACTGAACAAAAAATTAATTTTCCGTACCTGGTGGAGTTTTGACATCAGCACCGACACCTATATGAAGGTCAGCGATGCCGTGGAGCCACACGACAACCTCACCATTTCCATCAAGCATTGTGAAGGCGATTTCCACCGTGGAAATCTGTTCAGTAAAGTCCTCGGAATCGGCCGCCACAAGCAGTTGGTCGAAGTGCAGTGCGCCCGTGAATACGAAGGTAAGGGCGCCTACCCCGACTACATCGCCAACGGTGTCATCAATGGTTTCGAAGAACACGCAGCATTACGAAATGCAGGGAAAATAGCTTCCATCAAGGACCTGGCCGATCGGTTTCCTCTTTTTAAAGGCATGTGGACCTGGTCTCGCGGAGGTGGATGGGAAGGTCCGTACATCACCAACGAACTTTGGCCCGAACTCAATGCCTACGTGCTTTCACAATGGGCCAACAATACCAACGAATCGGAGGAAACCCTTTTCAACCGTTTTGCCACCGAAAAACTGAAACTTTCGGCCATCGACGTCCCGAAATTCCGAAAACTAGCCTTGTTATCGCAAGAAGCCATTTTACGAGGAAGACGCAGCGCTGCCTTTTACAACGCGGTGGATACCTGGTGGACCCGCGACGAATACATTTCCTTGCCTAAATTGCCCAAAGGCGATACCCTCACAACGATTTTAGCCGAAAAAGACACCGCCATTGTGATGTGGAAAACCATCGTCCAATTAGCTAAAGAAATCAAGTTTGCCGACGAGAAAACACAATCGTTTGCCCAGGTTTCAGCCGAATATGGGTTGGATTTATACAAAATTTACCGGGCATTGTTCTATTTATCAGCCATTAAAGACGGTTTGATCCCAAACAAGGATACAGCTAAATGGCTGAAAATCTACGATCAAGCCTGGTTGGATTACGAAAAGCTGAAAAAAGATCACGCCGATTGCCCCACGATATACCTGCGGGATAAGGTGCAACGCATGCAAACCATTTTCTTTGAACCGGCAGAAACGTCCCTAAAATCCTTACGTCAAAAGTCGCAATAATTACTGGAAGATCGTATGTAGAAGTCGTCTGGCAGAAAACCTGTCAGACGATTTCTTTTTATTCGGGCAAGAAGGATGATCCCCACCGTAAGCAGCGGATAATTCGCGCCCAGAATTCAATCTGTTTAGACACTAGGAGCTATCAATATTTTTTTTTATTTTTGAAAGACCAAAAACCTTAAATATGCGACTGAAATTCTGTTTAGTGCTCGCTTTACTCGTTTCACTCGGACTGTATGCCCAAAACGAAACGTTTCAATTCAGCAATTTATCGGTAAAAGACGGATTGTCGCAAAATTCGGTGATTCGGGTATTCCAAGACAGTCGGAATTACATTTGGTTTTGTACACGTGATGGGCTTAACCGCTACGATGGAACCACATTCAAGGTTTTCCGCTCGGTGTTGAGCAACAAAAGCAGCATCAGCAGCAGCGATGTCACGTCCATTTCTGAAAACAAGGACGGAACGTTCTGGATTGGAGCACACAACGGGCTCAATTTGTTCAACCCCCAAAACGAAACCTTTGAACGCTTCTTCCACTCCGAAACAGACAAAAATTCGCTTTCGAGTTCAACCATCAAATTCTTGTTGACTGACAAGTCTGACAACACTTGGGTTGCCACCACTCAAGGCCTTGATTTATTTGAAAAAACCAGCAAAACGTTCAAGCATATTTACAGCAACGATGCCATTACATGGCTTATCCAGCGTGAAAATGGCGATATTTGTTTTGCATCGGCAAAGGACGGTTTTTTTGTGTATACCCTAAAAACGGGTCGATTGCTGAACCATCCCTTACCCGATAACGACAACATCTATACGCTTTTCGAAGACTCCAAACACGTTTTGTGGGCAGGCATGTGGTCGAGCAGTTTAAAGAGGTACAACCCAGTTACTCGATTGTTTGAGCAGGTTCCACTTCGGATGAAAAATGGGTCTTCCTTCGACCAAGAACAAATCGGTTACATGGTGGAATACAAGCCTGGTGTCCTGATGCTTGCCACCCGAAAAGGTGTCCTAATCTACGATACCCAAACCCAGATGGTCACCCAACGACTCAGCAACCGTCCAGGACAACTCAGCGACAGCAAGATCATCACCTTATTCAAGGATAAATCGGGCGGTATCTGGATAGGAAGTTGGAACGGCGGCATCGATTTTTACAGTCCTTACAGCAACTATTTCAATGCCAACAACCCCAATATTCCTGGTCGTGAGATGATTGGTTGTGTGAATTCCATCATCGAGGCAAATGGTCTAATGTGGTTGGCCACCGACAATGGACTGATTGCCTTCAACCGAAAAATGAACAGCTACACCCCCATTTCATTAAGCTCCGTATCCAGTTCCAACGAAGTAAAACTGCTGTACAAAGATGGCAATGATCTTTGGATCAGCTTATATACCGGAGGGTTGCATGTGTTTGACCTCCGTTCGAAGCGTATCGTTCGAAGCATCAGTAATTTCAAATACGGGTATGTCCGTTCCATGACCAAGGACCAAGCTGGAAACTATTGGATTGCTGCCGGTACGAACGACCCATTTCTGATGCTCGACAGCAAAACAGGTACCTTCATCAAACGTTTTCCAATCAAAGGCTCCAATAAACCCTTTATGCCCAGCAACGTTCAGGATGTCTTGTTGGAAAACGGACAGACCGTATGGATCGGAACACGTTCGGATGGGCTCTACCGCTACAATTATCGGACCAAAGAACTCAAACATTTTGAAGCCAATACCACGGATGGGGCATTGAGCTACAACCATGTCAGCGTCCTTTTCCACGATTCCAAAAAAAACCTGTGGATTGGAACGTTTGGAGGTGGCATTTGCAAGTTCAATCCCAAAAACAATTCGTTTAGCAGCTACGACCACAAAAACGGCCTACTCAACGATGCAGTTTGCGGCATTATGGAAGACAAGGACGGCTCGTTGTGGATCTCCACGCTCGAAGGTATTTCGCATTTCGATGAACAAAAGAAAGTGTTCGACAACTACAACCACAGCAACGGTTATCCCTTGCAGGAAGCCGTTTTGCATTCCTGCACCAAAACCCAGGACAATAATTTCTTTGTGGGTGGCGTCAACGCTTTTGTTTCCTTCTCCCCTTCTGAAATCAAAAAGAATCCCTTTGTTCCCAATGTGGTCATCAGTAAGTTTAAGGTATGGACCGATAACGTTTCGGAAGACGCCACCACCACCGAATCGGTATATCCCGAAAAGAAAGTCAAGTTGAAATACAATCAAGCCGCATTCACCATTTATTTTGCGGCGCTCAACTTTGTGTTTCCCAACAAGAACCAGTATTCCTACATGCTCGAAGGTTTCGACCGCAATTGGAACAACGTGATCAACGAACGTTCCGCCACGTATACGAACATTCCTCCAGGCGACTATGTTTTCCGCGTTCGAGCCTGCAACAACGACGGCGTGTGGAATGAAACCGGCACTTCCTTTGAAATTGAAATACTCCCTCCACCCTGGAAGACCTGGTGGGCCTACCTCATTTACACATTGATCTTCATTTCCATACTTGGCGGCTTCATTTACTACATTCTAAAGAAGCAACAACTGGAAACGGGCATCACCATCAAGCAAATGGAGCAACGGAATCTGGAAGAAAACCATCAGCTCCGCGTGCGTCTATTCACCAACTTCTCCCACGAACTCCGAACGCCTTTGACCTTGATTATCGGACCATTGAATGAAATTTTGGCTAAAAACGATATGTCGGAATGGCTGAAACCCAAATTGGTGCTCATTTTTAAGAATGCCCAACGCCTACTTTGGCTGGTCAATCAGTTGATGGATTTCCGAAAGCTCGAATCCGGGTTCATGAAGCCCAATATGGCCCAAGTCGATTTCAATATTTTTCTCGAAGACATCATGACCAGTTTCAGAGAATTGGCCACCACCAAACAGATCACACTGGAATTGAAAAATGAGAATACGACCATCGATACATGGTTCGACCCCATTTTGATGGAGAAAGTGTTCTTCAATCTACTTTCAAATGCGTTTAAACACACCAGCAGCAACCGAAAAGTCATAGTCACGGCCAAGGAAATCGATAAAAATGAAGCTTCAAACTATGCCGGTGCAGATTTTCCGGGCAATAGCGCATTGCTTATTTCCGTTACCGACGATGGCGATGGTATCGATGCCGCCGAAATTGAGAAGGTTTTCGAACCTTTTTATCAGGCTCACAATCACGAAGGCACCAACATCTACGGAACCGGTATCGGCCTGAACCTGTGTAAAGGCATCGTAGAACTGCATCATGGCACGATTTGGGCTGAAAGCGTCGTCCAAGTTGGTTCTACCTTCCACATTCTTTTACCCATTGGCAATGCTCATCTCTCGCAAACCGAGCTTTCCAATACCAAAGTAATGGAGCACGACCGTTCGGTGATTGTTGACATGCCTCTCCAAATACCTGCTCCGGTTGAAAGCACACAAAAGAACGAAAGCACCAAAAAGGAAATCTTTACCGTTTTGATCGTAGAGGACAACGAAGATGTGCGTCATTATGTCAAATCCTTGCTCATCAAGAATTACCGCATCCTGGAAGCCGAAGACTGCGCCATGGGTTGCACCAAAGCCAAGGAGTTTGTGCCCGATCTCATCATCAGCGACATCATGATGCCCAATGGCAGTGGCATTGAGCTCTGTACCGAACTGAAAAACAATGAGGTGACCAACCACATCCCGATCATCCTGCTTACAGCCCTTTCCGGCTTGGATCAAATCAAGGAAGGTTTCCAGTCCCTTGCCGACGACTATATTGTTAAACCGTTTAATCCAGAGTTGCTGCAAGTTCGCGTCGAAAATCTGATTAGCATCCGCCGCCGCATCCGCGATACATTCCGCAAAAACAGCATGTACGGCGACCTGAAAACGAACCTGCCATCCACCGAAGAACGGTTTATGTCCAAAGTGTTCGAGTACATCAAAAAGAACATCGACAACCCAGAGCTCCGCATCGACTCATTCAGTGAAGACATTGGCATGAGTCGGGTGCAGTTTTACCGTAAAATCAAGTCCATCACCGGTAAAACTCCAAGCTCGCTCATCCTGGAAATCCGGATGAATGCCGCCTCTGAAATGTTGAAGAAAACGGACTTCAACATCAACGAAATAGCCTATCAGCTTGGGTTCAACGATTCCTCCTACTTTGGCAAGTGTTTCAAGGCGTACTTTGGTGTTACCCCCAGCGACTACAAACCCGAAAAGATGTCTCAATAGAGGACCAATCTCTGCGTTACTGATTACTCGCCACTCCTCACGTACCTTAAGTACGCTCCGGGGTGTCTCCTAATCAGTGCCTTGACCTTGGCCCTCTATTGAAACATCTTATACCGTCTAGCCAAAAAAGAGGCAGAATCAATGATGCTGCCTCTTTCTATAAATTTAAAAATTTCTATAAAGTATCCGTACTGCCCTTGACCAGAATTACAAATTCACGAACCACTTTTGCCGTACCATTCGTACCCACATTGATTCCAACCAACGAAGCTTTGTAGACCCCTTTTTCTTTGTAAATGTACTGGAAGTAATTCATGGAACTCTGATCCACTCTTTTTACCACCGTGGCAACATCTGCCGTAACAGCACAGGGATTCAGCCCACGGCTTACCAGCCACGCTTCGGAAGAAGCCACCCCAGCGTCCACCACTTTGGTCAAATCAAGTGGAGCACTTACTGCAATGGGATAACTGGATGCCAAAGCCACTCCGTTTTTGTTTGGTGCTAGCGTACCACCCGTAATAGCCGGAGCATAACTTACCCCGATTTCGCCCAAATTCCAGGAGTACCCTGTCGCATTCAACACCTTCACTGCCGAACCAGGAGCTATGGTGGAATCCGGTGCATATTGTCCCCAAGCGGCAGAAATCAATGTATTGGCAACGATCGGATAATCCACCTTTTTCGTGTTTACCACGGTCACTCCATTTTTTACAAAACCGTAGTTTCGCGTCTCGCTATTGGTCACCAAAAGACCTGCAGCAGAAATGGAAAGAAAATTCTTGGTGGCCTCCGCACTTTTGGCGCTGATGGCAATGTTTAGATCACCCGAAGTGAGGTTTATTGGAGTAGAGGTAGCGGTGATGCTGAAATTGTCTGTTACGGCGGCAGCATTGACGGAAGTAGCACGCAATTTCATCAACTCCGTTTTCGTCGCTGCATTAAAGTTTGAAGTGGTCGGAGTGGTAAGCCCAGAAACAGCTACCAACGCGAAATCCTTTACGATTGTCGCATCAAAAGTATTGATCGTCGTTGTCACCGTGACCTTCGATTCAAATAGCGTACTATCTGCTAACTGATACATGCTTCGGCTCCCAAAACGGTATTCCTTCCCCGATTCTCCAGGATAAAAAAGAATTTCATCCGGACAACCTTTGGGGAAATTGAAGGTGATTTTTTCGTTCATATTCACCACAAAAGTATCTGAGATCACCGTCAACTGATCCGAAACTTCAACCTTGAACGTATCTGGAGCAACAACCAATGCCCGTTCATCCTGGCAACTGCTCACCAGCAAAGCCATTACTGTCAGCGTAAGGAAGCCTTTATTCATATAGTTTTTCATTTTTCTTTATTAATTATGGATGAGTGACTTACCAACCCTGATTCTGATAAAATGTATTTGAGGCTCTTCCCAATTCGTTGTTCGGAATGGGCATCAACGAATACTTCGTATAATTACTCATCAACGCTTTTAGAGAATAAATCGGACGCGGTTCATTGTTACCTGAAGTATTAAGTCCTGCATCGTTTTTATACACCGGGCTGGCAGCACCATCGGAGCCATAGGCCACCACATCTGTCGTAATCTGATCGTATGCCGCTTTGTAAGTATCGTAACCCCAGCGGATAAGATCCATTCTGCGTACACCCTCGAAACAAAGTTCACGGGAGCGTTCGTTCTGAATGTACGTGATATCGTACGATGCGATAGCACCCAATCCAGCACGATCTCTAACAACGTTCAGGTACGCCGTTCCATCTTCAACGCTAGCACCTTCTGAACCCGTTTTCAACAACGCAGCTTCGGCAGTCATCAACAAGACATCGGCATAACGCAAAATCGGGAAATTGCAGGAACCATTGTATTGTTCCCTGGGCGAGGTATAATTGATCTCATATTCCCGCCTCCATTTACCGATTCCTCTGGAATACACATTCATATAACCAGAAGCAGAAGCCCCCACCATTGTCACAGCAGTAATGGCTCCACCAGATACGGTGATGGTGAATTTGGTGCCAGCACCGGTAGAAGTTGCCACCGTGCCCGAAACCCAACCGTTGTTGTATCCTTCAACCTTGACGTCGGCATACGTTCCGTCGGTGTAACCAACACCACCGTTTTCAATCACCGTTTGATCCACCAGTTTCTCACCCTTCACCACAAAAAGCAGTTTGGCAGGAACCGTCGGCGTTCCCATGGCTGTTGGCAAGGTATAAGTAATGTAGTTGTAGCGTAGGTTGTTAATATTCTTATACGCATACGGGGCAATGTTCCAATCGCGACGAATATCACCGGGTTCATATTTTGCCCAAAGGGTCGCATGCGGACGATATTGTGAATTGGCATACCCAATTTTGCTGGTTCCTGGAGAAGCGTCCAGACAATCGATTCCAATATAAGAACCCAGCCAGTTCACATATGAACCGTTCCAAGCTTGATAAGGTCCAGTCAGGTTTGATTTCATATAGAAGGAGCAATCCCACATCGACTCGGTGTTGACATCGGTCTTTACTGTATTCTGCATGTTGTTATAGAAAACCCGGGCATATCCTGGTAAGTTTTCAGTGATGTTGCTGCCACCTTTTACAGAAAAGGGCGTTTTATTCAGGGAGAAGATGTTTCGGTTAATCAATTGCTTGCCCCAAACCGCTACTGAATCGTACATGGCTGCACTCAGAATGTCAGGGTGAGAAGCCATAAACAAACCTACTCGCAACGAAAGCCCTTCAGCTACCGATTTGGTAATGTAGGTCGTCGCTTTTGTGAATGTGATTTCATTCAACATGGGAGCCGCAGCCCGCAGTTCCTTTACCGCAAATGCACATACATCCTTTATCGGATCACGATTCAAATCCAGATTCGTTGAAAGGTGAACCGGAATGGTACGGATGGGCACCGGCCCAAAATGAACGGCCAACATAAAATGAGAAAATGCACGAAGCGTCATTGCCTGACCAACCATGTCCGCTTTTTTGGCTTCATCCATGGTCACATACTTAGCCATATCAATGACAATATTGCACGATTCAATGATTTCATAAAAAGCCCTCCAACTTTCTTGAATCTGAGTGGTCGTCGTGCTGTTGCAGTTGTGTAAGCCAATGGTGTTCTGATCTGAATTATTCGTCGTTTTGTAGAACGATTCATCCGTGTCGCATCCATTGATGGCACCCCAAAGACCATAGCCGTAGGTGCTTCTGTCGGCCGTCAACGTACTGTAAGCGGTGATCAACATGCCCTTCATCAACGCCTCTGAAGGCTCCTGAAGACTGGGTTTGGTGCTTGTCAGGGCAAGATCCATTTCACATGCGGTTAAACCAAAAAGTAGAACCGGTAGCAGTAGCTTGAAAAAATAGCTGTATTTCATATTCGTATGTATTTTAGAAGGTTATGCTTACACCACCGGTTAATATCAACGAACGCGGATAGGCAGCGTTATCCATTCCTCCGGTCATGGAAGAATACGAAGTGGTATTGGTAATTTCGGTATAGCCTGTACCCCTTTTGGTATTGACACCACCATAATTGGAAACTTCAGGGTCTTGTCCGGAATACTTGGTAAACAAAGCAAGGTCACTGGCTGAAAATGTAAACATCAAGTTCGATAGTTTCATTTTTGTCAACGTTTTCTTGGGAAGTGTATAGCTCAAGGACAACGTTTTAAAACGTACAAAAGAGCCATCTTCCACAAATTTATCCGTCACACGCGGTGTTGAAACGCTCACATCACCCCCACCGGTCGATTCCAAAATGCGTGGAATATCCGTATTGGTATTCTCTGGACTCCAACGGTTGGCAAAGGTTTCGTACATGTTTCCACGATTCCAGTATTTTCCGGATTCTTCAAATTTTAGTGCGTTGTAGTTCAATACTTTATTCCCATAGCTGTATTGGAAAAAGGCTTGCATGTAAAAACCCTTCCACCCGACGGAAGTCGTCAAACCACCTGTAAGGAAAGGAATCGGAGAGCCAAGCGTCGTTCTGTCGTTGTCATCAATGATCCCATCGCTGTTCAAATCCTTGTACTTTCGATCACCCGGCTGTGGTGGATAATTCGCATTCTTGAGTGTTGCAAAACGGACCACATCCGACTTCAGGGAATAGGTTCCGTTCGGGTTAACATAGAAATCTTCCTGCTGATACAAGCCGTCGCTCATGAAACCATAAAACTGGGAGATGTTTCCACCTTTTTTGGCCACCCACATCGCATTGACATTGTCAGGCCCGTTTTGAACCAAGACATCATTCCCCTGTGCTATTTCCAATACTTTATTGGTGTTGTAGCTCGAATTGAAGTTCACTTTCCAAAAGGCATTCTTGGTTTGTACCAAGGTTGCACCCACCGTTAACTCAACACCCTGATTCAACACACTTCCCACATTTTCGTAACGGGTATTGCCACCATTAAAATAACCGGCATAATACGGGATGTTTTTAGCCATCAGGAAGCCAGAAGTGATTCTTCGGTAATAATCAGCCGTAACGGAGAATCGGTCATCAAACAGCGACCAATCGGTTCCGATGTTGTATTCCGTCGTTTTTTCCCAAGTCAACGTCGGGTTTGAATAAAAGTATTGGGTCAAACCGTTTGTCAACGTTGTTCCATCATACGAATAGGCTCTGAATTTTTGCAATTGTCCGAGTTCAAGCAGGTACGAAAAGTCGTTTACACCCCGTTGATTTCCAACTGTACCCGTACTGATGCGAACTTTGGCATCATTGACCACACTTTTCAAGGATCTCATGAAAGGCTCCTGAATCAGCCTCCAACCAAAGGCACCCGATGGGAAATAACCCCACTGATTCGTTTTAAAGAACTTGGAAGAACCGTCGGCTCTGAAATTTACCGTAAACAAGTACCGATCCATTAAGGCATAATTGACTCTACCCAAGTAAGACAGCAGTTGATTCGCCGAACCGTTGTAACCGGACTGTGTACCCGAACCCGAAGTGGTCACTGTACCTGAAGACAAATTGTACAAACCAAGGTATTCAAATTCTGGCGTCATATTGATGACACGCATCGTTTCCGTTTGAAACTCACTGCGTTGATAGGTCACCCCCATCAATACATCGAGTGCGTGGCTTTTGCCAAATTTCTTTTTGTACGTCAGCAAGTTCTCATTCAAAAAGTTCGTCACATCCTGGTTGTCAACCAAACCATTTACACCGTTGGCATTGATCACCTGTGTTGAAGTCACCGTGGGATCGTTGCTGGTACGACGCTGGAAAAGATGCCCTTGTGTTGTTTTTGAATTGTAAAACTGTTCCCGATTGTTGTTAATGAACGTGTTACCCACCGAAGAAGAAAACATCCAGGCTTTTCCGATTTTCCATTCGATCTTCGCATTGATCTGAGTAGTTGCCTGCTTCCGTACATCAGACTCATTCTGAGCCTGTTGCAACGGATTAATCAGAATGGATGGATCGATGCCATATTCCAAATTACCACCAGCCAACATCGCACTATCCAGTTCAGAAACCAGCAAGTCTTGTCCGCCAAGACCGGAAGTGGGCCGATACTGACGCATGTTGTTCATCACCGAGTTGGTCCGCGTAGCAATGTTGCTGTGTGTGGCCCGCAGTTGAACTTTCACTTGATTGTTCAAACGCTGATCAAGACTTGCCTGTAGGTTATAGCGCTTCATACCGGTATTCAGAATCGTACCTTTTTGATCAACCATACCCAAATTCACATTGTATTTTGTCTCTTGCGTTCCACCGTTCATCGATACGGAATGGGTCTGAACCGGTGCGTTGCTCATCAAGATGCTTGGCCAGTTGAAACCAGGATCCGTTTTGTAGGAATCCAGTGTTTTTTGAATGGTACCATTGTCCAGATACATTTTATTAAAGGTCGTATACTGCGATGCACCTTCTTTTGAAGCAATTTCCTGTTGCATCTTCACGTACTCGTAGGGACCCATCATCGTTGGCATCTGAGGTTCCAGTGCCATGGCGTATGTATAACTATAGTTCACCTTCGGTTTGCCGGCAACACCCTGTTTGGTATTGATGATGATTACTCCGTTCGCTCCACGTGATCCGTAAATGGCAATGGAAGAAGCATCTTTTAAGATGTCGATGCTCTCCACATTTTTTTGGTCCAAAGTGGCCATATCGAAGTTTTCCATGGGGAAACCATCGATGACAAACAACGGAGAAGCGTCCTGAGACAACGAACCACCACGGATGGTCACCTGAGCTTGAGCACCAGGAGCAGCATCTGCAGCGATGATGTTCACACCGGCAATTCGTCCTGCCAACGCTTGGTCAATGGTAGAAACCGGCGCCGCATTCAATTCTTCCATATTAACTTTGGAAATCGCGCCCGTCACGTCTTTGCGTTTAACCGATCCATAGCCAATCACAACCGCTTCGTTGAGTTGCGTTGCTTTTTCTTTCATGGTAATGATGAGTACCGGTTGAGAAGTTACTTTCACTTCGATGGTTTCATAACCTAAAAAGCTGAGAACCAACGTTGCATTTGGAGCCGCCATGATTTTAAAACGACCACTTGCATCGGTAGCGGTACTTTCTTTTGCTCCCTGGGAAGACTTGACCAACACAGAAACACCGGTAATTGGTTCCTTTTGTTCATCGGTCACCGCACCATAAATGGTCTTCTTCTGCGCGAGCATTGAAAAACTGACGAAAAAGGACATCAGTAACAATACCCATTTAGCATTTCTTTTGAATTCGTGCATAAAATGTTTGTATTTAAGGTTAATTTCTAGGAGCACTTACCTAACAAAGTTATCTGAAAAGCACCCCAATTCTATCGTTTTATTGTTGCAAAATGCAGTAAAATTGTTGCAAAACACAGGTTCATTGCTGTTTCATCCCATCTAAGTCTATTTCTGGCAAACAAGGGTGACTAGGATCGATTTTTGAGGTTCAATCACCAGCTTTTTGGCTCCATAAAAGTGGTTTTCTTTCCAAGGAATCCGTTTCAGTGCTTTATTTTCCGCCAAAACCGTCGTTTGAGCCTGCAGGATGGTCGGATTGGTAATCTTCAGGGTGGCCGACTTCCCATTGCAACGAATCAATTCCACGTAAAGTTGGTCAAAACACGTCACCTTTTTCGTTTCCATATCCATATAGATGCCGGGCAATTCCGTAATGGTCAGCAGCAAATCCGTTTCGGCCCAGGTAGAACCGGGGAAAATCTCACCGATGCCTTCAAACCAGTCGGTGGTGCTCACCCGTTCATTCATCCAACCCTCTTCCAAGCCTTTGATGGGACGATCCTTGTGCGATAGAAACTGTGGAATGGCTCTCGCTATTTCTTGTAACAAATTTAGATACAACTCATTACCTGTAGCTCTATAAAGTCGCAAAAACGCCAATCCCGAATGTGTACAAATACCCGGCGAACCATGTTTGTTTTGGGTGTTGGCAAATACGGCCCCAGTTGTTTTCATATTCATGGCGCCGAAAAGCGATTTTTCAGGAAAAACATAATCGTAAGACATCACCCAGGTGGAAAATTGAGCGGCTGCATCACAGGCATATTGCAACCATTTCTGGTCTCCGGTAGCTTCGTACAACACGGCAAACGATTCCAACAACCCATACAACGATTCGCTGTCCGGGTTTTGCAAAGCATCGCCAGGTCCGCCGCAACTGATCCCTTTGGAAAAGTAGTCATCGTACATTTGCTGCGCCGATTCGGTGGCCACCCTCAAATAGGCCTCCTTCTGGAAATAACGACCTGCAAAAGCCAAGGCCGCAGGAGCGATTCCAGCACTGGTAGAACCGCCAACCGCAATTTCTCCCGTCTGGCTATCCACAAACTGTCCAAACTGATGGTTACTGTCCCACAGTTTCACAAAAGTATCTGCCACTCCCTGCGTTCCGCTTTCCCATTCCGGTTTCAAGGTGGTACCCTGCATCTTCATCAACTCAAACTGCTTGATGATGTAATACAACGCATCCGCACTTTTGCGAATCAAATGCCAGTTCTTGGCCTGTGGCTTGCGAATATCACCACCATACCAGCGGTTTCCCTTCTCTCCACTATCCCAGAAAAACCCCGAAGGCGAAATACCGTTGGGAAACAACCAGTTGAAATTCGCCACCACATTGTCGCGGGTTTTCTGTTGGTCCGAAAAAAGCAGCGGATACGTGCTGATCATGCCTCCCGTCCAGCCAATTTGCCAGTCCTGCAAAAACATAGTGCGCATGCCCACCGAATAATAGCCCCATTCCGGCACAAAATTCTGTCGGTTGAACTTGCTATCTAGAACGGCATAGCACGCCGAAAACGGAATTCGCGGAATAAACGACGGCGGGGGACACAGATCGTGCCTCACCTGCAAGTATTTATCAAAAAGCGATTGAATTTTTGGCGCCTTAAACGTATATATCCGAAACGTAAAACCTACTTCATCGCCCGCTTTGAAATCCACAGGAACATCGGTGGAAGCCACCTGATTGTCGCAAATGGAATATTGGTACAACTCCCTGACCAAAGGCGAGTTGATATTAATTACAGCCTGCTTTCTGTCTCTCGACTCCTCCATATTCATTCCAAAATCACCCAACGCATTGGCTTGTTTTGTAATCAGCAAGAAACCGCCCGCTTTCACAGATTGAAAGCCAATGCAAGGCAGCGCCATACTCCCACTTCGTTCCTGAATGCGCGAATATCCTTCTGCATTATTCAACCGTGGCACATCACTGATTATCATCGGTTTGTCTTTACCGATGTCACGAACATCATTCAGCTTGGGCGAGTACGCAATTCTTCGTGACTCAAACCGATTGCCGTTGTACGCAGCCGACGGCAAGAGTACATAATTGGCCCGATCCCAATTGTCGAAACTTAGTCGAACGGATACCGCACTTGATTGCTCGGTGCCACTCAGCAGTTTAAAAGTAACGCTCATTTCAACCGCACTGGAATCGGATGTTACGGGCATTGCTGTTGCACGGACTTGCCATTGTCCGGTAGCTGTAGCAAAATTCGTCAGACCACTTTCCGCGTTCACCGTTTTTTGCCCAATCAGTTTATTGAAAAGCGTGTAATCGTACTTGTTCACCGAAAAGCAGATGTTTTTGTACACCGCATTCACGTCCGCCGCATTCACGCCAGTCATACTAGTGACGTTGACTACAGCCAACAACAGCACCATTAAAACAATCGAGTATTTTTTAATCAACATCATCCGATTATAATTCACCTCAAAGTTCCTTCACTTCATAGTCAAACCAGTCAAACCAAGCAGGAGCCGTCGATTCAACGCCATTCCCCGAGGCATACAACCCCAGCAAAACGCCGTTGTATCCACCCGTCACTTCGGCACTCAGAAACTGAATATTGAGTGTTGTCAGTGTTTTAAACGCATCGTTCCCCTGCGCATATTGAAAAGCATAATTCTTTTTATCACCCGAAATCCGTAACTGAACGCTGCCCGGCTTCAAGGCTATTTCCGCTGCCGTAGCCTTCAAATCACCCAACGTATAAAGCACTTTCAGCATTCGTTTATTCTTCACATTCGTTACAACAAACTGATAATGAAACGTATTACTCATTTCTACAAGCATTCCGGCCACTTCATTTTCCTTTTTTGGCGTAAAATCCAACAGTGTTGTTGCACTAAAATTAAAATGCTCTTGTCTGCGGGCCAAAAAAGTGGGCGATTCCAACTCATTGATGGACCACTTGCTTCCTGCAAGCCTTATCCAACCACGCTTGTAGGAAAATGAATAATTCTGACCCACCGGATTCCGCAAGTGAACCCAATCAAAAGTACGAAATTTATTCTCAAAATCCTCTCGAACAGCTTGTACTTTAAGTGGTTGAATCGGCAAAGTCGCTGCCTCCACCTGCAAAGAATTAGTTCCATTCTTATTCACAACTGGCCAAGCATCGCTGTTCCAAATCACCGGAGCCAGGCAAGTTTCACGCCCCAGCACCTGAGGTGTCCGGAAAGCCAAATGCACCATCCACCAAGAGCTGTCCTGTGCCTGAACCAAATCGCCATGGCCTGTTCCGTATAGTTTTTCGTACGCATGTCGGTTTGATAAAATAGGGTTGTGCGGGCACGATTCATAGGGCCCCCAAATGCTTTTGCTGCGCGAAATGGTCACCATGTGGCCATAAGCAGTTCCGCCTTCGGCAATCAACAAATAATAATAGCTCCCCTTCTTATACGTGTGGGGACCTTCCGGGTAGCTGCCGCCCGTTCCTTTCCAAAGCAAAATAGGCTCGGTCAAGCGTTTACCCGTTTTTAAATCAATTTCCGATTGGTAAATTCCCCGCTCCGTATTAAAAGTCAGTCCACGGTTGCTCACGAAATAAACCTTCCCATCCTCGTCCCAAAAGAGCGACGGATCAATGCCATCCTGATTCACAACGATGGGTTCAGACCAAGGACCAGCCGGATTCGTGGCCGTGACATAAAAGTTTTTACGTGCCGAACGCGTCACCAAAGTCGTCACCATATAAAAAACACCCTCGTGATACCGCAATGTAGGCGCATAAATCCCGTCCGAAGGCAAGACATTTGTGAGTGGAAGCTGCGAGGATCTGTCCAGCACATTTCCAATTTGCTCCCAATTGACCATATCCTTGCTGTGAAACATTGGTACACCGGGAAAATACTCAAACGAGCTGTTCACCAAATAGAAATCGTCTCCGACCCGACAAATGGACGGGTCTGGGTGAAAACCAGGTATGATCGGGTTTTTATAGGCCAGTATTTCTGCAAAAGAAAGCAATAAGAAAGAAGCGAGCAGCAAGCATTGCTTTTTCATTTCTTGGCAATTGACTGATGTTTAAGCATTTTATCCACATCAATTCCGGCAAACACCACCGCAAACAAACCATGCGTATCGTCATCGTAAAACGGACGGTTGATGTAGTATTCCTCATCCACCGAGCACATCGTACCCACACATATATTATGGACTGTACCGTTTGGTTCGATTTGCGATTTCAGCGCATTCCAGCCCTTCAGGGCAATAGGTTCATACTTTTTGGCATCCAACCAGCCATTCGTCACACCACGTGCCAGGGCCATGGTGAAAATGGCGGTGCCCGAAACCTCTTCCGGAGAATCCACTCTGTCCACCACATTCCTCCAGAAACCATCTTTGGTTTGGTATTTAACCAAACTCTCCGCATGCTTGCGGAAATGCTCCAAAATAGGCTTGTAATATTGATTTTTCTTATCCAGATTCATGAGCACTTCGGTCGTAGCCCAAATCCCCCACCCGTTCGCACGCGACCAATGTGGCAATTTAGTGTTTTCCTCCTCCGAGTAACTCGCATGCACATAGAGGTTTGCATTGGAATCCCAAACCGATTTTCTGAAATTTAAAATCATCAACGCCGCATCATTGATAAAAAAACTTCGATCTTGCGGATTGGACAGGTACTGCGAAGCTTGTACCAAAAAGGGGATTCCCATGAACATATCGTCCACCCAAGTAGTATATTTCTGAGGCGTAATGCGCGTGTAGATGTTGCTACCTGGAAAACGAATTTGTTCCGTCCGAGCATACTTGATCATCTCGTCCACAAACTTAACGTATTCACTGCGCATTGGAAATACCGCTTCCTTGCGCAAACGGTAAATAAACGGCAGCGAAGGCGCCAGCGTAAAATCAAGCAACGGCACCTTAATTATATAATGATTGGCCGATTCCACTTCATTCAATGTCTGAACTTGATACTCCACAAACGATTTGCCTTTCAAGTGGTAATCGCAGAAATTGGTGGCCCATTGGTTGTAGGTTGATGAGCCCGAAGCCTCCGACAATTGCTGCATGGCCCAAGCCAGGCCGCCGTTGTGGTAATTCCACTGGTAAGCTGTTCCCCAAGGCTTCGCATCAATAACGTTGCCCACAATTTCCACTTTTGGAATGCTCCAAGTGACGAGCTGGCCCTCCAAGCCAGAATACATCCGACCAAATTCAATCCCCGTTTCGGGTTGGTGTGTCATTTCAATGCCTGGTTCAAAAGGCCCGATCAACAACCAATTTGTCAATTGCGCAATTTTCGAATTGACGTCCCCGACCTTTTCCAATACAAACTTCGGTGCATTCTTTGGTAACTCAACTACCGCACCATTCGTAGCGGGAGGTTGCATGTAAAAGCACCATTCTTTACCGTTTGTCTCCGATTTAATCAACAAACTGTTCAAGCCTTTCTTCAGATTCAGCTTTGTTTTAAACGACATGCCCAGACTTCGCTCATCCCTTAGAAGTTGAATGGGTCGTTCACCCTTCTTTTCATACACCAATTGCTTGTTCAGCCAGATCTTGCAAGCATCGTTGTGCTCCAAATCCAAATCGATGGTGGTATCATTTTTTGCTTCCAGGCACGTATAGGCATAAGCTACAGCCGGCTTACAAACCGGAAATGCCCTTCCAAAATTCACAAATTGCATTTTGCTGAATTCCTTCTCACTCGCCGCCAATTCCAGTTGATACCGAAAGGGTGTTTCCCGGATCAATTTATCGCCAATAAGCTGCACCACCTCCAATGGTTGGTCCATTTCAGCCACCTTACGGACATTACCGGCCATCAAAGCAGTCGAACAAATAAAACAAAGGAGTAATAGGCGCTTTGAGTTTTTCATAGTCAAACAAATCAATTGATATCACATCTTCTACCACCTGAATCAGGCAAAATTCCACCTTACAAATAAATGAATAAGATCACTGCCTTCTGCAATAGAATTGTTTCAAAAAACAGTAAAATTGATACCTCACCCATCCAAATACCTCCCAAAAACCAGATGTAACATTTATCCCATATTTTGTAACCAGAGTTTTAAACACCTGCATACGTGATGATTTATTTTTGCCACGTGATAATCTGCTTATCACCCTCATGGGAAATTTGAACCGTTAACTAATACTACTTGTTATGAAAAGAATCTTACTATTATTCGTTTTTGCTGCGGCAATATCTAATGTGTTTGGAGCAACCTATTATTGGGTAGGTGCATCTGGGGGATTATGGAGCACGGGATCCAACTGGAGTACAAGTTCGGGAGGCACAGGTGGTGCAACAGCACCTACTACTGCTGATAATGTAATTTTCAATGGCGTTGGAGCTAGTTCTACGCCATATACTAACATGTCAGTAGCATTGTCGGCTGCTACCACTATAACGAGTATGACTGTATCAAGTGGTGGTACCATAACCTTTACAGCAGCTTTTTCTTTAACAATGACCACATCCCTTACTTTCGCCAATAGTACCAAATTAAGTGCTACTCCAAGTTCGAATGGACAGGGATTCACCATGGGTAATGGTAATGCGTTCACATTAACTGGAAATGATGCATCAAATTATTTTGATGGAAATTTAAATGCCTATTTTGTATTCAATACAACTAGTGCTTTGACGGTATATTTCAATCCAGCAGCCTCAACTGTCTATGGTGCTCTTTCAATAACAAAAGGATTAATTTCACTTGGAACAAGTGTAATGACTTCTCGTTTAACCTTTTCGCATAATAATAGTAATTTAATCCAAGGTCTTATTGTTAATGGAAATACACTCACACTTAGTGGAAATGGTTCTTGTACGTTTAACAGATCGACAAATGGTCAGGCAATAGATGCAAGTGCTGCAGGATCAACAGTAAAAATAACATCCCAGAATTCTTCAGTTTTAGCACATGGAGGTAATATTTTTAAACCCAGTACTACGATAGATAATTTAGAGTTTGGTTCTGCTGGATTTGTTTTAACATTGATGAATCCGATTACTGTTAATAATTTAAAACTGACTGCCGGTTCTATCAATAACATTTACAACAACATAACTGTAAATACATCCATAACTAAGAATGGTGCCAATACTGGGAATCTATTAGCTCCTCCAATATTTGGCGGAACAGTAAACATAATTACAACCGCAAATTCCACCAGTGCCAATGAATTATTAGGCACAACAGGAAAAGTAGGAACATTAACAGTTAATGATGGATTTACTTATACAATGAGCGGAAGTGGTGTAACAAGCTATTCGTTAACAAACGATGGTTTGGGTTATGCTACAGCACCTGCTGTTACATTCAATACACCAATCAACGGCACAGCAGCAACCGGTACGGCTATAGTACAGGGTGGAGTCGTAGTTGGCATAAACATCACCAATCCAGGTATTGGATATACTTCTACTCCTACCGTTGGTATTGCAAATGCTCCTGCATCATTTAATGCATGGACAGGACTTACTGACTATACCTTAAATAGTTAGTCCTGCCAAAACCCCCTTTTTCCGCAGTTGACCCCAACGGGTAGCATCGCCAACCTGTTCCGGTTTTCTGTGAAAATATTGAGGACCTCAGCCATTAATATTCTGTAAATCAGATT